>JAAUYH010094270.1_pt1 | contig 29939 bp, 36 predicted proteins | sample 7278061 | NCBI WGS metagenome assembly JAAUYH01 (sample SAMN14350203, study PRJNA611818) | marine sediment metagenome | isolation source: surface marine sediment (0.6m) | place: French Polynesia: Moorea | collected 2018-08
ACGATTGGCAGCTCGTCAGTAGATCCGTTGATGGCTTCATAGATCGTAAATTCCGACCGTTGAATGCCCAAGCTTTGGGTCAGATTAGCCTGGGGGTCGATATCAATGAGTAACACCTTCTTGCCAAGATTACCTAACCCCGCACCTATGTTGACGGCAGAGGTAGTTTTGGCAACGCCGCCCTTGTGATTGCTCATGGCAATAACGTATGACATTTTTCCTTTGATTTTTGGATGAACTGAAAACATAGCTGTCTCAAGCAACTATGTAAACATAAAAATTTTGTATTGTCATAAAAACTATGTAATTATAAAAATATTATGTTTTTAGGTATACCTATATTAATAGGTATCATTTTATTCCTGTGTAATTTATGTTTACATAACAAGCAAGAAAAACACTGTAACGCCCATAGAACCCATATCGATATGGAAGGGCGGAAATACTCACCCCAGCTCAAGGAATATCGAGCAGAAGGAAACCGCGATCGCTACGCTGAATTTTTCATAAACACCGCCAGTGGCGGGAAATCAAAACCGAAGCTCTTGAAAGGTCGAGTCAGCTTGATGTTACTTCTACAGGATGAGTCTCAATTTCTGAGACAGTTAGCAATTTTTGGTCATTGGTCAGCAAGGGAGCGTTCAATTTTAAAGCAGTGGCGGCAATAATCGCGTCTGGTACTTTTAGATTATATTTTTTCCGTAGGGCGATCGTTTCTATCTTGATAGGATTTTTAAGTTCAACAACGGTTACTTCGCTAACAAAATCTTGGATCGTGTTGATTTCATCTGCCTGAATAGGTGGATAGGAAAGTAATTCAATTTCTGTGATGATTGAGATAACGTATCGCTTCTTTTTCAAGGGCTTTTGTAAACGTCCCCCCAAATAGTACAGCACCACATTGGTATCTAAAATCAGGAAGGGACTACCACTCACTACGAATATTTTTCTGAAAAGTTAGAGGGTCTTCTGTCAGGGTTAGCGTTCCTGCATATTTGGAGAGACGGCTTGCAGGTTTAATGTCATCCAGAATTTCTTTTAGGTCATCCTCTTGTGAGATCTTTTCCTCAGAGGCTTCATAGGAGACAGTAAGCTGAATATCTTGGTTGATAATACCTGTAGGGATGTCCAGATGTACCATGCCATCAGAGCCAGTATGAGCTTGAATATGTATTTCTTGGTCGGACATGATGCTATTGATTATCCTTAAATGAAGCTCGATTTTATCTGATTTTATTCTGTGATTCAATGGTCTGGTTTGAAATTACTCGCATTGTGCATAATGGCCCAGACAAGAATTGCTGCATTCCCTTTCAGGTCGGGCGTTTGAGAATGCCCACTTGACAACATCTCTAATTCCTGGCTTGGCACACTGGCTGTCAGGGACTTTGGAATAAGGAAAAAACCTATGTCCCATTTCCTGTTCAATCTTCTCTAGCAGTTCGATTCTCTCTGGAGCGTTGAGGGCGATCGCTCTAATACCTTCCTTGTTTTCCATGATGCAGGGAAAACAGCCAACCCGCGAAAACCCTAAATTATAGAGAGGGTTCAAGACATTATGCTGTCGGCACAAAGCTAAAACATCGGCAGTCTGCCAATGAAAAAACGGTCGATGAACCGTACATTCATTATCTTCCAGCCATGCCATCACTTCAGACTGAAAAGCTGGTCTGCGCCGTCGCTTGGGCTTGCCATTTACCAGTATGGTGGGTTCGCGGTCGTAGAGGAGATGATTGAGAAAATATTCATCGGACGGTCGCATCCTAGCGCGCGCTGTGCTTTCTGCGGCTCGGATGCCCTGGTAAACAGCAATGTGACCAGACTGCTTGAGAATAAACTCGAACATCGGAATCACCTTCAATTCCTCGGTGCAAAAACGGGCTTTGACGGAGGGAAAGCGGTTTCTTTTGCGTGCCAAGTCGAGCAAGTCATCATACTTGGGATTTTTGAGGATGATTAGCTTGTCCTCTAACAGACGCTGGTTGATGTCCTCAATGAATTGATAGGTGAGGGGTGACTCCCAGCCTGTATCACAAAAAACGACGACGGTTTTTTCAGGGGGCAGATGCTCACGCGCCCACACCAGCAAGGCTGAGGAGTCTTTACCGCCACTCCAGGCAATGATGTGTAGGTCGGCTGGCTCTACATTATATGGTTCAGCGATACAGGCTTGATACTGCGCTCGTAATTTGGTGCGGCAGACTTGAACTGTGGTGGGAGAAATCTTGAGTTTGGCGGCGATCGCTCTGACGGATAAGCCTGCGTTGGTTAGTTTATCGATGCGCCGTTCAATGTGATGCTGCCTGGCTTTGTACTTATACCTCTGTCTGAAATGTTTGCCGCAGTCGCAGCAGTAGGCTTTTTGTGCGCCGCTGATTTTGTGGGTTCCGTTACGGCGGGTATTGTCTGACCGACAAGCAGGGCAGGGGAGTTTTTTCTTGTCAGGCATTCAGTCATTTTGACACGCACCTGATGATGAAAGGGTAAACGACAGATTCAGCCATTCTGGTACGGAGCTGCTTATGAAAATTTCCGAACTTATAGAGCTATAGTAAAGGGTGTTGAATAGATGTATCTGCCATAGAGGATAATGAAAACGTTTTAGCGAGGTATCACCTCAAAACTCTGACCATTGCCAAGACGGTAAACGTAGAAATCACTGTCTAAGGTAAATACCAGAGTTTGGTTAAGGGTTTCCGCAGCCACCACCAATGAAGCATCTGCTAAATCCATCGGGCGATCGCGATATTGCGCCATCAAGGTATTCATTCTGCTGAGTTCCGCCCTACCCTGGGGTAGAATTTCCAGGATCTCGTCAGCTATATATTCCCACAATTGTTGCTGGGCAGACCAGCCACCATACCGTCCTAGCAGATACATGGCTTCGGTGAAGCAGGGATAGGTGGTAACTAATTTGCCCGTCAAATTTGGCAGCACGTTCAGGCAACTCTGATGATCTGGGTCGGCTTTGTTGACCAGCGCGACTAAAGGTGAGGCATCACAGAGTATCAAGATTCAGGCTGATCATGCTTTTCGACCAGAATATCAGTAAACGCTTTGCCTGTTTCACGAGCTGGAGGTGCGTCAAAGCTTACCGTGCCTGTTTTACCTCGCAGCAATTCGGCTAAACTCTTTTGCTGGTTGTCTTTTTCATCCAAGATGGTAACGCGCACGCGATGACCGACGAATTCATCGGCATGAGCAATCACCTCATCCCAGGTGCCTTCTATACTATGGTACGTCATCACACTGCCTGCATCATACTAACACTCTTAGTTATACCTTGAATTTAGCCATCTGTCGCTTAATTTTCGCTTTAGGTTCTATACTCGGCAATCATCCCTGATTCCCGCCATGAGGGTTTAATGCAGCTTGATCATAGAGTTAGAGGTCGGCTTCGGTTAATATTTCGTCAAAGTCTCCTCGTTCCAACCTTTCAACAAAGCCTCTATTGGCTATGGCTGATTGGGTAAATTGTTTTTCAAGGTATTCTGCGTGGGCTTGAGTACTTTCAAACTTAATGGGATTCATGTCCTCGTCTAACATCTGTTCTCCGTACTTCTCGAAGTGTTTTGCCAGTCCTAACCAGTCTCCATTGTTAAGATACATATTAGTTTCTTGTCTGATTCGTAGTTGACGGCGGGCTTTCTTGATGCGTGCGGATTTACCCATTGCAGAAACCTTATTTCAATATTCTTATTGATTTTAGTTTAACTATAATTTGAGCCAGAAATAACTCTCCACAGAGCTAACCCGACGATAATTTTTATTTATTAGTACAGGGTACATTGTTGGCATCAGCCCATCTTATCGTTGACGCTACATCACCAATGACCAAGCATTTGAGCGACTTAGGAGATCATTGTGCTATTTGATCTTGTATGATCTGTTCTATGAAAGTAAACAGGTTCGGAAGGGCGGAAATACTCACTCCCACTCAAATTACTCTACTATTTAACGAGGGCTTCACCAAGCCCCGCGATCGCGCTCTGTTTGGGGTCTGTCTCTATTGTGCTACCCGCATCAACGAAGCCTGTACCCTCCTGCGAGGGGATGTCATCGGCTACAACGGTGTACGGGATAAGCTCGTCATTCGCAATTACAACACCAAGGGCAAGCAGAACACCCGCGAAATTCAGATTCACCCCCAGCTCAAGGAATACCTGGAGGAACACCACCGCACCGACCCCTGGCACACTCGACCCTATCTGTTCCCTGGCAGGCATGGCAAAAATCACATCCTCAAAACCAGTGCGGATGCACTTTTGCGTAAGGTCTATCAGAAATTGAAATTTGAGGGGTGCAGTACCCACAGCTTCCGTCGCACAGCATTAACCCGTATGAGCGATGCTGGCGTGCCTCTAAGGCATATTCAGGCGATATCAGGGCATCGGACTTTAGCGTCCCTAGAACGCTATCTAGGGGTCACTGAGGAGCAGAAGGAAACGGCGATTTCTACTTTGGATTTTTAAAAAGTCATAAAGCCCCCGCTTTGGGGAGGCTTAGTAATTTAATAACGATATAGCCAAAAAGCCAAAGTCTCTTTTAATGGGACAAGCAGATGAATTAATAAATTTCTTGAAACAATGATGTTTCGTCGATCCCGCTTGGCATAGAACATGATTGTGTAAATCATATCCATAGCATCTATTTGAGCATTTGGAGACATAGGAGAGTTAAAAGCATCCAGAATTATCTTTCTCACAATGCAAGGAGCATTCTGCCGAATTAAACTTGTTAAATGACCCATTTGCTTTTTACTAGCTTCATAAGCAGGACTTTTAACTGGCATAACTTCAGCTTGAGATGTAGTAACCCAAAACTCTTTAAGAGAAGCATCCAGGTCTGTCTTAACGGTTTTGAAGAAAACTTCAGCTAGTCTAAGGTTAGATAGTACATTGACTTCATTTGCTAAAGCAACTGAATTAGCATCAAAACTATCTGGTTTAATACCATGAGCAGCAACTAATACATGAACCTCTTCTAAAGTATCTATTAAATCATTTTCGTTTCCTACTTGCCAAGCAACTACTTCAACCTTGTCGTTATTGCGGATGGGTAGGGAATTTTCATTTCTAGTTAGAGCAATAACTTTTTTAACTTTCAAAGAAAGAAACATTTTAATTAATGCTTTCCCCAGTACCCCATTAGCTCCTGTTATAGCTACAGTTTTGTTCTCGTAACAGCGAGCCGTACCCATAATCTTGTCAAAAATGGGAATAGATCCGCTAAAATATCCATTTCCCGTGTCTAAGTGATGTGGAAGATGGTTTGGCTGCTCGACCCACCATTCTGAAGGAACAAATTTTTTCGACTTGTTTTCTTCATATCGATGACTGGGATCGACTTCACTATGTCCAAGACCGCAAGTAATAGTTCTTCGCAGACCATTAATACAGTAAGGAATACCTAAGCTTGCTAATGATATTGTCAATTCAGAATTAATTTCGTGCATAAGAAACTACAGGTTAAACAGTACAAAAACTAAGGTAGGAAAAAGAAAAGAAATTACTAACATGACAAAATTTTCAGGGATATCGTTTTGCCACTGACTAGAAATATATTTTTCCAGGTCTAAGTTGGAAAAATCCTTAGCTCTGGGTTTAATAATTTGATGATGATTGCCATGTAGTTTGCGAAGAAACTTACATTTGCGACTATGAGATAAATAATGATATGTATCTCTTGTTAGTTCTGGAATAACGATGGAAAGTGTCGCGACTAAAAAGTAAAGTGATCCTAGTGCGATCACTTCTAAGATTTCAATTAGATTATTATAGAGCATGGCTTTTAAATAAAAATGGATACAGGAATCCGATGTCTACGTTGAGACATGGGAAAGATTCATCGCATCCATGCAATCGGATGCGATGGAATTATTTAGGCTTTTAGGAAAACAGCGAAGCTAGTTAAAAGTCTTATAAAAGAAGACAACGAAATGAAAAAGTTCTACTCCCTAAATATGAGGCTAGAACCAAATATTTATGCGGCTAGCTTCAAAACGCTAATTTTTTCAGCTAAGCAAGCAGTTACATACTCAAAAGTATGAATCTCAAGCCAGTTGTCAACGTTCGCTGTGAACTCAAAATCCGATCCTGGAAAAATCAATTTGTCTTGATAACCATAAGGATCGTTCAGACGGACGATATGTGGATTTGATGTTTTGTTTACATATCGACAAGAAATCCATTTGTTCTTAACAAGATCTGACATTTTTCTCCTTTGTTTCTAAGGGAAAAGCCTTTCGTAAAATTTAGAAAGACTTTTCTGTATATACGGTTGCACACCCGTTTTACCGATTATAGCATGAGAAAATAGTATACTGTGCAAATAAATCGGTACAGCTTATACATTTGTATAAATGCATATATAATATACATTAAAAATAAATTATCTACATTGCAAATATGTCTAATAGTACCTCGAAGATTAATGAAGGTCGTCCTTGCCAATATTCCGAACCCAAAAAATCGTTCACTATCACGATTACACCTACCGCCATTGGTAATTTAAAAGCTCTGGCGGAGGGGATGGGAATGACTCGCTCCGAAGTGATCGAGCGAATAGCCCGAAATCAAATAACCCTTTTACCTCCTATAGATGCAAGATTACAAGTTTACCTCAAGCCACAACCGCAAGTTTTTTTGACCATATCAGAGTTTACAAGACGATGCTTAACACAAATTGGTGCGTTGAAACAGTTTAATCCCAGTTGCTCCAACGACCCTCAAGGCGATCTAGCTGCGATGGAAAATGAAGGTGCCATCGAAATGGGAAAAGAAAGTAGAGAGAAAGTAGTTAAGTTAGATTGCAAAAGTTATGAGGAAGAAGCAGCGGAAAGAATTACAAATCTTATCCTGAAAGCTACATCAATATTGTATGCCGTCGATAGATCACATCCAGATTTATATCTTCCGCAAATGATCCTTCCACTTAAATGCATAATTTTTTATCTGATAGTTACATCGAAACTTGAAGAGCTTGGAGAGAATTACGATCCTAACGAATCAAAAACGGATGATATAGAACTGGAGAATATTTATGTAGACGTAAACAAGAAAAAAGTTTCTTTAGTCAATGAAAATTCCAGCGCAGTAACTTGCTCTAAGATACTGAAAGCATTGGCGCGTCTTAAGATCCAAAGTCCTGGCGATTATCAAATACTCGAAATGACATTTAAAGGTGGATTATCCCTTTCGCAAATAGCACATATAAAATCAATCAATCATAATACTATGACCTCTTTTTCAGTCAGGAAGCAACTCAACGGTGCGATACATGCTTTACGACGCTACATACACGATAAGCACGAAAACAGTCAGTTTTTGGAGGATGTTGAATTAATACAACAACAGTTTATGCCAAGATCGGGAGAGTTTGCTATCGAAAAAAAAGTACATGCTTATTACAACTTGTGTCTATTCGGTCAGATGGAATTACAAGAACATCGTAAAGCAGTCAGACATATTCTTAAAAGTGCTTATAACAATAGAAGGCTCAAATTTTGGCTGTGGGAAATCGATCATTGGACGGGGCATCAACTGACCTCTCTTAAGCAGAATCACATTGGGGAAGAATCTAAAATTGCTGGCGGGTTACATAACATCGTACAGGAGAAGCTTAAAAAATCATTAGGATTGAAAATTGAGCAAACGAGAGACAATGTTGATCGAAGAATTGGAGAAATACGCGACGAAAAACAGATGATAAGTTGTTTAGAAGAAATACTGGAGGAAGAATCGGGGATTACAGGAAAAAGAAGGCTAGTGATAGAAGATATCAAGCAATTCTTTAAGACCCATTTTAATTGAATTGTAATGATAGACCTATCGACTATAATCTTTAAAACCTTGAAGGATCTTCAGGTCGTCGAAAATATCTTTATTGGTCGAAGATTGGTAGTGTTTTTGAGCTAATTCTTTTGCATCATCAAGGTAATTTTGAAGCCTCTGGACGTTTAAAACTTCAAAAAGAACTTGACCATCTTTCCGTTGAGATTTGTCCAAACCAACCAAGATTTTTGCCCATCGTCGTAAAGGTGAATCGACTTCGAGGTTATCTAATCCGTTGACTGAATCTAAATTACAACCTTTTTCTTCGAGTCTAGCTTCTAAAGCTTTGACATGCTCTTTTAAGCTGCCACCATCTCCAACTTCAATAGCCAACCCTATCTTTATGTCAAATTCTTTTTCATCGAGTTGAGGATAGTCAGAATAACGCTTATACTTAGGCTTCCTCTCCTCATACCACTTATCGGTGAAAAGATCATCATTACTCCACACAGAAACCAACTTTCTTTTGGTTGCAATTATGTTAGTTTTATTTAATTAATAAAATATTGTCAATAAAATTCTATACAATCTGTAGATTAAGTGTATATCTCAAAGGCTTGATAGAGTTTGAGGATATGGCAGGAGTTTGAATTCTATTCTCAATTAAATGGGTGTTAGGGGTGAAAGGCACGCTGCCGAATTCAAAACAAAGATAAGCGCGTAATGGGGAGCTTCTCATGGTTTGTGTAGCGATTAATGGGTGTGCAACCGATCATCGAAACACGGAGATATTTGAGAATCACTCCCTATTACTTTCTAAACTCTAACATAATATTTTATATTTTTACACTTGTACAAATTTAATAATGTTGTCTAAAATATATATTTACTCAATTTTTAGCCTGTAATACACATTATCTTTTTTTATATTGTAGCAAAATATACATTTTATAATAGTTTTTTATATGTTTATCGATTGGGCTACAAGTTCATAAGCAAAATAGCCTATATTTCTGCCAGTTATTTTACCCTAAAGGTAAAATCAGTAGATCGAAAAGTCACGAAATAATGAGGTTTTGGGCGCGCGCCGAGATACGTGTAAAATAGTGCAAGATAGACCTCAATCCCTTGTCAGACATAGCTTTCAGAATCAGTTGTCTTAAAAAAGGTTCGTTTGAATAGACCACAACCCAAAAATTCCCATAAAATTTTATACATTCTGTCAATTCGATGTAAAGCCCGAAAATTCGCCATTTCGTCAATTTTTGGTTTTTCGCTCAAAGTCTAATATTGCGGTTTACGAAATCTTAGTTTATTTCTCCATCTACTAGATGAGATAACTAAACTAAGGAGGCTAACATTCTTCTCGGTTACGCTCGCGTCAGCACCAAAGAGCAAAATCTGGATCTTCAGCTGGACGCTCTCCGTTCCCACGGGTGCCAAAAATTCTTCACCGATATTGTCAGTGGAGCTAAAGCTGCACGCCCTGGTCTTGACCAGATGATACAAGAGGCACGCGCCAAAGATGTCATCGTGGTTTGGAAACTGGATCGCTTGGGGCGATCGCTCAAGCATCTGGTCGAACTGGTAGCGGAACTCATTGAGAGGGACATCGGGCTGCGAAGTCTCAACGACCCCATCGACACCACCACCGCCCAAGGCAGACTGGTTTTCAACATCTTTGCCTCCTTAGCCGAGTTTGAACGAGAGATTATCCGTGAGCGCACCAATGCGGGGTTAGCTGCGGCTAGAGCCAGGGGCAGAGTCGGGGGACGAAAACCAGGGTTATCAGAAGAAGCCCAACGGAAGGCACGTATAGCAGCGTCCTATTACCAGGAAAAAATGCCTGTGAACCTGATTGCCAAGGATTTAGGCATCAGCAAAGCTACTCTCTATAAGTACCTGCGCTTTCGAGGGGTAGAAATTGGGCAGCATCAGAAACGGCAAAAAAGTGTTTCCTAAATCAAAAAGTAGACAAAATGTCTACTAATATCCTGGAAAGCGACTTATAGGACAGTATATGGAGGAGAGACTAAAGTGTCTACTTGGGGTTAAACTAAGTCGGGAAGGCAACATGTCGGCTTAGTTTAACATCTATTTGTGATGCGCTCAAGATAGCAGCGCGACCATAGCGATTAACCTTCATGGGATTAATTTTACATAGTCAAATGCACTAATTATTTTCTTGAAGATTACGCTTGAAACTTTCTTTGATTACTTTCGCCAACATATCTTCGCTAGTTCTCTCCCAGGTTGCTCCTTAACACGTCGTTTATCTGACCAGAGATTGTTCTTATATCTTCTATGGTTAGCCCGCCAGATGCATTTTCTCTTGATCCCACTCTTGGAATAGTCATTCGGATTTTCTGTTCTGTTACCTTATTTGTGAATAAAATCTCAAAATAATCCTGATGTGAAATTATTTCTGTAGAATCTTCGCCATAGTGATGCATTTTATTCGCTCCTTGTGAATATAGTTGATATGTTAGAAATAGTGTATTTGAAAAAACACCTATAATAAGCAAAGTGAAGGCTGAATTGCGAAGTTTACTTGCTCGCTTATTAACTTTTTTCCAATATATTTTCTGTTTTCCTTTTAGATCTTCCCAACCTTTTGATTGGTGCAAATATCTTAAATGTATCTGGTAAGAGTAATTGTCATACGACAGGCTCCAAAGAGCAATTCCCGCAACGGATAGACTTGCTAGTGCCCCAATTAAAATGAATAAAAGCGGTATTACATCAAGTGAAGAGAGTAAATTATTTGCTGAAGCAAAGTTAATTACAAAAGCTAACACGACGATGGCAGCTGTAATAATGAAGTATGTGTGCTTGTGTCTAATCTCTAGATATTTGACTACTTGTTCGTCCAGTGCCAGTTTATACTCTTGTTCATCCATGACTATATTTCATAAGCACTAAAATGTGTTTCAGTATCAGGATTATAATTGTTTATCTATCTTTTCAACAATAAGTCCCTGGAATCCATAAAGAGCATCACCCCAATCCAATTAAGCATTCTCCCCCCTTTTTAGAAGAAGATGGTTTGTGCTTAAGCTTCAACCAGGTGATAGCCTCGTTTTTCACGTACCTTAGCGATTCTTTGGAACTGCCGCACCGCTTCATCTTTGCTGGTTACTGCTTGAGTACGGAACGCCCCACGATGGCTAAACAGACTTCCCCAAGCACAGCATAACGACCACTCACCAAACAAATCTTGCTTGATATCAAGGGTATAGAAGCGATCGCCTGACTCCCATCGGTATGTCTGCCACTCTTCCAGATGATATACGGGCTGTGTCACAAGTGCCTTGATATATTCATCTGGCAAGGTTCGTCATTCTTTAAAACCTTAGCATCTGATGAATTGCCTATTTCCTCATCTAGAAGCATTCCGCTAGCGGGAGCAGTGCGCCGAAGGGAATTATGCGACCTATAACCTCGTACATTGAGGGATAGATAGGCGGGTAAGCGTCGGGGAGCATAACGCCTGCTAACGCGCCACACCGATCATTTCATTTCTTTCATTGCTCTGGAGGGCGCGCAGCATCTCAAAAACAGGCTCTATCTGCTCTACCATCTGTTGTCCCACTCCGCCAACCACGAAAACCATTACGCCAATAGCACCGACGATCGCCGTTTCTTTCCAGTCTCCAGTTTTGAATAGGTTCAGACTAAAGTTTTTACGCTTGGGGTAGAGGAGAGGCACGCCTGAAGGGGTTAAGGCATCACCGAATATATGGGACAGATAGCCAATACATAGTGGGGCTACCATCCAGCGATAGGGCGTATACTCAGGCATAGACGTTACCATCGCCAGGATGCCCACCATCGCTACAACCGCAAGTAAACTATGGGTAATGCCGCGATGACCCACCAGGGCGGATAAAGGGACACTGATAAAAAATAGCTTGCGTCCCAGAACACTTTTAGGGTGGTCGAGGTCGGGAAGTAGTCCCCCAATACCCGCGATGAGCGTTCCCAGTCCCACCACAGGCTGACTTATAAGTAGGCTGAAAACCCACCACCAAGTCATGGCAAAGGGAACGTGCGATCGCGCCATCATTTACTAACGTCCCCCTTCGACAATCTGGGATTCGGGGAAAACTTCACCTATTTGAGAAACCAGCAAAGGGGGGAGCTTCCATAAAAGTAGTGCTGATGGAAAAGGCGCGGACTGCTGACCGTCACCAAACTTTAGCCGTCCTTTCAAAAACACGATGGTCGCGCCAGATTTGACCGCCAAGTGCCACCATTTGGTATCGGTGCGGGCAGGCACAAGCCCCACTAATAAAGAGACTTTGGGAGCAGTCGCTTCTCGCACCATTTTTTCTATCCATACTGTCAGCTCACGCCCATAGGGAGGATTGACAAAAACCTGACCAAACCAGGCAAGCTCTAAGCCATTATCTTCTGGGATGAAACCTACCCTAGCAATGCCGTTCGTTCGGCGGCTGTAGGTGCAGGGGTCAAGGTCAAACACTCCAAACACCGATGTCAACGCCTCTACAACCCAAGCAGGAGTACGCCAGAAATTCTGCCCAGAGCTATTACCTGCATGGGTATAGAAGGATTTTTCATCGGCAACAGGTTTTAAATATAATCCCGCTCCCAACACCGCCGAAACTTTCTCCACAATAGCTATCTGTCTTACACCCTTAGTTTCTAAGGAATGTAAGGCAGCCTTACTAATTCCTGCCACTTGGCACACTGCCTCTAGGCTCATCTTTCGCCGTTGCCGCAGTATTTGTAATTGCTGCCCTAGATGCTCACCGCTCGGTAAATTTCGTCCTGCCACTTCCAGGGCAAAACTTTTTAGCAGCTTCTCCAGACAGGAATATGTTCCCCTGCCCTGCTCCAGATTCCAAACAGTGCGGTAGGACAAACCACATTTCGCTGAAACAGCTTCAAGGGTTAGTTTTCTAGTTTTCCGATGCGCTCTTAGGTCTGTTCCCAACATCCCCATAATATGCAGGAAAACAGACTAAAAACCGTTAAAATCAAGACTGATTTATGCAGGAAAATAGACTGTTAGCGTTTTGGCTGATGGGGATGATTATCGTGGTTTTTAGGTGGCGATCGTGGGGGCTGTTTTTTTCGTTTAGGGGTCTTGGCTGTGGTTTGTTTTAGCTCTTCCACCGATGCCGAAAATTCCGTCATCGCCGATTTGAGATTGGCTAATTTTTGGTCAAGATTACCGTCTCGTTCTAGCTCGTGGCTGGGGGATTTTTCCCCTGATGAACGAGACTTATCTCGTTCCCTGTCTGCCTGTTGGTCGAGAAGCTGCTTGAGAAGAGCGCGCTGATCTTGTTCCGCCTTCTTGAATTCTGCGGCAGCATGTTTGTACATAGGAGGGTCGGAATTTTGCTGTTTCTTGCTTCGTTCCTGAGTTGGTTTCTGTTCTTTTTCCTCTCTAGCAATTTTCCCTACCCGTTCTATTCCAAGTAGGATTTTTTCTTGTTTAATTTGTTGCTGAAGGTTGTCATGTTCTGCTTGGAGCAGATCGAGTTTTTCCTTACTGGCGTTAGTATTTTTAACCTGTCGCCAATTATCACCCGCCCAAGTTTTTCCCTCCCATTCTGACCGCTTCTCCATGTAATGTGCAGCTTTCAATTTTGGTGCGGGCAGTCGATCACTCCCCCTATCTTTGAGACTACGGCAATCGATTCGCTCTTTTCGCCCTGCCTGCTCTAAGGCATGGTTACAATAGTTTTCCCAGGTTTTTCTTTCTGCTGCTAGAAATTCTGGATCGACAATCGGCTTTTTGGTTTTGGGATCTTTGACAATCTTCGGTCGCCATTTTTCCTCTTTGGTTTTCGCAAACCCTTCTTGCTCAATTTTACGAGTCGTCAATAAGATATGGGCATGGGGGTTATGTGAGTCTTTGCCTTCAAAATTATGACAACTAACATCTGCAACCATACCTTTTTTGCTGTACTCTTCCCGTACATATCGGCGGACTAGTTCACGCTTTTGCTCGTGAGATAATTCTACGGGTAAGGCGACATGAATTTCACGGGCTAGCTGTGAGTCTTTGCGCCTCTCGGCTTTCTCAACGGTATTCCATAAGACCTCACGATTCATCGACCATTGGGGCGAACCTTCGGGGGCAATTATCTCTGAACTGTATAGGCGTTCTCGCTGGCTTGGCTTGGAAAAGTTACGAACTTCATCGTAGCGTTCATCCTGTAATTTTTCCGCAGCGCAATAGGCAGCATAACCGACGGCGGTGTTGCCTTGTGACCGCCCTAATATACGACTTTGGAAATCGTAGATCGCCATAAGCGAAAGGGGATAAACGGCAATGGTGAATATGGGGTTTCCGAAGGGGAGCATCCCCTTGGCGCGCTACGCCGTAGGCGATGTTGCTTGCAACATATATAGCGCGCTTCCCCTCCATTTTGTCGGAGAAGAATTAATTTGGGATTTATTTTATACTTTTTTTATTGTATGGTAAAGCCTTAACCTGCTTTTGGGATTTTTTGTGTAGGGATTAGGCATGTACGATTCGACCTCTGATGCAAATGGTATGATGGAAGTAAATCATCAGCATCCTGAAGATATGGGTAATAGTACGTCTGCAAAACGGCTGGAAGCTCTTTTGAAAAAGCAGGAAGAGGTTAATCGCCGCATCAAATTAGAAAAGCAGAAACTTAAAAGCCAGGAACGCAAGCAGCACACTACCAAACTGATCGCCTATGGCTTGCTGATTTATGATGATCTCGAACAGGGAAAGATCACGGAAGAGGAGCTGTTAAAACGCCTTGATGGTGTTCTCAAGCAAAATTCTCATCGCCTCGCTGTCGGTTTACCCGTTATCTCTAAAGATTCTCCCCAGGATAAGAAAACCTCTTCTAAGAAGTCGAAGTCATCAGCTCCCAAAGCTGAATCTAAGCAACCTCCAAAGCAAGAGGATAGTAACAGCATTGTTCAAGGTACGGTGGATAAGAAATCAAAGTCTAGACTTCCAGAACCTGGTGAGGATGAGCTATCGAAGCATTTTGGGTAGTTTGAATATCTGATGAGTATTTTTCTGGTTTCAATTTGATGTTTTTTTGATGAGCCGCAATAAAAATCTTCAGTATGCTGTTCCCACAGCGGCTTACGCTCAAAAGGAAGCGATGAGATTTTTAAATTGGCTAGCTAACGCACCTGATGATCAGGTTACGACTAGTCAGGTGATTGGGAAACTGCGGCACTTAAATCCGTTTATTTTTGAGTCGATTTTGCTGGAGTGCTGCAAAGGATATGACTACTGCGTGCAGTCAGAAGCCAAGTTTACGAAAGACGGTGGTGTGGATGGTAAGTTTTCATATTTAGGTAGGTTTTACGTTATCCAAGCGAAGTTATATAAGGGTGATGCTGTGCCTAAGCATATCGAAATGTTTCAAAATGCTATTGGTTGGCAGCACGCCTCACGGGGGTATTTTTTTCACACGGGAAAGGCTACCTCTGAATTTTGGGCAGCGGTCAAGAAAGCGGATAAGGTTTCGGTCATTTCTGGACAGCGATTGGTGGATTTTTTGTTCGGCGATCGTCCACTTTTTAAAACGAGGAATTAAACTGACTATAAGCCCCCGTAGAAACTTATAATCAGTTAATCAACCAGGATTATTCTTCTGATCAATTAGAATCTTCAAAATCCCAATCCGACATTACAGAATTGATTAAATCTTCTTCGAGATAATGTTCGGCGATTTCGATAAAATCAGCCTCCTTAATCGCTGAATTTAGTAAATCGCAGTAAACAGAAGCTTTTGATGCCAGAGGATTATTTTCCTCAATATACTCACTTATAATCTGGGAAATTTTGTATGATGCTTTCCGCACCATTTTTTGTCTATTCTCAGATAATTGGTAGTCTAATTCTTGTTCTTCTAAAACTTCCTCTACACTTTGCATTGCTAAACCGCGCATCAGCGTATAAGTGTTGTAATCGTTGTCGAGCCAAAGGGCGATTACCCAAGTTTCATAGTTTTTCCAACCGTTATATCCAGATTCGTTGGTCATTTCCTCAAGTCGTCAAAGACGATAAATTGCCTCAAACGAATACAAGGAATGTTCTCAATATCCTGTGAGAGCTATCAACAGTTGAAAAATATTCAATTAAAAGGCTGCCTTAAGAGACAGCCACTAAGCGCGGACGCTATTTCTATTTTTTGATAGTCGGAATATTTTCCTGATCGGCGGTTTCAAAACCACGATAGCCATATTTATTGGCAAGGTCGGACAAGCTACCCTTACTCTGGCGGGAACGTTTCCAGCCCTGGGGCTTGTAGTACCAGCATTTGCGGGTGTGATGCCAAAGCAGACCAAGGGACTTGAGCTTTTCTTTGATAGGTTTGGTGTTACCTGAAACCCAAATCCAGTAGCCGATAAGAGCGATATTAAGTCCACGGAATTTAAGCAGCTCTAGCAGCTTATCCATGAGTTCCTGCTCGACATCGGCATGGTAGGTGTAGATACGGTCATCAGTGGTCATGCCATCGCAGCGTTTCAGGGCTTCTTGATACTGATGATTAATGTCCTTCATGACATCCTCATCACCGCCACGGTCGGGATGGTACTGCATCGCTAACTCGCGGTAAGCTGCCTTGATCTCTTCTACCGTGCGGTATTGGTCAAAATAAATGGTCATATCCATACCCCCCTAAAATCTAGAGGGGCTGGAAGTGACCGACTCGGCATCCGTGGAATCAGTAGCGGTAGCTGTGCCGTTCAGGCTGCGCTTAGGCAGGGGGGCAAGCTCGATTTTGCGACCGATGACGGACAAGCGAAACTCGGTGTTACCGTTGCCGATGGGGGCTTGGTAAGAGGAAAGCTGCCCTGTGATTTTGACGCGCTGTCCCTTGCGGAAGTTACGAGCGTACCCTTGAGCCTTTTCCCCTAAGATGCTGACAAAGAACCACTGGGGTTTGGTGTTGACCCACTCGCCGCTTTCGTTCTGGTAGCTGTCGGTGGTGCAGATGTTCAGACCGATGTAGCGGTTGCCGTTCTCGGAGGTGAACTGATGTGGCTCATTTCCTAAGTTTCCGATGAGGGTTACTGTGTTGTTTCGTGCCATGTTTTGTATTCCTTTAGTTGGTGTTGAAATCATGGCGAGGTTCAGGCGGCGGCGCGGAATGGCTGGTCAAGGGCGACAGCGCACCAAAAACGGAGTGTCTGCTAGAAACCGTTTTTTGCCTTGATGAGACAGCCTAGCTGACGCACCACGCCCCATTGATGGCAACCCCATCGACAGGAGCGAGAGACTTGGTAGGGACGGCAGTAAACCGTCCGAAAACCCAGGAAATGACCAGTGGTGAGAAAACAACGGGGAATTAGCCATTGCTAGGCAGCTAAAGAGCTGCGGCGCGCTACCAGGAATGGGAGAGAGACGAGAGAGGACAGTTTAACCAGATTGTGCTGACTCGCGCTTTAGAGGAAAGAGACGCAGAAGATAACGACATCTACCACCATGGTAGAGCTAAGAACATCAAGAAGGTGCTGCTGCATAACGCTGCAACCGAAGTCAAGAGACAAAAGAAAAAATCTGTGTATTGGTTAAAAAATCAAAACCTCCCTCTGCCAAAGCAAAATGTAAAGATTTACTAAAAACATCATGGGAAGGAAATTATTTTAATAATACACCTTAGACTTAATACCAAAATTTATTGATGTGGGGATAAAATCATGGATGAAGAGTTTAATAGTAGTGAAAGCCCAATAGAAGAAGACACAGAGGACACAACACAGAACGAAGAAGAACCTTCTACAGAAAATAACGTAGCAGACAATCCAGAAACTGAAGAAGAGTCAACACCTGAAAATTCCGATGAAGATACTACGAATGACGATGAAAGCTCCCAAGAAACTCCAGTAATAGACCCTGAAGAAGGAATCGACCCAGATAATCCACCTGAAGGCTTTGAAGTGGTTGAAATGGGAGAGAGAATCGGACTTGTACCAATAGGAGAAGGGGATTCAGATGACTCAGAAGAACCAATACCAGATAATACGGATGAAAATATTGACATCACAAATGATTCCAATGAGCCACCAAATAATAATCCAGAACCTACTGATGAACTAGAAGAAACACCTTCAGAAGAGACAGAAGAAAATGATGATTCAAGTGAACCACTATTAAACGAGGAGGATTTTAATCAATTAAATAACAATACAGAAGATTTTATGGGTGGAGATGGAGATGATTCCTTAGTTGGCAGCGAAGGAGATGATTTTGAGCTGCTACCTACAGGAGTTGGTACAACCCGAGTTAGACCTGATGGAGTATTAGAGGTAATAGATGAATTAGAAAGTTCAGGATCGGATTCGTTAACAGGAGGAGATGATAACAATTTTGTTCCAACAGATGACTTTAATTTTCCGCAAAATAGTAACAATAATCCAAATATAGACATTAGTCCTAACGATATATTAAACGGGTTATCAAATGGACAATTAGCAGCTGAAATAGCTTCTGACATTAGAAACTTAGCCAGAAGAAATCCACGAGACGTATTAAGATTCAATCCAACCAGCACCGCGACAGTAGGAATTGTTGGAGAATTTGCTGATACAGCAGGAGACTTAATAGCAAACAGTGGAAATACAGTAGGGAATTTTATAGAAGAAACCCTAGGAATAAACCAATAATAGCAACAAGTTAGGAAAATAAACTTATATATATTTATCTTATTTTCCTAACTTGTTGATAACGAAAAACCATTATTTTTTATTAGTAAAATTTAAAAAATGATATAGAAAATAACAAACAATATTACGATGAATAAACCCCAAAAAATATCTTTTATATCATCGCTATCAAAAGAAAGCATAAAATATATTATTAGCATAACTGGAAAAAAGTAAATAAGCGATAAAAGTACATAACTATCCATCTCTGGATTATCAAAATTAAAATGATACAGGCGATACATACGAAAGAAATTAAATCAAAATTTCAGAACCACCAACGTTTTTTACGCTGGTTGGTAAATTGCTTAGTCTGATTTTCGACAAAAGATAATAGCCGATTTTTTCTTATCTCTCCACCTCTAAATATCTTTTAAATAGGACTTACGCGAGACGTGTTTATGGCGTTTTGTAGGGATAAAGCTTAAGCTTTTTTGTAGCCTGGAGGTGTTTTATGCCAAGGTTACGAAGTGTGCACTGGCAGGATTATGGCCAGTTTTTGTTAAGCAGTCAGATCAATTATACGCAGACGTACCTAGCGGATCATCATGCTGCTCTGAGTCATGACGAGGTGAATCGCTGGATGCGAGAAGATCGTTTACCATCGTCGCGTTTGGTATGGGAGCGGGCACGAGCAAATATCGTTAGCAGTGCGAGGGGCTATATCGTGTTTGACGATACGGTTTTGGACAAGGAATACAGCCACAAGATAGAGCTTGTGCGTCGTCAGTACAGCGGCAATGCCCATGGTGTTATCAAAGGCATTGGGCTTGTGAACTGCGTTTATGTGAATCCTGATTTGGATCGTCACTGGATTATCGATTACCGAATATTTGCTCCTGATTTTGATGGCAAAAGCAAGCTCGACCACATGCTGGAGATGTTCGATGCGGCGCTTTTCCACAAGAAGCTGCCTTTTCGCGGCGTACTGATGGACACGTGGTATGCCACGGCAGCGGTGATGCTACACATTCATAAGCGCAAGAAGTTTTTCTATTGTCCGCTGAAAAACAACCGTCAGGTCTGGGACAGCGCACGCTGGCAGTCGCTTGCCTCACTGGAATGGAACAGCCAGGATCTGAAAACGGGAAGGCCCATTCGTCTCAAGGGAATGAAGCCTGTCGCTCCACTCAAACTGTTTTCCATTGTCCGTTCTACCACGGAAAGAGAAGAGATCGTGACCAATGATCTATCGATGTGCTCGGCCGAGGATGTTCAAAAGGTGATCGCCCTTCGCTGGAAAATCGAGCAGTTTCACCGCGAAATCAAGCAGACTACCGGCATCGAAAAATGCCAGTGCCGCGCTCACAGGGCGTGGCGAAACCATATCACTGTTGCCATGTGCGTCTGGCAAAGGCTCGAAACCTTAGCCGCGCATGCAAAAACAAACGTCTATTCCATCAAAAAAGCTATGCTTGATCAATACATGACACAACAGCTCAGAGCGCCCTTGCTCCGTTTCGCGTAAGTCCTATTAAAGATATTTTGTTGAATGCATATAAAATGCCATATTGAAAAAATCAGCCAATCTGATACAGACTGACTGATGGCATACAATCCAGCCAAGGAAAGAGCATAAGGTACAGCAAAGACAGCATGACAAATAGAAAGAGAGCGGTGGGAATCCACGCCAGCCAGCCCAAGGTTGCCATCACCTTAAAACCGACATCCTTGATAAGGTCGATCAAAGCGTTGTCCCCATAGGGGCGGCTGCTATTGGGATTTTCTCGTTGTCTCTCCATAACAGATATTAAGGGTAAGGGTTTACTTGATACCGCTACACTGGACGGACAATTCAGGCACAAGTCCCTGGCGGCATTCCCAGCGATTTGCCTTGTAGAGTAGCCAGCCTGTGACTTCCTTCTGCCTCCACAACAGCCAGGTATTACTAGCCGTGAGCAAGAACAGCAAAAGCAGCAACACCTTAACGGCGGTGGTAGTTATCGTCCCTGTTCGGGTCGTCGGGATGGGTCGGATTTCCCCATCGGTCGGGTACAGGGTCGGGAAGTCCCCGCTCTGTCTCCTGTAACCACTGCTTGTATTCGGCGCGGGTGTCGGGACAGTCGAAGGGGTTATTGTATTCCTTAGCGTCCTGATCTCTTCCCTGAGCAGGGTCATTTGCTGCTGTTGGTTGTGTTCCAATTTGTCGGTCAAGCTCTTGGCTATTACGCCCCAGGCTGCTGACCGCTTCTCGATAGTCTCTAACTGCCGATGAATGTGCATTAACCCCTTGGCTATATCGTCGGTATAGCGCGCTTGCTCGGTCAAGCTTTGGGTCATTACCGTTAGCTGTTCGGCGAAGGTCGCCGAGGTTTCCAAGGTTTTGAGATGATTCTCCTTCCACTGTTCCAGGTTGTTACGAAAGGTACGAAAGATTTCCTCCCATTGTTCGGGAGCAGTAAGCACGATGGTTTCTAGGTAGCCGATGGCAATACAGAATAAGAAAAGCTCGTCGGTGGGGTCGATATTCGTGCGGTAAACGAACTCCAGCACGCGGGCTTTGGTGTCGGCATCTTTGCCTTCCAGCACACGGTCTACCAGATCGCTTTTCGCCGCCCTGCCATTGCCGTTCATGCGAATACCCCCACGGTGTCGAACTGGTCGAAGGCAGTGCTTAAAAACCGACGGATGCGGGAGCGGTTGATACTGTCAAAAATGCCCGCTTCACTGCTGACCGCATCGCCAAAGGTCAAGCTGTCCTTATCCATGCGGTTACGGGCTTTGCTGCCGTGGCACTTGGGAAAGTCGATCGTCCTTACGTCGTATTGCTCGCATAGCTTGTGTAGCTCTTCGTCATCTTCCAGGGCTTCAAAATCGTCACACCTGCCCCAGTTCTTGACCAGGATATGACGTACTGACCCACCAAAAAAATCGAGGGATTTTTCCAGCAGCTTCAAACTGTCAAATCCCCCATCGGTCACGAACCAGAGATAGAAATTTACCCCGTCTTCCGCCGCTAACTCCCCTAGCTGGTTGACCTCGAACCATTGCTTGATGGCAGGAAACACCTGGGCAGGCAGATTACACAGCACCCGCTTTTGGGTCGCCAGATTGTACACCGCGTTTGCTGCGTCTTCAAAACGTTCACTCTCGGAAAATATCGCCAGCTTTACGGGCGTTTTTGGCGCGTAAATACGCCGTACATCGTCATTGCTACGGTCGGTTTCAAATACCGCAAAATCGCCAGGATTCCTTTGCAGATGGTATTCTATCGCCGCTCGACAGACAAACGACTTGCCTACGCCGCCCTTTTCGCCTCCAAAAAAGTGCAGGTCTGTCATGATTTATGTCTTTTTCCGTAATTTTACTTAGAGCTTTAATTATGATTCTAATATCGGCGCTTATTATCGATTATTAAAAAGTTAGAAGAAATGACTAAAATACTCTCGAAAGGCAGTTGGTCAAAGCTTATTAAGAATCACGAAGATAATTTTGGTAAAAATAGAAGTTGGCTCGCTATTGTTACTTCTTCTTGGGCAATAGCAACACTTTTACTAGCGGGTATTTTAGCCAGCGTGGCAGGAAACGATGTTGATAACTTTAGTACCTATTACCTGGTTATCATGTGCCTTATTTGGATGCTTGCCTATAATAGCGGGCTGAAAGTTCTCCAGCATAATTTTGGCTATTTACGCACTTTCTGTTTACATCCCCATTACCCTTATTCTCATCTCGAAAATTTCAAGAAAAGTTTCCTCATCAGTCTGGGAATCGGCTCGATAGCGGTCATCGTGAACATTTGGCTGGGGGGCATTGTTTGTTTTTTTCTCTTTGGCAGAGTCAAGCGAAAATTCACCGTCCAACTCGCTGAGGAGTATGTGGAAGGTACAAGGCTCACCAGTGCCGCCAAGATCAACAAGCGATACACCTCCGAGGTTCAGCGCACCCCCTCCGCCAGCTTTTGGTTCGGTGGGGTGTCTATGCCCAGCCGTGAGCTGTTTACCCATGCGAAAATCATCGGCTCGTCGGGGAGCGGCAAAACCCAATTTTTGCGGCTGTATATGCGCTCCACCCTGGCAGCGATGGGTAGCCGTTTTTGTGATGACAGGGCTATCCTCTTTGACCCGAAAAGCGAGTTTGCCCCCTTCCTCAGTGGTTTAGGCATTCCCCAGGAAAATATCATCATTCTTAACCCCTTTGATAACAGGGGACGGGCTTGGGATATCGCCGCCGATATGACCCGCCGCAGGGATGCGGCAACCCTGGCGAATATCCTCATCCCTGAAAAGAAAGAAGGCAGTAGCGGCAGTGGGGAGTTTTTCGACAAAGCTGCGAGGCGGATTTTTTCAGGACTGGCAAAGTTTTTTATCACCACCGCCAAGGGTAAGTGGACGCTGCGCGACCTGATCCTGGGGGCGCAGTCGGTGGAACTAGTGGGACTGCTTGCCAGTAAGGACAAAAAGCTGAAACGGGATTTACAGGTGTTGGGGGCAGGAGATACGGCAGGGAATGTTATTGCCACCATTGCCGCCGTTATTGGGGATGAACTGGAAACCGTCGCTGCCTATATGGACTATCACCAACAGCAGGGGCGCTGTTTTACCCTCAAAGACTGGTTTAAAAGCAGCAATGTCCTCCTCTTGGGGTGCGATCGCGAGAGTGAGGCGACCTTACAGCCCTATAACCAACTCCTAGTGACGCGCTTTTGTGAACTGGCAACCAGCAGTGAACACCTTGGCATCACTCACGCCATTTTTGACGAAGTGCCAGCCTTGGGCAAAGTCGGTAAAAAACTGGATGAGCTAGCACGGCTGGGACGCAGCTATCACGTTCCTTTGGTAATTGCCTTTCAAGCCTATAGCAGCCTCAAGGAGCTTTACGGCGAGAACATCGCCAATGCCCTTATTGGTCAGTGCGATAAATCGGCATACCTACGGGTGATTGACCATCAAACGGCGGAGTGGGCATCAAAGCAGATCGGACAAACTAAGATCCGACGTTTTCTCACCAGCACCAGCAGCGGCACGTCCACCAGTCCCCATTCGCTGGGCGGCACGAGCGTTACCACCAGCGTTAGCCAGTCGGAACACTATGAGACAGAACCCGCTGCCCGTATCGAGGACATCATGAACATCCAGAAGCCCAATAAGGAAACAGGGGTAGGCATTGACGGCTTCTACAAGGTGGGGGAGCATTCCTACCGTCACTATATTCCCAGTAGCTATCTGCGCCAGTATGGGGTTGTCGATAACCCACTCTTTCCTGGCTATGAGGAGGTGGCAGACCTGGAGGAAGCGGAAGAGCTGCGCCTGTGGGAAGAGGAAGACCTGGAACGATTGGGCATTAAAAGCTGGTTTGAGGGGTTGGAGGAGCAACAGCTTGAGACGATGCCGATTTCCGACATGGCGGCTATCTGCTTGGAAACTATTCCCGATGAGGTTTACGAAAATCTGGAGGTGTCCTTGAAGGCTTGATGATGCAAAGGGGTGTCTGGATACAAGCAGATGCCCTGTTTTCGCCATCAACAATATTCAGTACAGTCCTTGACAAAATCAAAAAAGATCATTTTAGGTTAAATATGGATTTTAATACACGAAACGGCACAAGTATGTAATTTAGATTACATCATGTATTAAGTCTTATTAAGCGGTTAATAAGAAATGACACTTAATGGGTGAGTATCGTGGAATATAAAATCAAAAATTTAAAAAATAATGGAAAACTTTCAAGAAGATAAAAAAACCACCAACGCTAAAACATTTGGAAATTTTGAATTAAATAGACCAATAAATGGGGTTGCAAATAATGAAGTTCAAGAAAACCTAACAATTGAGGAGGTAAAAAGTTTTGTTCTTGAAAGTGATGATGGAAAACCTTTCCCAGACGCTGTTTCTTTGACCAAAGATGAATTTATAACTGTAGGTTTTGGAGATGATGTCATATTTGATGGGGAGGGAGCGGACATAGAATTACCATCATTTAGCAGCGAGTTATCAAATGTAAAAATTGAGGGAGATGTAAGAGCTGTATTTAAAGATGGAACTGTTTTAAGACAAACGTTAACAATAAATCCAACACAAACAGGGAGGAAAGGAGTAAGCACTTTATTTGATATAGAAGATTTTAAAGACACAGGTTTCATTATCCACCCAGACCCTCTTAACACATCAGAAGAGGGGCAAAAAATAGAATTCATTACAGCCGATTCTATCAAAATAATTGGACAGGATGATGAAGGAGACAGTCCAGGATTTGAAGTATATCAAGTAAATGTACTAAATGCTGTTAGCAACGATATAGCTGAAAACAAAATAAGAGAATTAGTTAGAGACAAAGATGATTTAACTGGAGCTGAAAATGATAGCTTAGTATCAACAGTATACAATAGTGCAATTGAAGGCATTATAGATTTTCTTGATTATCTCTCAGAACAATTTCAAAATCAAGGTGACGAAATATTCATTACTGGTCGTGATATTACTGGCTTTATTTCTGACTTTAAACCTATTGCAGATGCTGGAATAGAACAAAATCTTTTGAAACTAAATAAGTTCAATCTAAGTAACATTGCACTTGGAGACATTGCAGACGGATTTATAACAGGAGATTTTCCAGGATATCTTGGATTAGACGGACTAGATGGTTTAGGTATAAAACCTTTATTTGAACAAATTAATAATGCATTCGTACCTACAATTGAACTCATAGAAAGCGACTTTAACTAATAATTGATTATTACTATTATTTATTTTTTAAGGAAATGATAGTAATAATCAACCAAAATATACTATACATTGACAGTATGTATCTCAGTCTATCATTTGGGTAAAATTCCTTTACAAAAAAATAAAATGGAATAAATCCAATTACAAACAATAAATATAATAAAAACCTATTCATAAGAACATCTTGAACCTTTACCAGCAACGTTTTTTACGCTGGTCTGTAAGCTGTTTTGTCTGATTCTCTACCAAAGAAAGCAGCCGATTTTTTTCCTCTCGTTTCACCTCTAACGGCTTCACTACCAAAAAAAGTGACTTCAATCATATCAAAAAATCACCTGATAATTTATCTTGAAGATTTACTTAAATCAATAAATAATTATCAAAAAGGTGATTGAATATGAACAGTAAAGAAATACTCGCAAATCGGTTAGAGACTCTACGAGCAACAATTGAGCAAAACCGCATTGAAAAAGAAAATAATAACGATAAGTGTCATTTAGATGTCATTTTTGAAAGAGAGGACAGAGAATTAGATGCCATTTTCGAGTACGAAGAGAAAATTAAACAAGAGTATGAAAACGTCTCGGAATACATTGCTTACGAAACGTTCGTACAATCGAAATTAAATATAGAAAAACAGCAGAAAATTCCCAATTTCAAAACGATTTCTATTCTTGATAAAATCTTAGATAGAATTAGAATTGGAAAAGAAATGGAAGAAATACGACAAGAAGCAGAGTACTGATAACTAGCGACTCATTTTCTGACTATGATACTGCTTATAAGCTGCCATCTGCGCTGACGTAGATGGCTTTGCGGCTTTTTGCGAAGCTTGAGATTGAGAAATTTGTCCACGTTGGGTTTCATGCCCTGGCTTGACATTTTGTCGTTGGTCACGCGGCTGATTATTCCTATTTAATCTGTCTGCTTTGCCAACAATAAGACTGGCATCTTTCTTCGCGCCAGCAGGATTATTTTTATGGATTGCTTTCAATGCAGGGGAGTGCTTCGCAACTGCATCTTTGGTTTTATGAAAATCAGCACCATTTTTTAACATGCCTTGGGCAATACCCACATCGGTCTTAACCGATGGCTTATTCTTCAATATGGGATTCTTTTTTTGAGCATCCTGCAAATGACTCTTATATGCCTTATCATGCCAGTCTTGGCTAGTATGTGGAGAGGTTGTACCCTTCACCGCCTCCCTTGAAGTCTGATCCGTCGGTCGAAACAATCCGTCATTATATGCCATCCGTCACAATCCCAACCCTACTCCTTTGATTGTGCGATATAGAGCAAGATGAGCGGTCAAAACCTTCACAGAATGTAATAGACTTTATCAGCCACATGCCGCCGCCTGTAGTTGGCGGTATCATTGGCATGGACTTGCCCCTATGCTGTTTTCAGGGAAACCCCCCAAGAACGAAAACATCAGATGCAGCTTCGCTGCATCCTGATAGATTCCTTTGTCTGTTTTCAGTGCAAACCCCAAAAGCCACAGCACGGAAAGCATGGGCGGACATCCTGTCCAGGGTGAAACCGCGAAGCGGCGCACCGCGCCCTTGACAGGGTGATAAGTCGCCTATGCAGGGCTGTTAAAGGCTTTTGAGGTGCAGCATGTACACAGCAGCATAAAATCGTAATCCATTACGACTAAAGAAGACCCACGCCACGCTCCAGGACAATCACCAAAAGAAGTCCGCGCTATCCGCAACCCTTGACAGGCTACACATCGGGGCTGGTGCTACTACACGACGCAGCGACCGACTGAAAGACCGAGAGTGAGAAGCAAGCCGTGCCTCGGTCGCTACTGTTTCGCAGCGTAGCCCCTCGTGCTTAACGCCAGTAAAGGGACGCTTCGCTTTGCTATTGCCGACGCGCTCCCTCCCTCCCTCCAGAACCTCAAGTGAGCAAGCCTTCAAGGACGTATGCTGCCAGCAGCTACCCCCACAGGGTTAACCATCATCAGGGGAGGGGAAAGGATATCGCTTACGCTTAGAACATTTCTGGGCAAGCATTTCACGGATCAAGGCAAAAGCATCCCTAGCCTTTTTCTGACACACTGGCGATCGTCGTTCCTCTTCCCACGCCTGCCAATCAGGATGCCGTTGCAAAAGCTGCTGATAGTAGCCTTCTGATAATTTTTTCTTATCAGTCGATTTCGCGATTTCTGGCGATTCCTGGGGATAAGCAGAACTTATCAATGGAAAGGAAGATTCTTGAGTAGAATTAGGTTCAAGAGGGATTTTTATTTTTTGATTTTTTTGAATTTCTGCGTCAGAGCTAGAAGTTCCGTCAGTCGCTGATGTCGGTTGTTCCCCATCCACGGAAGACAAAAACCCGCCTGCGGCGGCTTCAAAAACCTTCATATATAAGCGAGGTTGGGTACGGGCGTAGTCTGCCTGGGTTTCAGCGATTTCCGATTGGGCAATTTCAGGATTTTCAGGCAGAGGTTGGGTACGGGCGCAGTCTGCCTGGCTTTCAGCCGTTTTTGCTTCTTCAACGATCGCCTCTTCCGTAGGGTGCTGTTGTGGGGGTTTTGTATCCTCGATAGAAACCTTTTCTACCACTTTCTCTATACCGTGAATTAAGGACTCTATCAGGCTGGTAAACTGCTCCTTGAGCTTGTTCCAGGTGCGCTTGCTTAGAGCTTTGCCGAATAACTCTCTCCCTTTCTGACATACTGCCGCAAACAGGCTGGTTTCACTGCTGAATTGCTGCCCGCCGTCGATGAGGGCTTGCAATGCCCCTTGTAGCCGCTTCTCCGCATCTTTGGACTTGTCGGCGTGGTGCTGAGTGAAAGTGGGCTTATCGGGGTTTATGGGCTTGTAGGTGGCACGCTTCCACATCTTGGCGAATGTTCCCTGGCGAACCTTGTTCTCGTCGTTCACATGCCAGTAGAATCTCTCGGCAGATCTGCCCCATTCCTGGGCGCGCTTGTAAATTTCGTGTTGGTGCTGGCAATAGGTTTCGTACCCAGGCAGGGACATCGCCACTTCAGCGATGAAGTCGGCTAGTTCCTGTCCGCGATAGCCTTGCTCAATCCGTCCCAGGGTAGCGATTACCCCTAGCAGGGCATTGGTTTGCCCAAAATCGGTAAACCCTGGCTTTAGCTCGATGTATAGCTCTTTGATCCATTGTCGCAGTTTTTTAGGGCTACTCAGCTTGTTCTTGTTTTTATATAGCCTGTAGGCAAGCTGAGAATTACGGAAAACTTCCTCGCTGTCGTTCTTATGGGCTGACCAGTCTAAATACCGAATCAGGGTGTCGTAGGAATCGCCGATAGGCTCAAACTCGTCATTAAGAAGCTGCCAGCCTGTTCCTGGTTGTCCTGGTAGCCGTAATCCTTTGTATCCCGTCCAATGTTTACGGTTAGACCCTGGCACATAGGTTTTGACGTTGGGAAAGGCTTCTAGCTGCCCTGACTTGAGTGTAAACCCTGCTTCATCGGCGATGCGTTCCATCAACGCGCCAAGGGCGATGGTTTGCTGTCTGCTGTCAAATACTCCTATCAGATGAATGCCGCCGCTATCACTGGAATGGATGGGGAACATCCCCACAATGCCGTAGTCCTCTGCCACTGACAGCAAACGGCGAATGTTGGCAAACCCTTCGGGGGTGCAGGGGTTGAGGTCTGACCCGTTATCAATATCCCACGTAATGAATTGGGTGTATTTGTTGGGACAACAGCCAACAATCACCTTTTCATCCCAAAACCAGTCTTCTAGCACCCGTTCCCTGGTGGGATGACCTGATATGGTTTGGTACTTAGGCTTGCCCGACCGCCCGAAGGCACGGGGGTTTTCTGCTTTAATGATGCGGAACGGATTGCTGAAATAATATTTGAATAGCTGCTGCATTCGCGGCGAAGCCGTCAGCTCGCTATCGAGTAGCTGGAGTGGTTGGTTCTCCTTCAGCCACTTCTTATAGGAAGGATTACTGTTATGAGTATAGCAGTGGTACTTGCCGTTTTGACTCGCTTTTTGGCGATTTTCCTGGGTTTTGCGGAAATTTTGTTGTGTTTTTGCTGCGCTTATCTTATTCTTGTTCATTTTGCACCTATTTGGTGCAACTCAAGCGTTGACAGCAAAGCCCATTTTTCGCTAACATGATGATAGCTAAAACAGCTTTTTGCCTGTTCTAAGTTTGTTGGAGCAAACTTAAAACATTAAGGGCTTGAGTTGCGTGTAACACCTACGCGGTTAGCACCTACGCATTTTGCATAAATGCACTATTTGGTTGGTTTCCCGATTCCTTTCAAAAATCGGTAAGATTCATCTGTTCAAAAGACAGACGCAAAGGTTGTCAAGGTATCATCTTGGCAACCTTTGTGCTTTTTAGGCAACAAAATGGCATTTTTGAGCCAAGATTAAACCGCTAAGTAACCTTAACTGATTCCTTTAACTGCTTATTGTAAAACAACTTATTCCTCGCAAAACATGCAATTTGCTTATAATTTGTTGTTTGTTACAAAAATTACAACTTCTATCACTTTAAGAGGTGTTGGATTTAAAAAGCACACCTGAAAACATATATATTTGATTAAAAATGACTGACCGCCAGTGGTTCTGATGAGCATGGAAGATGGCAACGATTGTTGAATTTTACTGCTGCTACATTGCTTTGATCATTAATTACTTATATTACTATGTTTACATATATTCTTGAAGAAACAATGATGCCTTAGATGCATAAGAAAACACAGTTTCAATGTACAGCTATTGCTTTTTGGGGATGGGTTGGATTGCCCCTTTATTTTGTTCGTAGTTAGCAACGTAATTATCAAATGCTTCGTTAACCACTTCTTTAATGGTGAGTCGTTCCC
>JAAUYH010173869.1_pt1 | contig 29928 bp, 27 predicted proteins | sample 7278061 | NCBI WGS metagenome assembly JAAUYH01 (sample SAMN14350203, study PRJNA611818) | marine sediment metagenome | isolation source: surface marine sediment (0.6m) | place: French Polynesia: Moorea | collected 2018-08
AATTTCTGAGTGCCTAATTCTGAGGTTTCCTCAGAATGTAAGAGGCACGAAGGGCGATATTTGTCCCGACGATCTGAGGTAAGGGAAGCCAATCCCCTGAATATTTATTGCACTTTACTGCTATTCACGATTATAGCACAATCCGACAGATTCTGCCCCGAAATTCATCCCGTCAGCATAGCCTATGGTCTTCTTTCGGGAAGGAGATAAATTTACTCAATCTGAAAGACAACTGAGAACCTTAACTAACCTGTTGCAAATATTGTCCTAAATCTTCGATGAGACGGGTTAATTCTGCTTCTGTGGTTAATCTTATTTTGTCATCTCGAACGGTTAATAAGACTTTGGCGGCAAAAGGGCTAGGATAGATGTTAGGATTACAAAAAACCTCTAGAAATACCTCTCCTGTATAATGATATTCCATTGGTTTTTCGGGTTGTGGTCGTCCTCCACTTCCTGCGTTAGCGGCCACTGTTTTTAACCGTTGCATTAATTGATCAATGTCTGACTTGAGGGAGGTTGCAGCTTCAGCAGAAAAATTAAACCTAACCGATCCTTGTACTAAATTAAGGGTAAGTTGAGTCATTAGCCAACACTATAATGAAACTAAGATCCTTATTATCTCAATTAATGGTTAACCTTGTCCCATTTATCTAAATATTGTGACAAAAGATAATCGTCATCAAGTCCGTCGAGTGTTGTTAATAACCCTATTACTTAATTTGTTGGTGATGGGGTTAAAAGCCGTTGTGGGTATTATAACAGGGTCTTTGAGTTTACAAGCAGACGCGCTTCATAGTGTAACCGATAGTGCCAATAATGTGTTAGGGTTAGTGGCCAGTCATTTTTCCTCACCTATTCCCGATCGCCGTCATCCTTACGGACACCAAAAATATGAAGGGGTAGCAGCGTTAGGTATTGCTGCTTTTTTAGGAATTGCTTGTTTTGAAATTCTACAAGGGGCCATTGAAAAAATTTGGCATGGTGGTGATCCTGTTACTATTTCAGGGGAACAATTATGGATTTTATTACTTGTTTTAGGCATTAATATTTTTGTGGCATTTTATGAGCGAAAAATAGGAAAAGAGGTGGATAGTCCTATTTTAATTGCCGATGCTTATCATACCATGAGTGATATTTGGGTAACGATTATGGTGTTATTGGGATTAATTGGGATTTGGCAAGGTGAAAAATTCAACTTACCTCAATTACAATGGTTAGACGTTATTTTTGCTTTTCCTGTGGCCATTTTAGTCTTTTATAGTGGTTGGGAAGTCGTCCGAGCAAATTTACCTTGGTTAGTGGATGAAATGGCCATTGCACCTGAAAAGATTTATGAAATAGTTATGGATGTTCCGGGTGTGATTAACTGTCATGATATTGCGTCACGGGGGATAGTTGGACGACAAGTTTTTCTAGAAATGCACTTAATTGTTGAAGCAAAAGATGTGGCAACGTCTCATAAAATTACGGAGGAAATAGAACTGATTTTAAAAGAGAAATTTTCTCCAATTCGGGTTGTTATTCATGTTGAACCGAATAATTATAAATCATCCAATATTAGTTTTAGTTCAAACCATGAGAATAATAAGAAAAGTTAGATATAATGATAAGAAAAAAGAAAATAGTTTAATCAGTTTCTAGAGCAAATCAATTTATCTTTTTTCAATCAATTTGTGTCATTTAATTTAGAATTTCTTTCAATACGTTCTTGAATCGCTTTTTTCATAATGTTAATATTTTCTTCAATAGGAATTCCATCTTTAACAAGGGGTGGATAGGGTTTATTTTTACCATCAGACTGACGACGACTAAATAGCTGGCGAATTGCTTCCATATCATCTCTATGGGTTAAAACATAAGTTTTAAGTTCTTGTTTGCTCATTTTACTAAAATCAGGTTTCATAAGAAATACCAATCTCCATCTGAGGGAACAATAATTTCGATTTCTTCTGTTGCTAAGATATAGACTTCCCCAGTTTCAGGATCAAAACGAAACAGTTGTATATCTCGATAACAGTTAGAAAGCCATTGACAGACAATTAAACAGGCAATTGCTTGATCGCTTGTAGGATAAATAGCTATTCACCTCAATTGTAATCTATATATTGTATTCTTATGATATAAGAACTCTAGTTATTTTATAGTTAAACAAGAATCTGAGTATATTTATCGTCAGGATAATCTTCAATTCCTCAGCTTATGTTATTTTTCTGCGGATAAAGATAAAGGTTGAATTTTATCAATTTCATCTTGCTCTTTTTTAAGAACAGAGTAAAGATCGTTAGCACGTTGTAAGTTAAGCCAAAAATCAGGAGATGTACCAAAGTATTTCCCTAATCTTAAGGCGGTACTGCTAGTAATACCTCTCTTATTATTAATAAGTTCATTAACTCTTTGATAACTAACGCCAATATCATTGGCAAGTTGTTGTTGAGTTAAACCCATTGGGTCTAAAAATTCTTCTCTCAACATTTCACCAGGAGTTGTGGGGGGACGATTTGTAGGAATATTAACCATAATTAAAGTAGTTAGTGATAATCAATAATTTCAACGTCTCTAACACCCTCTTGTGACCAAATAAAACAAATTCTATATTGATCGTTTATGCGGATACTATACTTTCCTTGACGATCGCCTTTTAAAGCTTCTAATTGATTTCTAGGAGGAGAACGTAAGTCATTTAAGCTAACAGCATAATCTAACTGGTCTAGCTTTCGTCTAGCAATTCTCCATAAGTTTTGAGGACAAGTTTTTCGTGCTTGCTTGGTGTCATTTCCATTAAAAATGTCTTTGGTTCCTTGATTTTTATAATCTATTATCATTGTAACACGGTAATCGTGATATTTTGATAATAGCCTAACCCGACAATCTCTACTAACCGTTAACCTGTAGAGACGTTTCATGAAACGTCTCTACAGTGGTTTCAAAAACAGTTATTAAGCTTATTTCTTATTCTTCTTCGCTAACTTGCGCTTAAATGCACCACCAAAAGCGATCGCCGTTCCTGCACCTAAAATAGTTAAGGGTTCAGGAACAACAGCACTATCATTGATTGTCCAACTACCAAAAACAGTCCCACCAAAAGCACCAGGAAAATTCCCTGTAACTGTGTAAGTTTCTCCTGCTGCTAATAGTAGGGGTTGACCAATAAAATCATTAGATGTTTGTCCATTCCCCAAGGAAGACACACCCGGACCAGTGATATCAAAGCTAATAGATCCGGCATTTAAGACTGAAATGTAGGAGAGAAGTTCTACATCTTGGTCAAAACTAACATCAAACGATAAGGTCGTCCCACTTCCTATTGTTAATCCTCCCGAACCAAAGTTAAAATTGTTTGTACTTGAGTTAGAAAAGGTTGCAGTAGCTGTTCCTGCGGTTTCTTGGAAAGTGGTAACAGTACCACTGTTATCAGTAAAGTCAAGAACAACTGTAGCAGCATTAGCAGCAGAGGATAGGGTTAAAACGGCAAGGGTTGCACCAGCTATTGATAAGGTATGCTTTACCCCCCCCCGAAAATTGATAAGTTTTGCTAAACTATTAGACATGGTATGATTTCAAAAAAAGTTACCCTTTTATCTTAGTGAGGGGATGTTAGTTTTCATGTTAGCCTTCATGTATAACTTTGGAGGAATAAGAAAATTTATACCATTTTCATCAACTTGGACTACAGATGTGGATATTGTAGGGGTCAACGGCCGTTGACCCCTACGAAAAATTAATTTAACAGGTTAATCAGGAACAATAATTTCTTCTTGTTGATCCACTTCTCGAATAATCGTAGAAGGGTTAATCTTTTGAGGTTCAAAAATAGAAGTTAACGCCTTATCAAGCGTTTCTGACATAACAATTTGATTTTCGTAAATAACGATCACTCTTGCTAAAGTCGGTAAGCTATTTTGTTCTGCTTCTAAATATAACGGTTCAACATAGAGTAACGATTGTTCTGCAAAGAAAGGAATCACCAAAAGATTTCCTTGAATGACTCGTGATCCTTGACGGTTCCAAAGGGAAATTTGTTGCGAAATAACTGGATCTTGATTAATTAATGCTTCAATTTGTTCGGGTCCATAAATCACCCGTTGTTTTGGTAATTCAAACAATAACATTTTACCATAATTATCCCCATCAGAACGAGCAAATAAACCAGCAATTAAATTATTACGACTGGTGGGTGTATATACACTAAATAACATAAATTCTTGCGCGTCACTGGTCAGACTCATTAATAAGTAATAGGGTTCGATTGGTTGTTGATTTTCGCCGTAAATTTCTTGAGGAATACGCCATTGATCTTCTCTGTTATAAAATACTTGAGGATCTTGCATATGATAGGTTAATAAACGTTCTGATTGTGTATTATATAAATCTTTGGGATAACGAATATGAACCTTAAGAGAAATCGGCATTTCTGAGAAAGGTTTGAAGAGAGTGGGAAATATTTTTTTCCAAGTTTGAATTAAAGGATCATTGGGATCAACAATATAAAAATTGACATCCCCATTGTAAGCGTCAATAACAATTTTGACAGAATTACGAATATAATTAAAAGGGCGATCGCCTGGTTCAGAATAAGGGTAGCGATCGCTGGTTGTATACGCATCAATGATCCAATATAAAGTGGTTTCTTCTGCTTTATTATTATCATTTTTTACCTTAGCCGTTACTAAATAAGGATCACGATCAAACCTCAAAAAAGGGGCAATTATTCTCATTCTACGATTAATATTACGACGAAAAATCAAACGAGTTTTTGGGGTAAAATTACGAGTGAAAATCATTTGCCAATCTTTTAAATAGTCAGCAAATAGTAAACGTTTTCCCCAATTTTCTATTTTAATTCCTCCCCTACCATCGTAAACATTATAAACATTATCTTGACCACTGGGATAATCTAATTCTTGAACTTCCGTATTGGTCATAATATAAGTATTGGTTGACTCTCCAAAATAAATTCTAGGATTATCAATGGGAATACTATCTCGAATTAAAGAACCGGAAGTTTGTAAATCTCCTGAATTATTTTCGGTACCAATATTCTGCACAAAATAGAAGGGTAAACCCCCTTGATCAACCCGGTTAACAGGAGATAAAGTAAAGCCATAACCATGAGTATAAACTAAATGTTCATTGACCCAAGTTTGGGCTTGTTCAGTCACTTCATTATAATCTAACTCTCTAGCCGCAATTAATACCTGCTGCTTAGCAATTTTCGAGGAACTACTTTCATTTTGAACAGGTATTGTATAACGGTCAATATCAGCATCATTAAACTTATAATAGAGACGTAACTGTTGTAATTGACGGTTAGTTTGTAACAGTGGACGAGAGTCCCACAGTCGAATATTATTAATAGTCAGACGATTTTCGTTTAAAGCATTCGCTGTTAAATTTCCTGCTGCATTCAAGGTTTCAACTTGAATTTTATCTAACCCAAAAGCATGACGTGTTAATTTAATATTACGTTCAATATAAGGTATTTCTCTGGCTAATTCATTAGGTTCTACAATCAAACTTTGAACACCTTGTTGACCAACCAATGATATAATTATGATACTAAAATAGAGAAAAAAGGGGAAAGGAGAAAATGGAAGATTATAAACATTAGAACGTTTTAATGAACGAATTTGATTATAGCGTCCCCATCCAGTTATTCCCTTAATTAATAACCATAATGAAATGATTGTTGCCACCATTGTCGCTATGGTATATACAGGGAGTAAAAAATAAATATCTGTGTAACTTGCCCCAAAAACAACCCCTTTAGTAGAGTATAGTAATTGATATCTTGCTAACCAATGGTAGAGTCCCACAAGCAACATTAAAAGACTAGCCAAAATATATAAATGACGAAGTTGATAGCGAGAAAACCCAGGAAATTTACCTTGAGACAAACTATTTGCTGATAAGAAATAGGTCAGAATGACGATAATAAATCCTAATAAAAATAATCCGCCTAACCAAAAATTTACTAATTTCCAAAAAGGAAGACTAAAAATATAAAAGCTCATATCTCGACCAAATTGGGGATCAACTTCTCCAAAGTTGGTAGGATTTATATATTGTAAAATTCTTGTCCAGTTTCCTGATAAAACTAAACCAAAGATTATACTAAAAGCTAACGAGATTAGTCTCAAGAATACTTGACCTTTAAGCAAAATTCCAATAACAATGAAACCAATAATTCCAGCTTTCCATAACTGATTTTTCAACTGAGATACAATTTCAGCTACAGAGTTGAAAAAGAAGGGAGTTGGCAAGGGAGGCGTGATATTTGGTAATGTAAAATCTGGTGTCCAAACATGGTAAGCCACTTCACTGTAATAAAGTAGCATGAATCCCATTAATCCCCCCAAACCAACAATGATCATAATTAACCAAAACAAACCAAAAGAACGAGACTCAGGTATTAGTTGAGGAATTCGTTTTTTTCGTTGTTTACGTCGCTTTTCATTCCTAGGAGGAACTTGGGGAATAAAATGCCATTGATGGCGTTTTGCTTGACGTAAATTTCCCCATAAAAACCACCAAGACAAACCACTAATAAAACCCCATAACCCTACCTGCCATAATAATTGTTTGAAAAAGATGTTGACATAACCCACCTCTTGAAACCAAAGTCCCTCAGCAATAACATGGGACACCAATTCAAACAGTAACCCAATCGCTAATAAAAATGTGAGAAATTTGGTTAAAAAATGGTCTAATAACTTGGACATAGTTAAGGTGATGGGGGAATCTATTTATTGTCTGGATAATTCCAATTCTCGAACTTCTTCAGGTTGACGTTTGCCTTCTACAATCATTTTGACACCTCTTGTGGGGGACAAAGTTAACCCTCGTCTTTGCTGTTTTTCTGGTTGATTGTCAGCCAATTTTAAGCAATACTCAGACATAATAGTAGCGACCACTAATTTCATTTCAAATTGTGCTAATGCTTCCCCCACACAACGACGGGAACCTCCACCAAAGGGAATAAATTCATAAGGGGTATATTGACGATCGAGAAATCTCTGGGGGTTAAATTGTTGCGGGTTCGGATATAAATCTTCCCGTAGATGGGTCAAATACATACATCCTTGAACCATATCCCCAGGTTCAAAGGTGTAACCAAGGACCTCGACCTTTTCTTGGGCTACTCTTGTAAAGGTTAACATGGCAGAAGGTGACAGTCTGAGGGTTTCGTTACACACTGCGGTTAAATAGGGAAGACGGAAAATCTCCATTCCCTCTGTATCGGGGGAAAGGGTGTTTAACTCTTCCATGAGCTTTTCTTTGACTTCAGGGTTATGATGGAGCCAGTATAAGGCCCAAGCCATTGCTGAAGCGGTGGTTTCGTGGCCCGCAACTAAGAGTGTCATTAATTCATCTCTTAATTCTTGATCGTTCATACTTTTCCCTTGTTCATCTGTTGCAGCCATGAGAAGGGATAAAATATCTGTGCGATCCGGATCGGGGTTACCCTTGCGATCGCTAATTTCTGCATAGATCAACTGATCGATCGCTTCCCGTTGACGGAGAAAACGACCCCAAGGACTCCAGTTTCCCCAGTCTTTCTGCATAAAAGGAAAGAATAAAAAGGCGGAAGTGATAGGAGAATTAAAAAGATCAAGCATTTTTTTCAATCTCTGTTCCAATGCTTCGTAACGTTCCCCTTGACTAACCCCGAATACCGCTTCCATAATCACTTTTAAGGAGATATCCTGCATGATCTCCCTGGCAAAAAAGGGTTGATTTTGCGGTATTTTCTCCATCACTTGTTGGGTAATCCGACAAGTTAAGTCACCATAGACTTTAAGACGTTCCCCATGAAAGGATGGCATCACTAACTGACGACGTTGACGATGGCGATCGCCGTCTAACATAATCACAGAATAATCCCCAATTAATGGCCGCAATATGGCATTTAAGCGACTGGGAGCGGTAAATTGCTGGCGATCGTGGGTTAGGATATACTGGGTAATTTCAGGATTACTGGTAAAAATAATATCATCCCCCAAACCAATCACGTTAGCTTTAAATATGTCTGGATAACGGGAATGATTGGTTTGTAGATAACCAGTGGGGTTGAAAATCCATTGTAATTGTTGTACGAATTTAGGGGTTTTACAAGCAGGAATTGTTTTCATTATTATAATTGCGATAATCTCTTAAATATGATAATTCATCCATCAAAAAGGTTTGGTAAAAGTGGAAATTTCTACCAAACCTATTCGTCTTAATGATTGTGCTTTACGCTATGGTTAAAGCCTCTTGGATGGTTTTGTTGTAAATAATCCGTCCAGGAGTAGTCTTAATGAACATAGAAACCGCTTCACCGTCAATTTCTCTGACGCGACGTTCTCGATAATGTTTAATTACACTGCCATCGTCTAGGGTTTCTGTTTTGAGAACCTCCTTATCCGGTTTATCTGTCACAACATCCTCGTTGGGGTTTTCAGAACGTAACCACACATAAGCGTGTAAGTCCACCAAACCCTGTTCATAAGCTTTAACCGCGTCGTCGATATTACCAAAATAACGACCACTCCCTTTTTGGGCTTTGAGGTTTTCTGCGGTTAAATAATAACAACCTAGTACCATGTCTTGAGAGGGTGCAACAATGGGCCGACCGGTCGCAGGAGATAAGATATTATGACAGGCTAACATCAAGAGTCTGGCTTCTGCTTGGGACTCCAAGGAGAGAGGAACGTGAACCGCCATTTGGTCTCCGTCGAAGTCAGCGTTAAACGCCGGACAAACCAAGGGATGTAACTGAATCGCTCGACCTTCCACTAAAATAGGTTCAAAGGCTTGAATCCCTAAACGGTGCAGGGTTGGGGCGCGGTTTAGTAAGACAGGGTGTCCAGTAATCACTTCTTCTAACACATTCCAAACGCTAGGGTCGCCTTTAATAATCAGCTTTTTGGCCGCTTTGATATTATTAACTAACCCTAAGCGAATGAGACGATGGATGACAAAGGGTTGGAATAACTCAATGGCCATTTCACGGGGTAAACCACACTGATAAATCTTCAGTTTTGGCCCGACAACAATGACAGAACGACCGGAATAGTCCACCCGTTTTCCTAACAGGTTTTGACGAAAACGCCCTTGTTTCCCTTCAATAATATCGGATAAGGATTTTAAGGGACGATTATTTGCCCCTACAACGGTCCGGCCCCGTCTTCCGTTATCGATTAAAGCATCCACTGCTTCTTGTAACATCCGTTTTTCGTTACGGACAATGATTTCCGGCGCAAGAATCTCCTGTAAACGGGCTAAACGGTTATTACGGTTAATTACCCGTCGATAGAGGTCATTAAGGTCTGAGGTGGCAAAACGACCGCCATCTAACTGTACCATAGGGCGTAAATCTGGAGGAATGACGGGGATAACGTCTAATACCATCCATTCGGGTAAGGAACCAGTCGCGATGAAGTTATCAATCACCCGCAGACGTTTAATGAGTTTTGCCCGCTTCTGTCCTTTACTTTGGGCGATTTCTTCCCGTAAGGTTTCAGCAATCTCTTCTAGATTCATTTCTTGCAGTAACCGTTGAATGGCCTCTGCACCGATACCCACTTCAATGCCATATAAGTCGGAATCTTCGGCATAAATCTGGTCTTCGATTTCAATCCACTGATCTTCCGTTAAGAGTTGCTTATAACTTAAATTACTGGCATTTCCTGGGTCAAGCACCACATAAGCGTTAAAGTAAACGATTTGTTCCACATCCCGTAGAGCCATATCCAATAAAATACTCATGTAACTGGGAATCCCTTTGAGATACCAGACATGAGTCACAGGGGCCGCCAGTTTAATATAGCCCATGCGATGACGACGGACGCGGGACTCGGTCACTTCTACCCCACAGCGTTCGCAAACAATCCCCCGGTGACGAACCCGTTTATATTTACCACACCAACATTCCCAGTCTTTCGACGGACCAAAAATCCGCTCACAAAATAGTCCGTCCATCTCCGGTTTTAAGGTTCTGTAGTTGATGGTTTCGGGTTTGGTCACTTCTCCGACCACAACCCCATTGGGAAGGGTTCTCTCTCCCCATTGGCGAACCCGTTCGGGGGAAGCTAACCCAATTTTTACATAGTCGAATCTTGTATCTTGTGCTGGTTTCATGTTTGATGGTTCTCAACAATAGGAAAAACAAGTGATTTTCATCTTTTCTGGACGAAAATGGCTCAGTGTCTCCATCGTTATATTAGGGAGACGACAGAAGAAGGCTGACTACATCAGTGTTTATATATTAATTAAGTATGGGGTTGAACATCAGGATAATAGACCTAGTCTTGAGATCGATCAAGACTCTCAGAATTTAATAACAAAGCAATATACAATCATACACATTTTTGGTCACCTCGATCAATATCATAACGATAAAAAGGCTTGTCTATTAACCTAATCGGGTTTTTGTCAAGACTTTGTTGACAAGATTTAACATTCTTGTTACATTACTTAATACAGGGACAGTAAACAAAATCTTAATGTACAGGGGCTTTGTTTGCGATCTAAAATCGTGTGATTTCGGTATCTCCCATTGATATTGAGTTCTCCTAGAATACCTCGGTGATGTACCGAGGTTTTTTGTTGTTAATTAAGTTGTGGTTGGACTACAGATATAAATGCTGTAGGGGTCAACGGTCGTTGACCCCTACCAAAATGTGTACCTAGACTTTAGATTATTTGATGACTTTAGCAAATACAGCCATTACCATCGCAAAAGCGACTAGCAACGCCAGTTCAGAAGAGGCGTTAACCCTTACGTTTTCTGGTTCAATGACGGGAGGAACTGAATCAGTGGGTTGTCCCGTAATGGTAATATTAGTAACTTGAGATTGGTTTTGAGGTTGAATTTTTTCCTCTGGTTTGAGGTGGCTCATCTTAATGCTCTCCATTAACTCTAACCCAGTTATATCAAGGGTTGTAGGGTACTGTAAAATCCAGAAATATTCCTGAAATATCTCTGAAATTTTTTTTGTGCATTGCTATAAATTTCTGAATTTGACAAAATGACAAAATTATGCATTGTTTAACTGAGCAAGCTTGTCAACAAGCTAAAAAGAAAATTGAAGAAAAAATGAAAGATGAGTGGAAGAAATGGACAAAGAAAGATTTCACCAAGGAAACAGATAAGAGAACAACCAAGAACAAAGCTTTAATTTTAGGTCGAGCTGCTACGGAAGCAAAGTTGAAAGAATATCTTGATGACAACATAGATAATTATGATTATGAGCAGGGGTTAACATTAGACGCATTTGATTTATTAATAGGTGAATCTGAAGAGGAAGGAATTCTAGAGTTATCACAAACCAAAATTGATGAAATTCAAAAAACTATTTTGCAGAGAGAAGAACGTAAATTATCTTATGATGAAGTTGTTCGATATATTGGTGGTAGTGGTGAACAAAATGATGGTTGGCGAGTTAAAGGATTAAGCTTTTCAAGCTGTAATAGATTTTTAAGAGGGGAGGAATTAAGAAACCGAGTTGAGTTTAAGCCATTTGCTTTTTTGTGTAATCTTCTTAAACTGAATCAAGATACTGATAATAGTATCACTTATCATAATCATAATATTAGTATCACCCATCAAGATAATGACATTAAAATTTTAAACAAATTGAAGGATGAGTTGAAAAAACAATCTGAGGATATAACTAGCATGAGTAAGGTTTTAAAGTCTTACTTAGTTAGCATTGAAAAAAATAAAAAAAATGAAATTATTTGGGAAAGTTTAGATGAATTAATGGAAAGAATTTTGAATTATCAGAAACCAATCTTATTGAACCTCTTAAATAGTTTAGTTAAAGATGACAGATTAAAAGAAGTAGAAAAAAGATTATTTGACAATGGGATAAATAACTTGAAAAATAAGTTAAAAATTAGTGAAACAGACTTTAATCAATGGATTAGTGAACCATTAAAGTCAGAAAATCTGGAACCTCCTACAACTAATCCTGAAGAACCTAGACAATGTTATCTAATTTTAAAAATTGAGCCAAACTCTAGTAATCATGAGCAAAAAACAAAACTTGAATACCAATTACAAGCTTGGTTTTTACCCTTTCTTGAGCATAAACCCGAAGGTAAAGATTACCAGTCCCTGAACACAATAATTAAAAACCATGAAATAGAGCAAAAAAAAGAATATTTTTCTCAAGAAGAAATCAAGCCAATTTTAACAGAATTGATTACAACTTGTTTAGAGAAAGATGCTCTTGAGGGAATGGATAATAATAGTCAACTGTTTATTGAATGCTTTACTTCAAAAGAATTCTTTTTCATTGATATTGATTGTTGGGAATGGGAATTACAGGAAGATACTTGTCAAATTAAGAGACATCATCCTATTTATATTCATATTCGATGTCTTTCTCGTTTAGAAAAAGAGTACGAAATATTAAAGTTTAAGGAAGAATGGATAAGAAGATGGAACGCTGTGCAGCAATCTTTTAATTCTTTAGATGAAGACACAGAACAACGAGCAATAAAAGATCCTGAATGGTATTTTAGCCAATCTTCAACTGTTTGGGGAAATATTTGTGTATCAACATCAGAAAGTAAAGAAAAATTTTTAGAAAATCAAAAAACATTATTCAAAAAGATACTTAAATATGGAATTCCTATTGCTATTTGGTCAAGATGTCATGAACAAGCAACAACCCATAGACAAGAAATTAATAACTTGATTGAACAATGTAATGGACAGGTTCAATTTCTTCCCCAATTTATTAAGAATAAAAGAATAGAAGCTCCATCAAATCTTAATAATGATCCCCAACATTTGGGACATCATTTATCATTATTATGGGAAGATCCAACCCGTGATAATTTACCCTTTTCTGAAGAACCCCTTAATCAAATTTAGGATGTCATTATGAGTTCATGGAAAATTTTTCAAGACCACCATTATCCCCATTGTGTTATAAAATGGCCAGACTCTCCCCCTTGGCGACGGTTTGCTAAAAATAGTAACAATGAGGTTCTTTCAGAAGATAATAACTCAGAACAACAGTGTTTAGAAGCTGAAAAACGAGGCAAAAACTTTATTCTTAATCCTGCTATTGTTGAAACGGTTAATGCTGCGATTTATCTTCGTCGTCCTATTTTAGTTACCGGAAAACCAGGTACAGGAAAAACAACCTTAGCTTATGCGATCGCTTATCAATTACAATTGAAACCTGTATTATTGTGGCCAATAAATACCCGAACAACCCTACAAGATGGACTTTATTATTATGATGCGATCGCTCGTCTTCAAGATGCTCAGTTAGACAAAGAAGAACGGCCTGATATTGGTCATTATATACGCCTTGGTCCATTAGGAACAGCGATGTATCCATCCCATGAACCTCGTGTTTTGCTAATAGATGAGATTGACAAATGTGACATCGATTTGCCTAATGATTTATTAAATTTATTTGAAGAAGGAAGCTTTGAAATTACTGAAATTTCTCGCTTATTTCATCAGAAAAATGCTCAAGGTAATGAACATCAAGAGGTTGAAATTAAAACCCATGATGGCGAATTTAGAAGGGTTTCTCAAGGAGAAATACCTTGTCAACAATTCCCTATTGTTATTATGACCAGTAATGGTGAAAGGGACTTTCCTTTACCATTTAAGCGTCGTTGCTTATCTTTGTTCATGGAAGAACCAAAAATTGACCAATTAACGAAAATTGTCAAAACTCATTTTGATTATGATGAAGATAACCCTTCAAGTTCAGAAATTAAGACCCTGTTAGAGAAATTTATTAATTTACGAGACGACGAAAAAAAAGAACTGGCCACCGATCAACTGCTCAATGTTATCTTTATGTTGTTAGATGAAAATAAACCCACAGGAGAAGAAAAAGATCGTCTCATTGAACGATTATTAACCCCATTAACAGAAACAGGAAACAAGTAAGTGTGACTTCAGAAACCCCGAATGATGACCCACTATTAAAATTTATCGCGTTTACTCAAAGCGAGAACTGGGAATTTGACAGTTATCAAATTGCTGATATTCTTTGGTTATGGCAACAGCAACAGGGTTTTGACCATAAGCAAGAGGGTGATGCTACGGGAAAATCGGACACTGCTTCTGATGATTCCCCTGATGAGAAAGAAAAGCAGAAAGACGATAACCAAGGGGATGATGATACAGGGGAATCTTCCACTGCTTCTAATGACTTCCCTTTTATCCTCAAAAACCATAAAAAAGAGAAATTACAGACTTCAAAGCTAGAAAAATTACCGATTTCTCTTCCAGATACTGCATTTTTGCGAGACACCTTACAATTAGGACGTTTTGCTAGACCCTTAATCCAAAAAATCGACTCAGCTAACCAACAGGAATTAGATATAAAACGCACTGTTGCTAATACGGCAAACTATAGTCTTGGTAACTCTTCTTTGACTATTATTCCTACACATAAGCCGAAAAAAGTTCGTTCTCTTGATGTTATTCTTCTGATTGAAGAATCGCCTTCGATGGTATTTTGGAAGCAAATGTCCATAGAAATTCGAGATTGGTTAGAGCAATTAGGAGCCTTTCGAGACGTAAAATATTATCGAATTAGAGCCGATAAAAAGACAAAATCAAAGTCTAAAAATAAACAAGATAGTGCCAATAAGAAAAATAATAAAACTTCTGAATTTGAGATAACAATTAAACCATTGGGAAATGATATACAAACCATTTCTCCTAACGACTTAATTGACCCTCGAGGCGAAAGACTGATTCTTTTTTTTAGTGATTGTACTTCTTCTGCTTGGTATAGTAGTGCTTATCATCAAGTATTACAAGATTGGGGAACTTATCAATTAGTTACGTTACTGTCACCTTTTCCTGAGAAATTATGGAATAGAACCGCTTTGAATCAAGGATGGCGAGTTCAACTGCAAAATGATTATCCCCGTCGTCCCACTGAACAGTGGACAGTTAAAACGATTCCTGAATTATTAGAAATTAAACTAGAAATTGAATATGAACAACAAATAAATCCCCAAAATATTGACTTAAATCAATACATTTCTCAACAAATTAAATCGACTTACTTTATCTTACCCACTCTTTCCTTAAACCTTGATGCTTTAGCTGCATGGTCACAAGTTGTGAGCGGAAAAAGTAAAGCAACAATTTCTGGTAGATTACTAGAAGTTTCTCCTTCAAAAACTTCGGTTTCTAATGATAAAAAGAAACCCATCAAAAACCAAGATCCTGAAACAGTTATTAAACGATTTGCGAATACTTCCTCGCCGTTTGCTTGGGAATTAATGAAGAAACTTTCCGCCGTTCCTATTAATCTTCCTATTATTCGACTGATTCAACAAGAATTATTACCCCATTCCACTTTTGCTGATGCGGTAGAAGTGATTTTAAGTGGACTATTAAAACCCAATCAAACACTTAACTTTACCCTTAATCCTAATGCGCTCGAATTTGAATTTAAAGAAACCATTGGGGATATTTTATTGGCATCTTATTTAAGAGAACGTCGCAGTATTGAAGTAATTAGAGTTTTATCAGATTATGTGGCTAAAAAGCTAGGTTTAAGTACCAGAACGTTTGAAGCAGAACTGTTAACTAATCCCACCCAATGGAAAGGAACAGAATACGAATCTTTGGTGCGTGCGTTTGCGATGATTTCTGCTAATCTTTTTAAAAAATTAGGAGAAAACTATGAAGAAAAAACCATACAAATTGAATACAGTCGTCAACAATTACAACCAATTATCCCCCCATCTCTTTCAGATTTTCCGAAAGATCAAAATTGGTTAGATTTTTTACAAGAAATAGGTCAACGGATTCATTTAACAACCATTGAAAGCAAAACATTAATAACTATTTTTCCTAATCCACAACAATCTTATTCGATTATAGAGGTAGCCAAGGATTTATCTTCTACCCGTTCTGCTATTAGTAGTCGTCTCAGTCGTATCTATCATAAATTTGAAACAATTAAGCCCAATTTATTTCCATCAACTCTTAATAAACTCAAAACGTTACAGCAATATTTAAACAAGCAATATCAAAACAAGGATTCACCAGAAATTTCAGAATTAGAAACCTTAGAATCCTTTGAAACTCCAGTTACAGTCGCTCTCATTGTCTTTGAAGAAGAAGAAGAAGAGACATTAGAACAATGGACATTTAAAACTCCCACCGTCAACCGTCACGGCCAAATCATCAAAACCACCACCCATACCGCGTCTTACTTCACTGAAACCTTGACGGATAACGTTATCCTCGAAATGGTGGCTATCCCTGGTGGCACCTTTATAATGGGAACCGATGACGCTGAAATTGAGAGATTAGTCAAAAAGTTTGGTTGGGATGGTTATAGACGTGAAAAACCCCAACATAATGTCACCCTTTCTCCCTTCTTCATGGGTAAATATCCCATTACTCAAGCCCAATGGAAAGCGATCGCCTCTCGAACAGATTTAAAAGTTAACATCGACTTAGACGAAGATCCCTCCCACTTTAAAGGGGATAACCGACCTGTAGAAAAGGTTAATTGGTACGAAGTCGTCGAATTCTGTCAACGCCTCTCTAAGCTCACAGGAAGGGACTATCAGCTACCATCCGAAGCCCAATGGGAATACGCTTGTCGGGCTGTCACAGAACCCCTAGACCTAGAAAATGGTGAAACTTATCCACCCTTTTACTTTGGAGAAACTATCACTGATAAGTTAGCAAATTATAGAGCTTCAGAAACTTATGCTGAGGAAACCAAGGGCGAATATAGACGAGAAACCACCCCCGTTGGTCAATTCCCTGCCAATCCCTTTGGATTGTACGATATGCACGGGAACGTCTGGGAATGGTGTCTTGATGACTGGCATAATAATTACGAAGACGCACCTGATGATGGTCGTGCTTGGATGGAATTTGAACCCTCATATTTAGCCAAAAATAAGCAAAATAAGTCATATTCAGTGCTGCGGGGCGGTTCTTGGTACTACGATCCTGATCTCTGCCGTTCCGCGTACCGCAACTACTTCGATAGGCGCGGCCTCCACGACCTCACTTACGGTTTTCGTGTAGTATGCGTGTTCGGGCGAACTCTCTAACCCTTTACCCTTTTCCCCTTTTGCCCTCTATCCTATTTTCTCCTTTTCCCTTTGTTTTCCCGCCTTTGGCGGGTCGCTATATTTTTATGGCAGTACGCATTTTGGTTAGGACATTTATAAAATCGCAAAACCTTGTAGGGTGGGCATTGCCCACCTTACGGCAATGTCCTAATCTTTATTTGTACTGCTATAGATTTTCAAAGCATAAAATTTGTTAACTTAAATGAAAGAATTATCGATTATTCAAAAGACTTATGATTTAATTAAGTATTATGTCCCGATAATTGAACGATTCCCCAAAGTTCATAAATTTACCGTAGGAGACAGAATCATCAATCAATTGTATGATTTATTAGAAGGGTTAATCAAAGCTAAATATTCTAACCGAAAATTAAACCATCTGATTAACTTAAACGTTCAACTCGATATTTTACGACATCAAACCAGACTCTTATTAGACTTTCAATTGATTGCTCTCAAACGTTATCATTATATTAGTCAACAAATTGATGAAATTGGTATCGAATTAGGAAGCTGGATCAAGAATCAAAGGAAAAAAGAATAAACTTACAGAATAAACCTTTAAATCTCATGAAAATAATTCAATTAAGCAAACTAAAACAAGAAGATTTATTAACTCAAAAAGAAACAATTGCTATAGAATACAATAATAAAATCATAGGCTATTATAATCCTACTATAGATTACCAGAAAGCCAAAGAAGCAAAAGAAGAATTTGATATAATTATGGAAAAAGTCTTAGAAGAAACCGGCTTGACTGAAGAAGAATATGTATCAATGTTTATGAATCTTGAAGAACTATGCGTTTAGTGGTTGACAGTAATATTTTAGTCGCTGAACTTCTGAGAAAGCGAGGAAGAGATTTAATTATTTCAGAAAGATTACAATTATTTTTGGCAGAAAAAATGAAAAATGAAGTTGAATATGAATTACAAAAGAGAATAGCAATTATTGTTAGTAAAACTAATTTAACTCAAGAACTTGGAGCATTACAATTAGAAGCAGCTTTAAAACTAATTGATAGTAAAATTATGACCTTTCCTTTATCTTTCTATCAGTCGTTTGAAGAAGAAGCAAAAAAACGCATTCCTAGAGATCCTAATGATTGGCAAACTGTGGCATTATCTTTAGCTTTATCCGCAGCTATTTGGACAGAAGATTATGACTTTTTTGGTTGTGGATGTGCAACCTGGACAACCCAAAGCTTATTATTACAATTAACCTAATAATTATGAAACGTTACGGTAACTTATATCCTCAAATTATTGACTTTAATAATATTTACTTAGCAGCCAGAAAAGCACAGAAAGGTAAACGCTTTCAACACAATGTCTTACAATTTAACTATAATTTAGAAACCGAACTCTTAAAAATACAACAAGAACTAAAACATAAAACCTATCAACCCGGAACTTATCGAACCTTTCACCTCAGAGACATCAAAACTCGCTTAATTTCCGCAGCCCCTTATCGAGATCGAGTCGTTCACCACGCTTTATGTAATATAATCGTCCCTATTTTCGAGCGAACTTTTATTAGTGATACTTATGCTAATCGAGAAGGATATGGAACCCATAAAGCCTTAAGACGATTTACCAATTTTTCCCGTTCCAGTCGTTATCTTTTACAATGTGATATTAGAAAATACTTCCCCAGTATTGACCATCAAATTCTTAAACAACTCATCAGACGAAAAATTAAATGTCAAGATACCCTCTGGTTAATTGATAAAATTATTGAGAACAGTAATGAACAAGAACCCGTTATCCATTACTTTCCTGGAGACGATTTATTAACCCCAATAGAACGCAGACATGGTTTACCTATTGGCAACTTAACCAGTCAATGGATGGCCAATATTTATTTATCCGGCTTCGATCATTTTGTCAAAGAAAAACTCAAAGTCACTAAATATGTGCGGTATGTTGATGACTTTGCTTTGTTTTCAAATGACCACCTATTCCTTCAAGACGCACGACTAAACATTGAAAACTATTTAATTAAACTCAGGTTAAAAATTCATCCCATTAAAAGTCAGTTATTTGAAACCAAACATGGAGCCAGTTTTTTAGGATTTCGCATTTTTCCCGACAACATTAAAGTTAGAAACCAGAATTTAAACCGTGCTAGAAAACGACTCAAACAATTGCAAAAAAACTATGCACAAGGTAACATTGATCTTCAAGATATCAAGCGATCACTAAACAGTTGGGAAGCTCACTTGAAACATGGTGACACCTGGCGATTAAGAAAACAGATATTCAATTCCCTTGTCTTTACAAGGAGTTGAAGAAGGGGAAGGCGACCCCGAACGGGAAGTCAAAAGGCAAAAGGCAAAAGGCAAAAAGAATTTATTACTTCTGACTTCTGACTTCAAACTTCTGACTTCCTAAAAGGCGGTTCTTGGAACAACAATCCTAATAACTGCCGTTCCGCGTACCGCAACAACAACAATAGGCGCGACAACCACAACAACAATAACGGTTTTCGTGTAGTATGCGTGTTCGGGATAACTCCTCATAGTCAGAGTTGGCAGGTGGGAATCTGTCAAGCGTACGCCGAAGAGTTCAGCCGACTCCTGCGATGCTGGTAACAGTATCCAAAAATAAAACTGGGTTGGGGATCTTGGTAGGGTAAAACCGAAGAGTTTCTCGACCCATCATTCATATTTTGGGGGTTAGTCCATGCCAGAAAAACTAATAATCAAACGTCCCCGTCAAACAATTCGCTTTTATCGAGATTATATTGATAATATTTCCCTTGAACTGGCTTTAATCCCCGATGGTACCTTTACAATGGGCGCACCAGAAGATGAAGAAGGCAGTGATAACAGCGAAAGACCGCAACATCAAGTAACCCTTTCCTCTTTTTCCCTTTTGTTCTTTTTCCTCTGATTCTTTTCCCTTTTCAAAAGTCGCCTTAAGGCGATTCGCACTATTTTTTCAAATCTATACTATTAAATTAGATATTATTCGTCATCAAACCCAATTACTGCTAGAATTTGAATTAATCTCCTTAAAGCGATATAAATACGTCAATTAGATGATTAATGAAGTGGGAACAGAATTAGGGGGATGGATTAAACAACAAAATAAACGGCAAGCTGTTTATTGAACATACCAGTAATTTAGGGAAAGAAAGGAAAAATGGAAATTACTTATCAAAAAGTTAGCCTAAAATCAAAAAAAAAAGACGCACTTTATTGGCGCAGTCAATCTTATCAAATCAGACTTTCTGCTTTAGAACAAATTCGGCAGGAATATCATCAATATAAATACAATGCTGAACCAAGATTTCAAAGAGTTTATACAATTGTTAAACAATAATTTGGTTCTTTAGGATTAACCAGTAATGACTTTTTAACCCCAGAGCAAGTAATCCAATTAGGCTATCCTCCCAATCGAATTGATTTAATTACGACCCCTGATGGAGTGGACTTTGAAACTTGCTATTCATCAAGAATAAAGCTTGAAATTGACAATATTATTGTTGATTTCATCGATTTAGCAAACCTGAAGAAGAATAAAAAAGCATCTGGTAGATTGCAAGATTTAGCCGATTTAGAAAACTTAGAATAGAATCAAACTGGGTTGGGGATCTTGGTAGGGTAAAACCGAAGAGTTTTCCGACCCTCATTCATATTTTGGGGGTTAGTCCATGCCAGAAAAAATGATCATCAAACGTCCCCGTCAAACACTTCGCTTTTATCGAGATTATATTGATAATATTTCCCTTGAACTGGCTTTAATCCCCGATGGTACTTTTACAATGGGCGCACCAGAAGATGAAGAAGGCAGTCGTAAGAATGAAAGACCGCAACATGACGTAACCCTCTCTTCCTTTCTCATGGGACGTTATCCTATTACTCAACAACAATGGAAAGCGATCGCCACGAAAACAGACTTAAAAGTAAACATAGACTTAGAACCAGATCCCTCTCGTTTCAAAGAACCGTATGAAGGCATAGATCGATGGCTTAGACCCGTTGAACGAGTTAACTGGTACGAAGCCGTAGAATTCTGTCAACGACTCTCTACGCTCACCGGAAGGGACTATAGGCTACCCTCTGAAGCTCAATGGGAATATGCTTGTCGTGGAGTCACAAAACCTCTAGACCTTTCTGCCGGAGAAACCTATCCACCGTTCCATTTTGGAGAAACCATCACAACAGAATTAGCTAATTATCGAGGAACTGATAACGAAGAATACAAATGGTCAGGATCTTATGGAAAAGGCCCCAAAGGAGAGTATCGAGAACAAACCACCCCAGTCGGCTATTTTGAGGTGGCTAATGCTTTCGGACTGAGCGATATGCACGGGAACGTCTGGGAATGGTGTCTCGATGACTGGCATGATAATTATGAAGACGCACCTGATGATGGTAGTGCCTGGATGGAATTTGAACCATCATATTTAGCCAAAAATAAGCAAAATAAGCTATATTCAGTGCTAAGGGGCGGTTCTTGGTACGACTATCCTAATTACTGCCGTTCCGCGTACCGCGACTTCAACTATAGGCGCGACCTCCACGACTTCAATAACGGTTTTCGTGTAGTATGCGTGTTCGGGAGAACTCTCTAACCCTTTACCCTTTTCCCCTTTTGCCCTCTATCCTATTTTCTCCTTTTCCCTTTGTTTTCCCGCCTTTGGCGGGTCGCTATATTTTTGTTTAAAACTGACAACTTTACTTTAATTGAAATTATCTGTGTAGGGGTCAACGGCCGTTGACCCCTACGAAAATGTATAGCCTAACTTTAGGAAACTGGTATTATGCCATTCTAATTAGATTGCAACATTTCTTAATTTATTGATAGACTTATAAATAAAATCTTAAAACGGTAAGGTGGGCAAATCAGAGATTTATCTGGACTACCCGTAAAGTAGAAAACTTTGCCCAACCTACAAAACTGGTTTTTAATCTTCCTTTAATAAACAGTCTCTAATAGCTTTTAAAAAGTATTAATCAATTGCATTTTAAAAAAACTAATTATCTTACATTTCTCACCTATGAATGCTAAATTTAAACCCTCTCGTCTTGGTATTAGTGGCTTAGCGATTCGTCAACATATTGGCACATTAATGTTAACTTTAGCAGTGATGATAGTGGGTATTTTCTTCATTACCAATATCCAAGTTGACTTACTTCCTGCGATTACTTATCCTCGTATTGGTGTGCGTATTGAAACCCCAGGTATTGCCCCAGAAGTTGCCATCGATGAGATAACGAGACCCCTCGAACAAGCGTTATCCGCAACAGAAGGGGTGGAAATGGTTTACTCCCAAACCCGTGAAAATCGTGTGAGATTAGACCTTTATTTTAGAGTAGGTGAAGACATTGATCAAGCGTTAAATGATGCCACAGCAGCCTTAAATCGTGCTAGAAATAACTTACCCGATAATTTAGAACCCCCACGTCTGTTTAAATATGAACCGTCTCAGTTACCGGTGTATGAGTTTGCCTTAACTTCATCGATTAAAAAAGATGTTGATTTAAGGGTGTTTGCCGATGAGGAATTAGCCAGAGAATTAACGGTTATTCCTGGGGTTGCTTCTGTGGATGTTTCGGGGGGTGTAGAAGAGGAAGTTAGGGTTAATATTGATTTGCAACGGTTACAAGCGTTAGGGGTAGGATTACAAACTGTTTTAGATGAGTTGGAAGAGAGAAACCAAGATGTAGCGGGCGGTCGTTTATTGGGAGAAAATGGGGAACCGTTAACCCGTGCGGTGGGACGATTTAAAACATCCCAAGAAATCAGTAATTTATCGTTTGCAGTGAATAATAATGACGGAAATGGAAGATCCCAACGGGTTTATTTACGAGATTTTGCTGAGGTGATTGATGGCACAGAAGACCAAAGAATTTTTGTGTCTTTGAATGGAACACCGGCGGTTAAACTAAGTGTGCAAAAACAACCAGATGCCAATACCATTGAAGTAGTTGATGCAGTAAAAGAGAAGATAAAAAATTTAACAGAGAGTAATATTATTGGTGATGATATTACTCTGATGACAACCTTAGATGAGTCAATTTTTATTGAAAATTCTATCCAAAATGTGATCAATTCTGGTTTGATTGGTACAGGGTTAGCCGCGTTAGCGGTTCTCTTATTTTTGGGTTCATTACGTCAAACGTTTATTATTGTTTTTTCTATTCCTTTGGCTACTTTAGGGGCAGTTATTTTAATGAAACTGTTTGGCTTATCTCTCAATGTTTTTAGTTTAGGGGGATTAGCTTTAGGGGTGGGTATTGTGGTGGATAACTCCATTGTGATGTTAGAAACCATTGCCGATGGGGTAGGAGTTGTTCCAGGAAAAAAGAGTAAAAGTCGTTTAAGTTCTCAGTATTTAATTGATGAATCAATTCACAGTAGTCAAACGGTAGAATCTGCTTTAATTGCTTCTACTAGCACTAATTTAGTGGCAGTATTGCCGTTTTTGATGATTGGTGGCTTTATTTCTTTACTGTTTAATGAACTCATTTTGACCATTAGTTTTGCCGTTGCTGCTTCGATTTTAGTTGCTTTAACTATTGTGCCGATGTTAACCTCAAGATTATTAGCCATTCGCTGGTCAAGTGGGTTACATAAATTTTGGCCGTTATATTGGTTTAATCAAGGGTTTAAACAATTAACAAAAGGATACGGATGGTTACTGTCAAAACTGATTACGTTACGTTGGTTAGTGGTAATTATTGCTTTTGTGGTTTTGGGAGGAAGTAGTTTAAATTTAGCCCAACAAATACCTCAAGAAATTTTACCGAGGATTAATACGGGACAAGCACAGTTCTTTGCCCAATTTCCCCCTAATACTTCCCTAGAAACCAATCGAAAGGTGATGAAAATAACAGAAAATATTATCCTTCGACAACCAGAAACCCAGTTTCTTTTTACCACATCAGGAGGGTTCTTATTCGGTTCCAATACCACTGAAAATGTGTTAAGAGGTTCAGGTAATGTTACCCTTAAACCAGGAACTGATATCGAAGCTTACATAACGAAAGTTAGTCAAGAATTTGATCAATTAAATTTAGTCGATATACGCTTAAGGATGTTTCCTGATGGGGTACGAGGGTTAAGTTTAAATAACTCCCCTGTTAGACGCGCTGATATTGACCTGATTTTACAAGGAAACGACCAAAATAGTTTAGAAACAGCAGGAGAAACTGTCTTAAAAGTATTAGGAGAAAAAGCAACGTTAGCAAGATTTAGTCCCGATGGTGATCCTCGTCAACCTGAAGTGCAAATACGCCCAGATGTGGAACGTTTGGCTGCTTTCCGTTTAAATATTGCTGATATTAAAGATTCTCTCGAAACTGCGATACAAGGTATCGTCGCCACTCGCTTACAGAGGGAAAACCGTCTGGTGGATATTCGCGTACAGTTAGATCGCAGTGTCATTCGTCGTCCTTCCCAATTAGCTGATATTCCCTTATTTACCCAAGGAAGTCGTCAAATTCGCTTAGGAGATGTAGCAAAAATAGAAAAAGGAAAAGCTCCCGCCGAAATTCAACGTATTAATCAACGTCAAGTGTTCATCATCGAAGGAAATTTAAACGAAGGGGCAAATTTAGGATCAGCGTTGCAAGAAATGAAGACAATTTTAGATAGTATAGACTTGCCAGAAGGGGTGAGAGTTTTACCCAGTAATGCTGAAGAAACTAGCAAAGAATTACAAGCAGCATTGCGTATTTTAGGGGTATTAGCTGCCTTTTTAGTCTTTGTTGTGATGGCGGTACAATACAATTCTTTAGTTGACCCTTTGGTGATTATGTTAACCCTTCCTTTGGCATTATGTGGGGGTATTTTAGGATTATATGTCACCCAAACAGCTATCGGTGCAACAGTGGTTGTGGGGGCAATTTTATTAGTAGGAATTGTAGTTAATAATGCTATTGTTATGATAGAATTAGCCAATCAAATTAGATTGGAAAAAAAATGCGATCGCCGTACTGCCATTATACAAGCAGCCCCCCAAAGATTACGGCCTATTTTGATGACAACTATCACCACAGTTTTAGGGATGTTACCGTTAGCAATAGGCGGAGGAGAAGGGGGAGAATTTTTACAACCTTTGGGTATTGTTGTCTTTTCTGGGTTATCTTTAGCCACGTTATTAACTCTATTTATTATTCCCTGTTTCTACATTTTACTGCATGATTTGTTTAGTCTAATGAGCAGTAAAAATAAACAGCAAAAAACGGATTATTCTCTGACTTTAGAACCTGAAAAAAAAGATAAAATTAGTTACAAAAAGATAACCACCAAAAATAAGCCTTAATATTATAGAGCAATCAGTAATGATATGTGAAAAAGGAGAAACCATTAGGACATAATAGTATTATGTCCCTACCAATACACTCTCGTAGGGATTTAACACTGTTAAATCCTTGACACTGTTAAATCCTTGACACTGTTAAATCCTTGACACTGTTAAATCCCCATAAACTTTAATCAGCAAACAACCAAACTATGATGAATAATCAAAGAAAATCTTGGTTTAAACATAGAGTTTGTGTACTCGCAACCATGCACAAAAAAGAAGAAGTAATGGCTCCAATTTTAGAAGAAAAAATACAGACAAAAGTTGTTGTTCCTAATAACTTTAATACGGATCAATTTGGGACTTTTACTAGAGAAATAAAGCGTCTAGGAAACCAAGCCGAAGCAGCCCGTTTTAAAGCAGAAAAAGCCTTAAAAATAACAGGAGAAACTCTAGCTATTACTAGCGAAGGTAGCTTTTTTCCTCATCCTAGTCTTCCTTTTATTAGCTGTAATAGAGAATTAGTTTTGTTACTCGATACCGCTAACAAAATTGAAATTATAGCCACAGAATTATCTTTTGAAACCAATCATTCTCATACGTCTATTCAAACCGTAGAAGAAGCATTATCGTTTGCCGAAAAAGTCGGTTTTCCTGAGCATGGTTTAGTGGTTATGTCAACGGCTGATCCCGAAAATAGTGACCAAATTTTCAAAGGAATTACTAACCAAAAAGAATTAATTGATGCGGTTCAAATAACCATTAATTCTTCTCCTGAAAATAAAGCTCATATTGAAACAGATATGCGAGCAATGTATAATCCAACTCGCATGAAAGTTATTGCTAAAACCACTGAAACCCTAATTAATAAAATACTGAATACTTGTCCTAATTGTGAATTTCCTGGATTTGATGTTGTAGAAACTAAACCAGGGTTACTTTGTGAGATGTGTCATTTTCCTACTAATTTAATTAAATCGGAAATTTATCAATGTCAAAAGTGTAATCATCAAGAAATTAAGGATTTTCCTAATAATGTTAAATACGCTGATCCCATGTATTGTAATTTTTGCAATCCTTAAGCTTATAGGGTGAAAAAATCTTGTCAAAATTGAGTTACTTTGTATAGCTTCTTAATTTACCTACCTTGATGTACCATATAAGGTACAATCACCAAAGGTATAATGATTGAAAAGATTACCGGCCAAGTTTTTTCGTTCCTCCAGTGGAGCAGAACCAGTTAAAGACTGGTTAAAAACCCTGAATCGTGAGGATTGTCGGATTATTGGTAGTGACATCAAAGATGTGGAATTTAGCTTTCCCATTGGCTTACCTTTGTGTCGTTCACTGTCTGGTTACAAAGACTTGTGGGAAATAAGAAGTAAGCTGACTGGTAGGCGAATTGCACGGATTATTTTCTATATTAGTCAAGGAGAAATGATTTTGCTACATGGCTTCATCAAGAAAAGTCAAAAAACCCCTAAATCAGAGATTGATTTAGCCCTCAAGCGTAAAAAGGAACATAAAAAATATGACCGCTAATCCTCATACTGGCTCGGATTTTGATGATTTTCTCAAAGAAGAAAATCTTTATGAAGACTGTAATGCGATCGCTATTAAACGGGTGCTGGCACGGCAGTTATCTGAAGAAATGAAACGGCTTTCTTTAACAAAAACAGAGATGGCTGCGCGGATGCAAACCAGTCGAACGCAGCTAGATCGACTCCTTGATCCTGAAAAAACAGGTGTTTCTCTTGATACCATTCAACGAGCAGCATCTGTTTTGGGTCGTCAGTTGCGGATAGAGTTATTGTAACAAATTAAGTTGATCAATTGCTGCTAAATTATTAATAGGTCAGGTATTACTAACAATAATCATTCTTCAAGTGATGCTAGGTTTTGTAGATCCATTTGTAAATTATTTCATCAATTCTAAACATCCATCTCAATATCATTGTTGTAATGACTAATCTACTCAGACAAAACACTTAACTTCACGGACTGATTATCTTTCAAAGTATCGCTACTCCTGGACACATACCGTTCCCCTGGCCGCAAACCCCCTAAAATCTCCACTTGTCCATCAATTTTTTCCCCCAATCTTACTATCCTCTCCGTTACCGTTGCATTTTCCTTATCTCCCATCACCACAAACACCGTCCCTCGTCCCCCTGTCGTCCCTTGCAACGCAGTTTCTGGAATAACCACGGGTTGGGGACCGGTTTGACCAAAACTCACCCTTGCTAACAATCCACTGCTGATTTTCTGCTCAGGATTGGCTAGAATAATCTCGATGGGAACCTGCCGACTGGTGGGATCGGCCGCAGGAGAAATATTGTTAACTCGTCCTACTAAACTGTCACGGGGAAAGGCATCTAAACGGACTCTCACCGACTGACCAAGGCGAATATTAGCTAAATCTAACTCAGAAACGGGAACTACCACGATTACTTGATTAAAGTCCCCTAAACGGACGATTTCGCTACCCGGTTGGACTAAATTTCCTGTTTCTATCACCCGTTGCAATACATAACCCGTGATAGGAGAATGAAGACGAGTATAGGATAATCGTTCTTTTTCCTGTTGAATTAAAGCTTGTTGGGCAATAACCCTCCCTTGAACTGCTTCTACAGCAGATTGACGCACATTTACCTCTGATTGTGCCGATAATACCGTTTGTTTCGCGGTAAGATATTCTGTGCGAGCTAACTCTACCTCCCGTGAAGCGATCGCCCCTTCTTCATACAATTCCTGTAAGCGATCAACATCATTTCTGTACTGTTCTAAGCGCACTTTAGCTGATTCTACAGCAGAAAGGGCTGATTTTACCTCCCCTTGGGCGCGGATCACCTCAGAGTTTAACGCAGCTAACTCTGCTTCGGCTTTGCCTACTTCTGCTTGTAATAAACTATCATCTAATTGGGCTAATAATTGCCCTTTGGTTACTCTGTCACCGACATCCACGGTTAATTTTAATAACTGTCCTTCTACCTGCGATCGCAGGGCGACAGTTTGCACCGGTTGGGTGGTTCCCATATATTCAATAGCATCGCGGATGGAGTCGGTACGGGCGATCGCTACATCAACAGATGGGGTTCTTTCCTTAAAATTGACGGTTTTTTCTTCTTTTGCCTCGGTATCAGGGACAATTTTGCAGCCCACTGACCCTAATACTAAAATACTGGCTAATATTAATGCAGCTTGAATGCGCTTTTTAATAACCATAAGGTTGATGGTGGTTGTAATGTTCCCTGGTTATTTCTAGCTTAACAAATCTTCGTAATTAATTGACATTCAATGGATTAATAATCGTTAATTGCTCCTCAACAATTAATCCATAGATTATTTTATCTAAAATAAGGATAGTATCTCAATCAACCATCCAATATAATTATGGTTACTCAACTCAAAAACGAAACTACATCTAATATTATTTATCCAGACAGCGACGGAAAACCTATGGCTGATAATACCCTTCAGTTTCGTTGGATTACTATCATAAAAGCTAATTTAGATTGGTTATTCAGTCAAGATAATAACGTGTTTGTTGCGGGTGATTTGCTTTGGTATCCCCTAGAAGGTAATAATAAAAAAAGACTGGCACCCGATGTTATGGTTGTCTTTGGTCGTCCGAAGGGGGAAAGAGGTTCCTATCAACAATGGAAGGAAGATAATATTGCCCCTCAAGTGGTTTTTGAAATACTTTCCCCAGGTAATACTCAAACAGAAATGAGTCGAAAATTACTATTTTATGATCGTTATGGGGTAGAAGAATATTATATTTATGATCCTCACAAAAATGAAGTTAGCGGACTATTACGAAGTGAGGAAGGACTAGAAATTATTGATAATATGGATGGTTGGGAAAGTCCTCGTTTAAGGATTCGTTTTGAAATAACAGAACCGGAATTAAAACTTTATTATCCTGATGGTAATCCTTTTACAAGTTATACCCAAGAAAAACAACGAGCCGACAAATTAGCTGCTAAATTAAAGGAATTAGGAATTAACCCGAATGAACTCTAATATAATATGACTCTTGTTACTTATCAGGGCTTAATATTAATTTATTCAAAACAGGACAAAGCTAAACTAAATCCTGGTAATACATCTTCTCCGCTTAAATCTGCTGGTAATTCTTTAACTTCTACGGGTTGATTTTGACGGTAAATTTCGACTTGTTGTTGTTGAGGATTAATTAACCAACCTAAGCGTAAACCACTATCAAGATATTCTTGCATTTTCTCTTGAAGGGTTACTAATGAATCAGTACGAGAACGTAATTCTATGACAAAATCAGGACAAATAGGGGGAAATTTTTCTTGTTCTTCTCGACTCAAACATTGCCACCTAGTTAAACTAATCCAAGCAGCATCAGGGGAGCGATCGCCACCTTTTGGTAACCGAAAAATTGTGGAAGAACTAAACACTTTTCCCAGTCCAGTTTGACGATTCCACAGTCCTAAATCAATGATAAAATCAGCTTCTCGTTCTCCACTAATTCCCCCAACCGGTGGCATAACAATTAATTCTCCTTTTGCCGTTCTTTCTAGTTGCCAATCTTGGTTAACTTGACAAAGACGATAA
>JAAUYH010158543.1_pt1 | contig 29916 bp, 28 predicted proteins | sample 7278061 | NCBI WGS metagenome assembly JAAUYH01 (sample SAMN14350203, study PRJNA611818) | marine sediment metagenome | isolation source: surface marine sediment (0.6m) | place: French Polynesia: Moorea | collected 2018-08
CGCGGGTTCGACTGTCGTGCACTCGGTCGGTGGCTGGGCCGCTCTTGCAGGCGCCATCATCCTTGGGCCGCGGATCGGCAAGTACAAGGACGGCGCGGTGCATCCGATGCCAGGTTCGAACCTTGCGCTTGCGACGCTGGGTACGTTCATCCTGTGGCTTGGCTGGTTCGGCTTCAACGGCGGTTCGCAGCTTGCCATGGGCACCGTGGGCGACGTCGCTGACGTCAGCCGGATCTTCGCCAACACCAACACGGCTGCCGCCGGTGGCGCCATCGCCGCCCTGATCCTGACGCAGGTGATGTACGGCAAGGTCGACCTGACGATGGTCCTGAACGGCGCGCTGGCCGGCCTCGTGTCGATCACTGCCGAGCCGCTGACACCCACCCTTGGTGCGGCGACCCTAATCGGCGCGGTCGGCGGTGTGATCGTGGTCTTCACGGTGCCTATGCTCGACAAGTTCAGGATCGACGATGTGGTCGGTGCCATCCCGGTTCACCTGTTCGCAGGTATCTGGGGCACGCTGGCCGTCTTGATCACCAACTCCGACGCCACGTTCATGGGGCAGCTCCTGCCGATCATCATCGTCGGTGTGTTCGTCTTCGTCGTCTCCCTCGTGGTCTGGATCGTCCTCAAGGGCGTGATGGGTATCCGCGTCGATGAAGAGTCCGAAATCAACGGCTTGGATACCTCCGAGCTGGGCATGGAAGCCTATCCCGACTTCTCGAACGGCTGATCCTCCTTCCTGTCAGCCAACTACCTGCCCGGGCGCCCAAGTGCCCGGGCTTTTTCGTTTGACGCCGGGACCCATCTGCGCGTTCTTGCCGTCATGGAAGAATCCTTCTGGCAGGAACGGTGGCGCGAGAGCCGCATCGGGTTTCACGAAGGCGACGCCAACACGCTGCTCGCCCGGCATTTCGACAGTTTGAACCTTGCCGCGGGCAGCACGGTACTGGTGCCGCTCTGCGGGAAGTCCTTCGATCTGGAGTGGATCGCGGCCGCCGGACATAAGGTGATCGGTGTCGAGTTCAACCAAGGCGCGGTGGAAGAGGTTTTCCAGCGGAACGGCCTGACGCCAGAGATCGTGCGGATCAATGGTCTCACCCGCTACAGCGCCGGTGCGCTGACACTTTACGTCGGCGACTTCTTCGAACTCACCGCCGACCTGCTGCCGCCGATCCATGCGATCTACGACCGGGCCGCGCTGGTCGCGTTGCCTGACCCGATCCGGGCACGGTACGCGCGTCACCTTGTGGGTCTCACGGGCGCGGTAGGGCAGCTGCTCATCAGTGTCGACTACCCGCAGGAGCAGATGAAGGGCCCGCCCTTCTCGGTTCCTGGCGACGCAATCCGTGCGCTGTATGAGGATGACTACGACATCGACTGCGTCGAAAGCCGCGCTATCACTGGCCAGCTTGCGACACGTTGCTCGGGCCAGGAAGAGGCTTGGCGGTTGTCGCCGCGCCCCTGAGCCGGTTCGTCAGCCAGCAACCAGACCCATCTGCTCGAGCGTCAGCAGTACCTGGTGGGCGCAGTGGTCGACCTCGACGTTTTCGGTCTCGACGCTGAGTTCCGGGTTATCGGGCACGTCATAGGGGTCCGAGATACCGGTGAACTCCTTGATCTTGCCTTCGCGGGCCAGCTTGTAGAGCCCTTTGCGGTCGCGGCGTTCGCATTCCTCGATCGAGGTTGCGACATGCACTTCGACAAAGGCACCGAAGGCTTCGACGTCTTCGCGCACGGCACGTCGCGTCGTGGCGTAAGGTGCGATTGGCGCGCATATGGCGATCCCGCCGTTCTTGGTGATCTCGCTCGCGACATAGCCGATGCGGCGGATGTTGAGGTCGCGGTGTTCCTTCGAAAAGCCAAGTTCGCTTGAGAGGTTCTTCCGCACGATGTCACCATCGAGGAGCGTCACCGGGCGGCCGCCCATTTCCATCAGCTTGACCATCAGCGCGTTGGCGATGGTCGATTTGCCCGAGCCGGAGAAGCCTGTGAAGAAGACTGTGAAGCCCTGCTGCGAGCGAGGTGGATAGCGCCGCCGGAGTTCAGAGACGACTTCGGGGAAGGAGAACCACTCGGGGATTTCCAGCCCCTCGCGCAAGCGGCGCCTGAGTTCGGTACCGCTAATGTTCAGCACGGTTGCGCCGTCTTTCACTTCGTCGGCGGGCTCGTATTGGGCGCGGTCCTGCACGTAGACCATGTGTTTGAAGTCGACCATCTCGATGCCGATTTCATCCTGATGCGTGCGGAACAGATCCTGGGCATCGTAGGGGCCATAGAAATCGTCGCCCGCGCTGTTCTTGCCGGGGCCCGCGTGGTCGCGGCCGACGATCATATGCGTACACCCGTGGTTCTTGCGGATCAGCCCGTGCCAGACGGCCTCGCGCGGGCCCGCCATCCGCATGGCGAGGTTCAGAAGGCTCATTGTTGTCGTGGCGGCCGGGTATTTGTCCAGCACGGCTTCATAGCAGCGGACGCGCGTGAAGTGATCGACGTCGCCCGGTTTGGTCAGGCCGACCACGGGATGGATCAGCAGGTTTGCGGCTGCGTCCTTGGCGGCGCGGAAGGTCAGTTCCTGGTGCGCGCGGTGGAGCGGGTTCCGTGTCTGGAACGCGACGATCCGGCGCCAGCCGAGCTTGCGGAAGTATGCGCGCAATTCGTTCGGTGTGTCGCGACGCATCTTGAAGTCGTAATGCACGGGGGGCTGAATGCCGGTCACCGGACCGCCCAGATACACGGGGCCAGCCGTGTGGTGCAGATAGTTGACAGCCGGGTGTGCGATATCGTCGGCCCCGAAAACCGCCTTGGCCTCGCGCGACTTGTCTGGCGACCAACGGTCGGTCACTGTCATCGTTGCGAGGATCACGCCTTCCTGGTCACGCAGCGCGATATCCTGACCCATCTCCAGCCCGTCGGCAAAGTCCTGACCCACATCCAGCGTGATCGGCATCGGCCAGAGCGAGCCATCTTCCAGCCGCATGTCGTCCAGAACGCCGTTGTAGTCGGCCTCGGTCAGGAACCCCTTCAGCGGATGAAAGCCGCCGTTCATCAGAAGCTCCAGATCGCAAATCTGGCGCGGCGTCAGGTCCCAGCTTGGCAGGTCAGCGGCTTCCTTCTTCAGCTTCTGGGCGCTTTCGTAGGAAACGTAGAGTTCCGGGATGGGGGAGTGATTGTTCTGCATGGGATTGGTCCTGGATGACTTGGTAACAAGAGGGGACGAGGCGCCGGTAAGCTCTGCATGCAGGGCCTCGTATTCGGCGCGTTTGCGGGCCAGAAAGCGGTCGATCAGGTGGTTCTTCTCGGTCGCGCCCTGGGACGTGAGGGTGTAGGCGAAGCGCTGGCGCTTGTCGGGGCCACTGCGTTCGGTGATTGTGATCAGGCCCTTATCGGCGGCAGCCTTGAGTTGCGCGTTGAGCGCGCCCAGGGAAACACCAAGCGCCGCTGCCGTGGCTCGCTGCGAGGCATCCGGCGCCGCATCAAGCTGACGCAGAAGACGAAAGAGCTGGTCTTCTTCCTCGGGCTTAGACTGGAGGGCGTCGGCAGGCATTACTCAGAGACTCGATATGTGTTCACGCGTGAACACATACGAGATTCCGTCCCAAAAGAAAGGCCAAACCTTCGCGTTGCGATGGTTTGGCCAGAGCGTATCTCATTTGCAACGCAGCCTCAGCCACGTCGAGGGCTACTCTGCCGCGATATCGGCGTCCATGTCGTGTTCGGCCAGGAACTTCTCGGCCTCGAGCGCTGCCATGCAGCCCATGCCCGCGCTGGTCACCGCTTGCCGATAGATGTGGTCCGTGATGTCGCCCGCCGCAAAGACGCCAGGGATTGAGGTTGCCGTCGAATCCGGGGACGTAACGACGTAACCGCCGTTGTGCGTCTCGAGCGCGTCCTTGACCAGTTCATTGGCCGGGGCATGGCCAATCGCGACGAAGACGCCCTTGCAGGGCAGTTCCTTCGTCTCGCCGGTTTGTGCATGTTTGACGCGGACGCCCGTGACGCCCTTGGGGTCGTTTTCGCCGATCACCTCGTCCAGCTGATGATCCCAAAGAATTTCGACCTTGGGGTTATTGAACAGCCGGTGCTGCAGGATCTTTTCGGCCCGAAGCTCGTCCCGGCGGTGAATCAAGGTGACCTTGGAGGCGAAGTTAGTCAGAAAAAGCGCCTCTTCCACAGCGGTGTTGCCGCCACCGATCACGACGACCTCTTGCCCGCGATAGAAGAACCCGTCGCAGGTCGCACAGGCCGAGACACCGAATCCCTTGAACGCTTCTTCCGAAGGCAGACCCAGCCATTTGGCCTGAGCGCCCGTCGCCAGAATGACGGCGTCGGCGGTATAGGTCGTGCCGCTGTCGCCTTTCGCGGTGAAGGGCCGTTTCGAGAGGTCCAGTTCGTTGATGTGATCACCGATGATCTCGGTCCCAACGGCGCGGGCGTGTTCTTCCATCTGCACCATTAGATCAGGGCCTTGAATCTCGGCGATGCCTGGCCAGTTTTCGACCTCGGTCGTGATTGTCAGTTGCCCGCCCGGTTGAATGCCTTGCACCAGGATCGGTTCCAGCATGGCGCGTGTGGCATAGACCGCGGCAGTGTAACCGGCAGGGCCGGAGCCGATGATCAGAACGCGGGTATGGCGGGTCTCGGACATGGCAGACAGCTCCCAGATAGGTCTTTGCATATAGGCGCAGGGCGCGGGCAGGTTCAAGTCGCGGGCAAGTCAGGCTCTGCGCAGAAACTCATAGGTGAGATGCGCGTTTTCTTATTCGCCCAGCTTTCCGGTTCTTGCTCTTACACGAAATAATATTGCGCCAAGACGCCACTTCTTGTAGCTTTTAGAAAATAGTTACCGGGGAACGGGCATGCCCAGCCACAAACTTGATGCAATCGACCGTAAGATCCTGAGTGAACTTCAGGCGGACGGTCGCATGACCAATGTTGAACTCGCCGGTCGGGTGGGCATTTCCGCGCCGCCGTGTCTGCGCCGCGTCCGCGCTCTGGAAGAACAGGGCTTCATCAAGGGCTATCACGCGAATGTGGATGCGCGGGAACTGGGTTTCGAGGTTCAGGTCTTTGCCATGGTCGGTCTACAAAGCCAGGCCGAGGCCGATCTGTCGGCCTTCGAGGCGCGGTGTCAGGCGTGGCCGCTTGTTCGCGAATGCCACATGCTGAATGGCGAGGTGGATTTCATCCTGAAGTGCGTCGCACCCGATCTGTCGACCTTTCAGCGGTTCCTGACCGAGGAACTGACCGCTGCGCCCAATGTGGTCAGCGTCAAGACCTCGCTGGTCATTCGGGGCGCCAAGGATGAACCCGGTGTCCCCTTCGACGTTGTGGAAGAGCGGATCGCTCAGATCGCCTGAAATCAGCCGTAGAGCGTATCCAACTCATCCGCTGCGACGCGCGCTTGCGCCAAGCGACCGAAGTCGCGCACGTGCGCCAGATGCGGGAAGAACCGCATGAACATTTGCAGCATCTCTTCCGGCAGCGAGATCGGTGTTTCGGGTCCTGGATGGAAGCTTTCCACTTCCAGACCGGCGGCGAAGATCGTTTCGTGACCCTCGAGCGCCAGGTGATAGACGCGGGTCGGTGACACGGGCGTCACCTCGATCACGGCGTTTCCGTCCGCCATGGCCGAGATTGGCACCAGTGCGGCATCGGTTCCGAGGGCAGCGCGGATCTTTGGATCGCGATCCAGACGCCGCGCGCCCGGGCCGAACGACTGGTCCTGCGCCGGGCGGCCAAGGCCGAAGGCATCGGGCATGACACGATAGAGGCGATGGTCATCGCCGAGGGTCGGAGCGCCCGGCACCAGTGTTATCGCGCCCTTCCACAAGAGCCGGCTGCGGCGACCGTTGGCGCACTCAAGCTCCATGCCGGGTTCCAGATCCTCGACTGCGATGGGGCCGAAGGTGGTCTGGATCAGCACCCCGTGGGTAAAGGCATTGAAGGCCGCCTCGAACGCGGGCAGGGCGGGTGCGACCGCGACGGATGACATGACCTGGCCGTCTTCCAGCCACTCGCTTTCGAAGCGGCGCGTGATGCGCGACATCGACGGCTTCGGGCGCGCTGCAACTGGCGGACGCGACACCTTGCGGGTGACGGTCCAGGCCGGTTCGCTGACGGGCCGGGAGGTCATTTCGGGAAGGGGAGGTAGAGTGGGACTGCTCATATTTTACGTACCTGACAAACTCGGAAACAGACTTCGATTTGGGGCAACGGCGTTACTTCGCCGCCCGACGACTGGTCTTGCATGCGGAAGAACTGCTCGCCTCTGTTGCAGCCTTGATGACGCTCTTTATCCAGCGGGGCTTTGACGGCATTTGTGACCTCGCACTTCGACACATGGGGCAGGAGAGTGTCCTGCGGTGCAAAGAAAGTGACAAACCAATGGGGCAAGCAAATGACGGTTTCGGGGAATTTTGATTAAACTTTTCCCGGAACGTCTCCCGGGCATCCAATGCCTCATAACGAATTGAAATTATTTATATTTAATGATTTAATTGGCCTGCGTTGCCGCGAGATTGTGCGGCCCACCGCAGAGATTATCCAAGCCGGATGGCAGAAATCAGGCGACCGTAGTCGGCCTCTTTCGCATGCACGCTCCGTCGATAGGAATAGAAGCGCGCTGGATCGGAGTAGGTGCAATGCCCGGTCCAGCTTGCTTGGGCAACGCCGGCTTCACGCAATCGATGAAGCCCGTAGCCGACCAGATCGAACTGGAGGCGATCGCCCGTGCCATTTGCAAAGAAGCGGGTGTTCGCCGGGTCGTCGGCTTCGAAGCGGTCGAGGAACTCGGGGCCCACTTCATAGGCGCGTTGGCTGATAGACGGTCCGATCACGGCGTGAATGCGGGTACGTTTGGCACCGAGTGCCTCCATCGCGTCGAGTGTCGCTTCGAGAATGCCGTCGAGCGCGCCCTTCCACCCTGCATGCGCGGCCCCCACCACCTGTCCTTCCGAGTCGGCGAAAAGGACGGGCTGGCAATCGGCCGTCAGGATGCCGAGCGCGAGGCCGGGGGTCGCGGTCACGAGCGCGTCGGCCTCGCCCGTTGCTTCGTCAGGGGAAGATATCGCGAGTGCGCGCGCGGAGTGCACCTGATGGACGGTTGCCAGTTCGCCCGGCCCGACGTCGAGCGCTTTGGCAACACGGGCGCGGTTGATGGTGACGGTGTCGCGTTGATCGGACGATCCGTGGCCGCAATTGAGGCTGTCGAAGATGCCGGACGAGGCGCCTCCCTGTCGAGTGAAGAACCCGTGTCGGGCAGGCAGATCGTCTGATGTGAGCGGCGTCAGTGTCATTCTGGATCGACCCCTGGCGGCGGAGGCGTGCCGGGTTGATAGAGCGCCAGCACCTTGAAGAGGGTTCCCATTTCCTGTGGATGCGTCAAGCGCCGATGTGCGGCAATGTGGCTATCGAGCGCCGGACCGGTGAGATTTCGCGCAAGCGCTTCCGCGCGCGGCGTGATGCCGAGCCGTTCCAGAAAGACGCCTTGGGGGGTCATGGCGGAGGCCAACGCGGGGCTGGCGGCTTGCGCAAGGGCTTCGAAGTCGACATGGGCCGTCAGATCGGCCACGCCCGGTTCAGCGAGAGGATCGACAGGTTTGTGGTTGGCCACGGCCTGAAAGGTGTCGCCCCGAGAGCGCCAGTCGCCGTAGTCGATGATCAGGGCAACGCCGCCGTCTTTGGCGATCCGAGCGCCAAGTGTCGCGACGATGGCGTGGGAGGCGGGCGAGGTTTCGACGATCTCGCCCGGTTTTGTATCCCCGAGCCGATGGGGCAAGGCGGCGACCGGACCCGAAAGCCCGAAGGCAAGCCGATCGCCCGTCAGCCCCACAACGTGTTCGCGCCAAGCGGTTTCGGTCCGTTGGAATTGCCGGATCGGCAAGGCGTCGAAGAATTCGTTGGCGATCAGAAAGAGGGGCGGGCCGATCGGCAGGTCCTCGATCCGGTCGTGATGGGTCAGGGGGTGGCGGATGGTTTCGATCTGGCGGGCGCGAAGGGTGGGCGAGGTCTCGACCATGTGCAGGTCGAGCGCTGCGTGAAAGCCGGGGATCGCCTGCGTGGCGCGAAGCGCATCGGCCATGAGCGTGCCGCGCCCCGGGCCGAGTTCTACGAGGAGAACGCGGTCGGGCGCGCCGCGGTCCATCCAGGATTGCGCGAGTGCGAGGCCCAGAAGTTCGCCGAACATCTGGCTGATCTCGGGGCTTGTGGTGAAGTCGCCCGATTTTCCCAGCGGATCACGGGTTGTATAGTATCCGTGTTCGGGGTCGCCCAGGCATTCGGTCATATAGTCGGCGATGGTCATGGGCCCGGTGGCCCGGATGCGCCTGATGAGACGTTCTTTGATCGTTGTCATCGTGTAAGAGGCGCGCCTTCGGCGCACGCGATGTATTGCGTCTGCCTGCGGCAGCCGAGCTGGGCGTATTTCGGAAGAGATGAAGTCATGCGCGGCGCAACGCGATGGCGAGGATGATGAGACCGATGGCGACCATGGGGAGGGACAGGAGCTGGCCCATGGTGACGCCCGCCTCGCCCATGCGCAGCACATGCCCCAGCGGATTGTCGGCGGTGATGAATTGCGCGTCCGCCTGACGGAAGTATTCGACGATGAAACGCGAGAGCCCGTAGCCCGCGATGAAGGTGCCGCAGATGACACCGGGGCGTTTCAGCCAGCGGCCGGCATAGACCATCGCGATGAGGAGGGCGCCTAGGAGGAGACCTTCGAGTGCGGCTTCATAGAGTTGCGAGGGGTGGCGCGCGCAAGGTCCGGTGATGCCGGGGCAGTCCTGGGCGGCGGCGCCCGGGAAGATCACGCCCCACGGAAGATCAGTCGGGCGGCCCCAAAGCTCGGCGTTGATGAAATTGGCCACGCGGCCCAAGAGCAGGCCTGGCGGTGTGCCGAGCGCGAGGCAGTCCGCCACGCCCCAGGCTGACACCTTGTTCTTCCAACAGAAGAGTGCGCCCGCGATCACGACGCCCAAGAGCCCACCGTGAAACGACATGCCGCCTTCCCAAACGCGGAAGATACTAAGCGGGTCCGTCCAGAATTGCCCCTGCCCGTAGAAGAGCACGTAGCCGATGCGGCCTCCAAGGATCACGCCGAGGATGATCCAGGTGAGAAAGGCTTCCAGTTGCTCGCCCGTCATGGGCGGCGTGTCGTTCTTCCAGAGGGCCGGTTTCGCCAGCGTGCGTTTCACCAGCACGTAGCCCAGGTAGATGCCCACGATATAGGCCAGCGCATACCAGCGGATCGGCACCGTGGTGAAGCCCAGAGGGATTTCGACCAGCACGGGCGAGATATCGGGGAAGGGGATGCCGGTTGCCATGGGCCACCTCGTGACAGCGTGTCACGGGCGCGTCAACCTTGCGGTGGAACGTCGTAGGGCCATATAGAAGCGGAGTAACGAAAAGGTGCTTGGGCGATGCAGACCCGGAACAAGATCTTCGACGATATCTCGCAGCTGATGACGAATGCCATGGGCGTGGCACAAGGTGCGAAGGACGAAGCCGACACGGTGATGAAGGGCATGATCGACCGCTGGATGGCCGATCGCGATTTTGTCACGCGGGAGGAATTCGACGCGGTGCGCGCCATGGCGCAGAAGGCGCGGGAAGAGAACGAGGCACTGAAGGCGCGGTTGGACGCGCTGGAGAAGGGTTAGAACGTCTTTGCCAGATCGCGCGCGCGGTCCGGTTCGCGCATCCAGCAGCAGGCGATTTCCCAGGCAAGTCGTGCCTGTTGGCTCGTGGAACCCCTGTTGATCTGCCCTAGGTCGAAAACCGGGTGATCGAGGCGGGCCTCGTCCCAGTCGACAAGGCCCAACCGCCCGCTTTCCATTCTAATCAAGTTTGCAGCGTTCAGATCACCGTGGACAAGCGTGTCAGGTGTATCATCGAGACCGGCGAAGGCGGCACGGCATTTCTTGGCAAGCGCGGCGGGCATTCGCGTCAGATCGATATCGCCGCCTTTGTCCGAGTGTATGAGCGCGCGGGCGGATTGGAAGCCCGGGCGCTGGGGAATTCCGGATGCCGCGCGCTGCATGCGCCTTATAGGGGTTTTCAACTCGCCAATTTGGCTGGGGCGAAGTTGATCGCCGACGAGAAATGGCTCGCAGGTCCAATTGTTTTCTGAAAGCCGACCAGTCGTGCTGGGCAGAAGGCGTGGGACGATAAGGCCGGCGCTTTGCGAAAAATCATGCGCTTGGAAAAGCCATTCCAATGCCGCCTCGGTGCGGGTCGTGGCCTTGAACACGACGTCCCGATCCAACCCGATTGTTCTGAAGACACGCGCCCGATGACCGCCTTGCATTTCTTTTAACGGGGCCGAGATCGACCAGAGGTGGATTGGCGGGCCATTCATCATGCTTCTTTTTGGAATGGCCCGCGGAACGTTTCCAGATGCGATTTGCCGGCTACCCCAAAAGTAGGATGTCCGACGCGCCTGCGCTTTGGCGTAATGCGTGGAGGTCGGACAGGTCTGGGTCCCGGGCCCAGGCAAGGGCGGCGGATTTGTCGGGAAAGCTCAAGAGCGCCGCGACGTTGGGTGCGTCGGGGTTGCCATCGAGTACGGTGAACTCGGCAGAGGCGGTTTCGACCTTGCCACCGTGTTTGGCGAGTGCAGCGCCGGCCTGTTCGCGGTAGGCGGCCAGAGCATCGGGGTTTGAGACGGTGAGCATGGCATAGGCGTAGATCATGGGATTCTCCTTTTTCGATGTTCCCGAGATAGGCGTCAGCAATGCGCTCGAAAACGCGTGCCTTTGCCTATCAATCATGCGAAAATGCATGCCATGGACATGCGTTGGGACGATCTCCAGACGGTGACCTTGTTGGTGCGGCACGGGACGTTGGCTGGTGCGGCGGAGGCGCTTGGGGTCAACTACACCACGGTCGCGCGGCGGATACGGCGGGCCGAGGCAGCTTTTGGCGAGGCCTTGTTCGAGCGTCTTGCCGATGGCTATCAGCCGACGGACGCCTCGCGATTGATCGCCCAACACGGCGACGCGATGGAGGACACCGAGCACGCTCTAATGCGCCGGCTCAAGGGCCGCGAGGCCCAGCTTTCGGGACCGCTGACGATTACCGCGCCGCAGCTTTTGATTGCCTATGTCCTTTCACCTCTGTTGGATCAGTTCACGCGCACGCATCCGCAAATTGACCTGCGCATCCTTGCGACGAACGAGCTTGTCGATCTTGCGCGCCGGGAAGCCGACGTCGCGATTCGTATCAGTCAGAACCCTGGCGATGCCCTGAAAGGCCTGCGGCTTTTGGAGCAAGAGAGCGCAAGCTTTGCCAGCCCGAAATGGTCCGCGCTTTTGCAAGAGGCACCCGAAGCCATGGTCGACTGGATCGTCTATGATGTTTTTCCGGGCGTGCCCAAAGGCGCTTCGGCAGACTATCCGAACCAACGGGTGCGATTCCGGTTTGACGATATGGTCGCGATGGCAGGCGCTGCCGTTGCGGGCCTTGGGGTCGTGCGGATGCCGATGTTCCTGGGTCGCGCCATGCCCGGGCTGGTGCAGGTGCCGGTCTTGCCGCCGGTGCCTTATCTGGACATCTGGGTCGTGGCACATGCGGATGTCTGGCCGTCGGCAAAGGTGCGCGCCTTCGTCAAACCGCTGACGGATTTTTGCAGGGCCGAGCGGAAACGCTTCGTGTCGGACAAATAGTCCGGGACGAAATGCGCTTTTCTGTGGATAGAGCCAAATTCGTTCTTTACAGAGCATCCCCTTTCGCACACCATATCTCGTAAGGAGCGGAGATAAAAACCACCGCCCCTAGAGCAGGCATCAAGTCGTGGTGGACTTCAAAGGACCACGACAGAACGGATGAGGCAGCGCATATGTCGCTTTCAGAGCACTTCCAGACAGAAGACCTCCACCCGATCGATATCGTCGAACATCTGGCCGAACATCACGACTGGGATTTCGACCGCGTGGCGGACGACCAGATCGCGATGGCCGTCGAAGGCCAGTGGCGGACCTATTCGATCACGCTGGCTTGGTCGCCCCATGACGAAACGCTGCGGTTGATCTGCACCTTCGAAATGGACCCGCCGAAAGACCGCAAGGGACAGTTGTACGAGGCGCTGAACGCCACGAACGACCTGTGTTGGGCGGGCGCGTTTTCCTATTGGGAGGCGCAGAAGCTGATGGTCTGGCGGTATGGGCTTGTGCTGGCGGGCGAGCAGTCGGCATCGCCTGAGCAGATCGACACGATGATCCGGGCGGCGGTTTTGTCGGCCGAGCGGTTCTATCCCGCCTTCCAGCTTGTTGTCTGGGGCAATGAGACGCCTGAGGACGCCATGCAAGTGGCCATGACCGAGGCATACGGAAGAGCCTGATCAAGATTTAGCGTCCGCGTGTAACCCAGCTCCCCCCAGGGCTGGCGGTCGCTTCGGAAACCGGGTCGCACGCCGCGACCCGGTTTTTTGTTGCGCTTAAAGCACTTGCGGGTTTCATGGGCGGAGATGGAAGGAACAAGGACATGACGATCAGCTTCGACGACTTTCTGAAGGTAGATATTCGCGTGGGTCAAATCACGCGGGCCGAACCGTTCCCGGAAGCGCGCAAGCCTGCGATCAAGCTTTGGGTCGATTTCGGAACTGAGATCGGCGAAAAGAAAAGCTCGGCCCAAATCACCAAACACTACGACGTCGAAACCCTGCCGGGCCGCAAGGTTCTGGCCGTGGTGAATTTTCCGCCCCGTCAGATCGGACCGGTGTTGTCGGAGGTGCTGGTTCTTGGCGTGCCGGACGAAGACGGCGATGTGGTGCTTCTGAAACCGGACAAGGATGTGCCCCTTGGTGGTCGGCTCTACTAGGCCGCTGCCAAGCGGTTCCGGTCTTTGTCATGAACAGTCATGCACCATCGAACGTGTCCATGACGCTCGTTTGAACCTGGGCCGTGTCAAATCTTCATGACACTTGAATATGCAAGTCAATCTTGACAAAAGGGAAGGTATCCTTGCTGCCCGGCGTCTCGACGCTAGGTGGTACAACATGCTGGCGGGCGGTTCGTTGATCCGGCTGCCGCACAAATTGGTCGATGCGGAGCGCCATTTTCGGATGGTGCAGGGAAGTCGCTAGATAGGAGGGAAAATGACGAAGGTCATTACTCGTTACTTTGATAGTCTTGCCACTGCCCGCTTGGTCCGAAAAGAACTGCTCCACATGAGGAACTTTCCTCGGCGCATCGTTCATGTTTTTGAAAACGCGGATGATATTGAAGAGCGTCTTGCGGTGAAGCACGTGCTGGCCGATACGGCGAAAGCGTATAAGGGTCGACTTGCCAATGGCGGCGCCGTGGTGCTGGTCGAGGCGGGTTACAAACCACTGGGCGTGGCGAAGATCACGCGTGAAGTCGCGGCCCAGATGGGAGCTGCTGATCTAGGCGACATCGTCGAAGAGGTCCGGGTCAAGGACGACACGAATTTCAAGCTGAGTGTCGATCAGGACCATTCGCTCATCATGTCGCGGTTTCGCGATCCTGATGATACGAACTACCATATGGCCAACTGGCCCATTCCGCTGATCAGTCGGCGAAAGCCTTTCAGAGGCTCTTTGCTTCCGCATGATCATGCGCATATGGCGAACTGGCCGATCTCGCTGATCAGCAAACGGAAACCTTTCACTGGGTCGATCTTTTCGCGTCACGCGCGGATGGCGAACTTTCCGATCCCGCTTATCAGCAAGCGGAAGCCAGCTGATCGTTTTGCCTTCCCGCGGCATGCGCGGATGGCGAACTTTCCCATTCCGCTCATCAGCAAGCGGAAGCCGTACACGGGGTCGATCTTTGCACGGCACGCGCGGATGGCGAACTGGCCGTTCCCGCACCTTATCAATGGCAAGCAGGGGACAAACGCCCTCATGCCGGGCGGGCCGAGGATGGCGAACTTCCCCATTTCCCTGCTGAGCGACCGCAAGCCCTATACCGGCTCGATCTTTTCGCCGCATGCCCGGATGGCGAATTTCCCAATCTCGCTGATCAGCAAGCGGAAGCCTTTCACCGGGTCCATCTTCTCGCGGCATGCGCGGATGGCGAACATGATCCTGCCCCTGGTCTCGACACCGAGGGAGTTCACCGGCAGGGGCGTGTTTGGTTTGCCGACGCTGTCAAAACGTTAAGTCGCAGGCGGGTGCCCTTCAGGCCCCCGCCTCGCCCACTGCCTCGCGCCAATGGCGGCGGCAGAGGGGAATATAGGTCTCGTTCCCGCCGATCTGGATTTGCTCGCCGTCCGTGAGCGCATTGCCGTCTGCGTCCTGGCGGACAACCATGGTGGCCTTTTTCCCGCAGAAACAGATGGTTCGTGCTTCCCGCATCTCATCGGCCAGCGCCAGAAGCGCGGCGGAGCCTGGAAAAAGCTCGCCTCGAAAATCGACGCGCAGGCCGTAGCACATGACCGGAGTTTTCAGGTCATCGACGGCGCGTGCCAATTGCCAGACCTGATCCTTGGAAAGGAATTGGGCCTCGTCCACAAAAACGCAATCGACCGGACCCTGTTTGAGACGTTTGTGGATCATTGCGAAAAGATCGCTGTCCTTGTCGAAGGTGTCCGCTCGGGCCTCGATCCCGATCCGGCTGGCGATCTTGCCAGTGCCCGCACGCCCATCGATGGCAGCTGTCATCAAATATGTGGACATGCCGCGTTCTCGGTAGTTGTACGACGCCTGCAAGAGCAAGGTGGATTTGCCAGCGTTCATCGTTGAGTAGTGAAAGTAGAGTTTCGCCATTCGATCGGCCTATCCGCTGCAGAACGCGCCCGCAAGAGTATGGACAATGCGCGCGCTCGCCAGCCGATTGTCGATAGATAGACAATTCAAAAAAAGCCGCAGGATTGAATATCTAATGGCCCGTTCACGCCACATTGTTGGCTCATTCTGCCGATAGATCATGCCTTGTCACACTTGGTTTGGTGGGCCGGAAACGAACTGTTTCCCTTGAATTCAAGGCGCATGCCGAGCCGACCAGACCCCAGTGGCGAAATTTTGGGTGAGATATGGACGCAGGCCCGCAAACGAACGACTCTTTCGCTGACGCGCTGAAGCCGGGCACCGAGCTTCTGCACGGACAGTTTCGGATCGAGAAATTCCTGAACGCCGGTGGCTTCGGGATGACGTATCTTGCGCGCGACAGTCTGGACCGCATCGTCGTCATTAAGGAGTGCTTCCCGTCGTCGATGTGCTGCCGCAACAACGGCAACGTCATGGCGCGCTCGAAGCAGCACCAGGCGGAATTCGACGCTGTTGTTAAGCACTTCGGTGCCGAGGCGCGGCGGCTGTCGAAGCTGAACCATCCGCATATCGTCGGCATCCACCAGGTCTTCGAAGACAACCTGACGGCTTACATGGCGCTCGATTTCGTGCGGGGCCGCGATCTTCTGGACACTATCGAAGACCCGAAGATGAAGCTGCATCCGCGGGATGTGAAAGACATCCTGCTGAAGTGCCTGGAAGCGATCCACTACATTCACACGAACGATGTGCTGCATCGCGACATCAGCCCCGACAACATCCTGATCGATGGTAAGGGCAACCCGGTTCTGATCGACTTCGGCGCCGCCAAGGAAGAGGCGACGCGGGCATCGCGCGCGCTTTCGGCGCTGCATGTCGTCAAGGACGGCTATAGCCCGCATGAATTCTACATCGCCGGGTCGACGCAGGATGCCTCGTCGGACCTTTATTCGCTGGGCGCCACCTTCTATCACGTGCTGACCGGCGAAGCGCCGCCCGACAGCCAGGCCCGCGTCAGCGCCATCGCCGCTGACCGCCCGGACCCGTACAAGCCCGTTTCGGGGCATTTCCCGCAGTTCGAAGACGCGTTCCTGCACGCCATCGACAAGGCGCTTTCGGTCTTTCCGCCCGACCGCCTGCAGTCGGCGCGCGAATGGATCGAACTCGTGGACACCGAGCGCCGCCGGTCCGCTGCCCTTGCGCAGGCGGAACTGGACCGCCAGATCGAGCTTTCTATTTCGCGCCTGGTGAAGGAAACGAACCAGGCCGTGGAAGCCGACATCAAGCAGCAGCAGGTCAAGCAACAGGCCGAGCGCAAGGAAGCGCAGCGCCTACAAAAGCTGGTGCAGGAACAGCAGCGGCAACGGAAGAAGACCTTGGACGAACTCGCCATGCTCGACGACTTCGAATTCCAAGAAGAGCAGCGGCTGGCGCGCGAAATATCGGCGCAGAAGTCAGCCAATCAGGCACATGACCAGGTAAACGGCAAAGCCCGCAAAAAGAAGCGCAGTCTTCTGAGCAGGGTTCTGCCCTTCGGCATCCTTCGCGGCACGATCCGCGGTAACCGCCGTTCGGATTATTTGTGAGAGGCAGCGACATGAAAATCTTGTCCAGAATGTTGTCCAAGAAGATCGACCCGCAGGCAGCGCACGAGCTTGACGAGGACGGGCGCCCGTTGCTCGATGATGCCGGGCAGGTCCGGTCCCGCGACATGTTCGCAGATGATGCCGCACCGGTGACCGCACACGAGGAAGAGCCCGAAGTGGCCGGTTCCGGTTGGGCGCAAAGCGACGACTGGGACGACGATTGGGACGACGACGAAGACTGGGGTGCGGAAGACGATCCGAGCATCGATATGGAAGAACGTCGCCGCACGGCAGACAAGCAGCACCTCGTCAGCGAGATTCGCGAAGCGATGGTGTCGGTTAGCCATGTGACGCCTGACGCTGATCCAGAACAGGTCGAACTGCCGGGCGCGGCTGGGGATGGAACAGATTTCTCGGATGACGACCAGTTCGGGCGTCGCGCGCGTGCGCGCAGCCAATTGGAACTGGCGGCCGACGATGAAAAAGACAGGCTCTTGGAGAAGACGGAAGATGCTATGTCGGATCGGGAAACCAGCCGGCGCCGTTCCGCATTGGCTCATATGAAAGCGGCTGCCGCTGCGACCAAGGCCGACCGCGTGTTGCGGCACGTCGCCAGTCAGGATCCATCGGGCGATCCGTCCGAGCAAAGCCCTTATCGCGACGATCTGGCGAAGGTCGTGCGCCCACACGCCACCAGTCGCCCGATCAGCCGTCAGGTGACACGCCCCAACGCGCCGTCGCCCGTCTGGGACCAGGGAACTGCTGATCCAGACGCTGCCCTCTTTGCCGCTGCCGAGGATGGTCTGCAGGAGGACCCTGCGCTCAGCGTTGAAGAAGACCTGGCCGCGGCCGAAAGCGAGCGGCTGGCCCGTGTGCCGGAAGCCTTGAGCGCGCAGGACTTCGCCGAAAGCATTGACGATGGACAAGACGGCTTCGCAGAGGATGTCGACTTCGACGATGACGATGATGAGCTCGGCGACGTGCCAGACTACTCGGCACGCCTTGCGACACGCAGCGAGTTCCCGGCCAGCCGGTTTGCCGATGTCGAGGACGCGGAGGAGGATGCGTTGGATCGCAATGCATTCGGCGACATCGAAGAAGAAGACCTTGATCGGCCGTCGGAGGACGACGCGCCCGATTTTGACGAAGACGATGAATTTGCGCCGCGACCCAGCAGCGCTGTCTCGGAAGCGATCGCCTATGCAACCGCTCCGGATGAGGAAGAAGACATTCAGCCGGAGGCCGAGGTGCGCAAGAAGATCTGGGAGATGGCCGACGAGGTTGCCGCCGAAGTGGCCACAACCCGACAGGAAGCTGAAGAGGTGCACATCGATGCGCCCGAAGAGCCGGCCGAGCCGCCGGTCGAGCCTCTGGAAAACCTGGCCGAGGTGTCGAGCGCGGTTATCGCGGGGCGCGCCGGACGCAGTGCCGGCCGTGTCAAGACACGCCTTCTTGGCTTCCAGGCCGAAGAACAGGCGCAGGATGTTTTCGCTGCCGCCGCCGACAATGCGAAGGCCGTGCAACCTTCGACGGCCGAGATGTTCCCTTCGGGTTGGATCGTCGTCATCGACGGACCTGGACGTGGTGCCAGTTTCACGTTGCAGAACGGCGTTAGTCAGATCGGACGCGGCGAGGAACAGACCGTTCGTCTGGACTTTGGCGACACGTCGATCAGCCGCAACAACCATGCCGCCGTCGCCTATGACGACGAGACCGGCAAATTCTACTTGGGCCATGGCGGCAAATCCAACCTGGTCCGTCTGAACGGCAAGCCGGTCCTGTCGACCGAAGAGATGAGTGACGGTGATGAGATTCGCATTGGCGAGACATCTTTGAAGTTCATTGCCTTGTGTGGTGACGAGTTCACGTGGTCGGGTAACGGAGACAACGGCGAGGATGCATAAGACGCCGGACATACGGTATGATGTCGCGTCCGTCCTGAACCGGGGCTGTCGCGACTATCAGGAAGACGCGATTGCCACGGATTTTCCCATGGGCGCAGATTTCGGCTATGCTGTTCTGTCGGATGGCATGGGCGGACACGCAGCGGGCGATGTTGCCTCGAAGATCGTGGTCACGGAAGTCTTCAGCGAGCTCAAGTTCCAGACGTCCGACATTCAGGGCCTTATTGACAATATGGGCGATGTCCTGCGCAGCGCGGCAGTGTCGGCGAACGAGTGCATGGCGGCCCATGCTTCCAGCAACCCACAAACCGCCGGGATGGGGGCGACACTTGTTGCGCCTGTATTCATCGAGAACCGCCTTTACTGGATTTCAATCGGCGACTCCCCGCTTTATCTCTTGCGTGATGGTCGGCTGAGGCAGCTGAATGAAGATCACTCGCTTGGGCCCCATATCGACTACATGGTGCGTTCAGGCATGATGCCCGAGGAAATCGGGCGCAATCACCCGGACCGGAACGCGCTGACGTCGGTGCTGATTGGTGAGGCGATCGAGAGGATCGACTGCCCCGAACGCCCGTTCCAGTTGAAGGACGGCGACATCCTCATCGTGGCCAGTGACGGCCTGCAGTTCTTGTCGAACCGACAGATCACGCAAATCGTGGCTGACAATGCGGAAAGCGGCAGCGCCGTAATCGCGGAACGGCTGTTGCAGGAATTGAGCGATCTCGATGACCCGGAACAGGACAACGTTTGCTTCTCGGTGATCAAGGTCGATTTCGCAAAGACCAATGGTGCCAACATCTTTGCGCCTGAAACGGAGCGGCCGATTTCAAGGCCGCCGCGTGTCCAGACCCGGCCCATCAGGCCGGAAGAGATCTCGGAGCCGGCAGAGCCCGCGCATTCGGCCCCTCCAGAAATGGCATCGCCCCGGAATGGGTCGAATGGTGGTGAGAACACGCCGCCGAGCACGCCAATCTTCCTGCGGCGTCGGTGGCTGGCAACCGATGGTGGGGCATGAAAGACAACGCGAGCGACGACACGGTCATAGAACGCCTGGAATGGGCGCTTGAGGCGGAAACCCTTCCGAAGGCCGCACGGGATTATGCGCAACACCTGGTGAAACGGCTGTCGCAGCCAGTGCGCGTCTCGGTTCTGGGCACGCCTGGCAGTGGCAAGTCACAACTGGTGAACATGTTCCTGGGCGAAGCCATCGTGCCCGACGATGCCTCGCTGCCGACGACGGAGTTCGTCTGGGGCGAGGTGCCGCAGATGGTGGTCACGGGCACGGATGGTAATGTGATCAAGGTGCACAACATGGACCTGGGCGCCATTTCCGGGCGGAATGCTGCCTTTCTGCGGGTCGAGCTGCCCGTGCCGATCCTGCGCCGCGTCAATCTGCTAGAAGTTGTCACGGATGGTACGATCGAAGAGTTGTCCTCGGGCGTCGATTGGGTCGTGCGCCGGACGGATATCGCGCTTTGGTGCACCCAGGATTTCGACAAGCTGGAACAGGCGGTCTGGCGCCGCGTCCCGGACAGTCTGAAGGACCATGCGTTCCTTGTGCTGTCGAAGGCGGATGTCCTTTCAGCGGAGAAACAACTGTCCAAACGCGTTGCTGCGCTGGAAACGGTCGTGGCCGAAGAGTTCCACTCCCTATTCGCCGTCGCAACACTCCAGGCCATTCGCGCCTACGACAACGGATCGGTCGATGAAACGCTCTTTCACGCTTCAGGCGGCGGCGCGCTGACCTCCGAGGTGCTGCGGCACGCGGAACGCGGGCGGCGGGCAGACTTCGATTCTGCGCATATGTTCCTGGCGCGATATCAGGTAGATCGTCCGGAAAAGAAGGCCGCGAAAGCTGTCTCCAAGACCCCGGCGAAGGAAAGTCAACCGACCGAAAGCACCGAGAAGGCACCGAAGGAAGCAGCGCCCAAAAGCCAACCGGTTGCCGTCGAAGAGGCCCCCGAGGTCAAGAATGTCACGCTCTTTACCGATGCCATCCGGTTTCTCAAACGCCGCGGCGACAGCCTGAGCGAAACCGCAAACAAACTGGGCGAAGGCAAAGCCAGCGGTTTGATAGAACACTGCGTCTCGGCGGTGGATCATCTGGTCGATGAGTTCAGTCAGGATGAAAGCGGTTGTCCGGCGGCCGATGCCTTCTTTGACGAACTGGCAGAGGCACAGGACATGATGGTTCTTATGCAAATCGAGGACGAGGACGGACCGGCAGCGGACGCCGTTGCCCTACTTCTGCAACTTAGGCGCGATATGGAAATGCAACTTGCCGCCTGAGCCGCAACAAACCGCTGAAAGCGACGACGATTGAACGGAAATGCGCCACAAAAACGCCATGTTAACCGGGAATGTTGAAGATAAGAGGATCCGTTTCGGCGGACCCGAAAAGCGTAGCCGGTGATGGCGTACTCAGGACTGTGAAAAATGAATGTGGATGCGAATATCGTGACAGGGGCTTCCGCGACATCCGAAAGCGGCCAACTGCTTGGCCAGGGGTTCGAGAAGTTGGGGCCGTTTTTGAACCAGTCGCGTGAGTTGCGACAAGCGCTGGTGCGCCTTGGCAAGATCGGTGACAAAGCGACGAACCGCGCCGCGCGCAAATTGCACCATCAACTCAAGCATGCCGAACCCTCGGTCACGATGATCGGGCAGGTAAAGGCGGGTAAGACCTCTCTGGTAAATGCCATGGTCGGCCAACCCGATCTGTTGCCGGCCGACGTGAACCCCTGGACCAGTGTTGTAACAGCGCTGCATCTGAACCCGGGCGTGGCACCGGAAGAAAACCGCGCCAGCTTCCGTTTTTTCGACATGGAGGAATGGAGCCGACTGCTGGATCGTGGTGGTCGGATCGGCGAACTTGCCAGCCGTGCAGGCGCCGAGGATGAACTTGAAAAGGTGCGGGAACAAGTCGCCCTGATGCGTGAGAAATCCCGCAAGCGTCTGGGCGACAAGTTCGAGATGCTGATGGGCCAGCAGCATGATTACGCTTTCGTCGATACCGACCTGGTCGAACGCTATGTCTGTCTGGGTGACGATTTCGAGGATGATACCGAAACGAGCCCAGAACAGGGCCGGTTCGCCGACATCACCAAGGCGGCAGAGCTTTACATCGCGCGTCCCGAACTGCCGATGCCCTTGTGTATTCGCGACACGCCGGGCGTGAACGATACCTTCATGATCCGCGAGCAGATCACCATTCGGGCGATCCGCGAAAGCCGGATTTGTGTCGTCGTTCTGGCCGCGCATCAGGCGCTGTCGTCTGTCGACCTTGCGCTGATCCGCATGATCGCGAACGTCAAATCGCGTGAAGTGATCATCGTCGTGAACCGCGTTGACGAACTTCCCGACCCGGTCAATCAGGTGCCGGAGATCCGGGAAAGCATCGTCAAGACATTGACCGAGTTCGATGGACCCAAGGACGCAGAGATCATCTTCACCTCGGCCTTTTGCGCCAATGCCGCTTTGATGGGACAGACCGATGTCCTGGACGCGGGCACACGTGACAGGATGTTGGAGTGGTCGGCTGGCGAAGGTCACCTGACGCGGGGCAACTATACGCCGCAGGAATTGCTTTGGCATCTCTCGGGCATGCCCCAGGTCTATGCCGCGCTCAGCACCCGGATATCCGAAGGCATGGGGCGCGAGCTTCTGGACAAGATCGCGAAATCGGCCATGAATCTTGCGAACGGCCTGAACGCTGCGCAACAGGTGATCTCGCGTCGGGAGACCGACCAGGACCTGCCGCCGCTTGCCCTCGATCAGCTTGAGGGAGCGTTGCACAAGCTGGAGTCCTATTCGGTCAAGGCGATGAACGACATGTTCGACGAGGCGATCACCGACTTCCACAAGCGCCTTGAGCGGTCCCACCGCAGCTTCCTGGAGCGCGCCACGGGGTCACTCTTGCAACACCTTGATCAAAACGGCGAAGACGAAGTCTGGGAGTATGATCCCACTGGGCTTCGGATCCTGATGCGCACGGCCTATCAGGTCTTTGGCCGGAATGCTCAGAGTGGCACGAAGAAGGTTCTGACCCGTGTCGCCGAAGACTATGCGGCCCTCTATCATCGTCTCTTCGAAGTTTCGGAAGGGGCTTTCGGGATCGAGGCGCCGTCGGCGCCGCGCATCCCTTCGCCGGTTCTCTTGGGTCAGACGATTGCGTGGGACCTGAAAGGTACCTGGTGGACACGTTGGTGGCACAAACGCCGTGGCTACCGGTCCTTCGCGACCGAGTTTGCCGACATGATCCAGGCCGAGACCGATCCGATCGTGGACGCCTTGCGTGGCGCGCATTCCGAAGCCGTGCGCGACGCGTCTCTGGAAGTGTTGCAGGAGTTTCTGGCGGAACAACGCAGCATCCTTGGCCGCATCGCGGACGAAGCGCAAAGCCAGCCCGACAATGTGGGCGAACTTCTCGACGAAAGCAGTGCTGCCTCGAAGCGGGCCGAACTGGAAAAAACCATGCAAACACTGACACGATTTGCAGCATAGAAAAGGCGTGTTTCGATGAGTGACCTTGGCGTTGAGGCAACTGACAACGGTACGGAAGACACAGGCGCACGACATCCTCGCGTGGCCTTGATGGGGGAGTTCAGCGCAGGGAAGAGCACGCTTTCCAATTTGCTGATCGGCCATTCCGCCTTGCCCGTCAATGTGACGGCAACGCAATTACCACCGGTCTGGATTTCCTACGGCGACGATGCGCCCTACAAGGTCGGGCTGGACGGTGAAGAGCTGGACATTGACACGTCATTCACCGGCGTTTCGGTAAATGACACGCGCCATGTTCGGGTGTTCCTGGAATCCAAGTTCCTTGAGCATTGCGACCTGATCGACATGCCGGGCATTTCCGATCCGAATATGGCCGCCGAAGTCTGGCAGCGCGTTATCCACGAAGCAGACATCGTCTTATGGTGCAGCCATGCAACGCAAGCATGGCGTCAAAGCGAGGCGGCGGTTTGGGCCACGATGCCCCCGGATCTGTACGAGAAGAGCCTTCTGTTGCTGACGCGAATGGATCGTATCCTGTCCGAACGGGATCGCGACCGTGTCGTACGCCGCGTCCGCAGGGAAACCGAGGGGCTCTTCCGCGATGTGCTTCCCGTTTCACTGATCAAGGCCGTCGAGGCCAATGGCGATCCCGAACTTTGGGCGGAAAGCGGTGCCGACGCATTGATCACCACACTGATGGGGCTGGTCGATGAAGTGGCCTCCGGCGTTACTGGCCGCCATGTGTCGCGCATTGTCAGTGGGACAGACCATGGCGGACTGGACGATGCCATCGGTGAACGGGTTGTAGAGAAACCAAAGAAGATCGTCATGCCGACGCGTGTGCGACCGCGTCCGTTGGTTAGCCGCCCGCCGTCGCGTCCCTGAGCGTTCCGCGCCCAGTTCCCAACTCCCAATTCCTTGCAGGGCTTGCGCCCGGACGCTCTGGCGATCATTAAGGACGCCAAGGTCAGAATTGGTGTCAGATGGACATAACTGCGGAACTGGACGAGATGCGCAAGGCCATTCGTGGCTGCTCGCTTGTCGCGTTCACCGATCTGACGTCGAAGCTTGTCCTCAGCACCAGCGCCGCTGCAGCGCCGATGCAGGAAGAGATGAACGCCTTGTCCGAAGCCGCTGGGCTTGCGTTGGACGGGGCCTTTGCCGAAGGCGCCGCACCCGTCTGGGGCGGCGAGGAGCCGGCCGAACTGGCTATTTTGATGACAGGGGAAGACGCGCGACTATTTCTGCGCTCCCAAGCCAATCCGGCGGAGGCCCTCGTTTGCGTATGCGGTGCGACGACCGATCTGAGCGAGGCGGCTGAAGCAGCCCGCGCGACGTTGGATCGCATTGTATCGGCAGGGTGAGATCGACCCATGAGCGAATTTGCCCGTCTGGAAGCAACGCTTGCCAAGCTCAGGCAGAAAGAGCGCGCGCCAGGCGAAGGCCGCGCCTTGAGAGGGAGCGATCCTGACGCCCTTCTGGCAGCGCTGGTTACTGAAATCGACGAAACAATCCTGCCGCGACGGCTGAGCTTTGCGCTGCCCGATGGCGACGTTCATCTGGCAGTGGCCAACCGGCGTTTACAGGCGCTGTTGGGTCCTGCGCCCAAGAGGGTCCCCTCCGAACTGGTGGATCACGCCTTGCCGGACGTCGAGGACCCGATGGTGACCATGTTGGGCGAGACGCTGAAATCGATGATGGCGGAAGCGGGCGAGGTGCCGGTTCGTTCGATGCGTTCGAAGAAGGGCTTCGCTTCGGATATTGGCGTTCCAGCCATGCAACTGGCACGGGCCTGGTCGATTGCGGAACCGGTGGAGCGCTCGCCGTCGGAGACCTTGCAGACCTTTTTGGACGGAATCAACGAACCAACGGCCGGCTGGTTGCGGATCGAGGGCGAGGAAGTCACCGCCCAAGGCGGGGCAGAGGGCGCTGCAACGGCACTTGGAGAGCAGGCGGCTATTTTTCTTGATGGGTATTTCGGCAAATTCGATGTCGCTTTTCGCGAGCCCGCTTTGTCATGCGGCACGTTGATTGCGGCTGCGTCGAGCGACAAACACGCGATTTTCTTCATTGAAATCGGCGAACTTTCGGCCTTCGTGACGGCGCCCGGCAATAAGATCCTAGCCATTGCTACCGATTGGCAGAAGTTGGTGGCCAGCTGACCCATCATTGTTCGCCAAAGCGCCACAATACGGCCAATTTTGCCATATTGAGTGCGTTCTGGAGCTGACTCCCGACGGGGAAAACGGCGGTTAAGCGCCTTTTTTCCTGTCGTTAATGCTTTCGAACCTCGCAGAGCGCGCGTATATGTTTAGCGGCCTGCGGGACGGCGTGGGCCAAAACGTAAACTTGAGGCGGCAAACTATGGCCATTGGCGGCTTGTTTTCGACAGACATGGCGATCGACTTGGGCACGGCGAATACGCTTGTCTATGTCAAAGGTAAGGGCGTGATCCTGAACGAACCTTCGGTGGTCGCGTATCACGTCAAGGATGGCCAGAAGAAAGTTCTGGCCGTGGGCGAAGACGCCAAGCTGATGCTGGGTCGGACGCCCGGCAGCATCCAGGCCATCCGCCCGATGCGCGAGGGCGTGATTGCCGATTTCGACGTGGCGGAAGCCATGATCAAGGAGTTTATCAACAAAGTGCACAAGCGCGGTTTCCTTTCAAAGCCTCGCGTTATCGTGTGCGTGCCGCACGGCGCGACGCCGGTGGAGAAGCGCGCCATCCGCCAATCGGTGGAATCGGCTGGCGCAAAGAAGGCCGGGCTGATCGCCGAGCCTATCGCGGCGGCCATCGGGGCTGGCATGCCGATCACCGATCCAACGGGCAACATGGTCGTCGATATCGGCGGCGGGACGACCGAGGTGGCCGTTCTCAGCTTGGGCGACATTGTTTATGCGCGCTCGGTCCGCGTCGGCGGTGACCGAATGGACGACGCGATCGTCAGCTATCTTCGGCGTCAGCATAACCTGCTGATCGGGGAATCGACGGCAGAGCGGATCAAAACCACCATTGGTACGGCGCGTATGCCCGACGATGGCCGGGGGCAATCGATGCAGATCCGGGGCCGCGATCTGTTGAACGGCGTGCCCAAGGAAACCGAGATCAATCAAGCCCAAGTGGCCGAGGCTTTGGCGGAACCCGTACAGCAGATTTGCGAAGCGGTGATGACCGCGCTGGAAGCGACACCGCCCGATCTGGCTGCCGACATCGTCGACCGTGGCGTCATGCTAACAGGCGGCGGCGCGCTTCTGGGCGAGTTGGACCTTGCTTTGCGCGAACAGACGGGTCTGGCGATCAGTGTGGCGGACGAGTCGCTCAATTGCGTGGCCATGGGGACCGGCAAGGCGCTGGAGTACGAAAAGCAGCTTCGGCACGTGATCGACTATGAAAGCTGAACCGGTCAGGTGACGGTCCGGAAATCTGTGCAAATTCAAAGGCACATGGCATACTGACGGTCGAGGGGCCCAGCGGCAGGAACAACTGTGGCACGGCAGAACGGCGCAAACGAAGACTATATCAAGCCGATCCGACGACTGGTCGTATCGATGCTGGTGTTGTGCCTCTTCGCGCTCTTCGTTCTGTGGCGTATCGACAGTCCGCGCGTCGAACGTTTGCGCGCTGAATTGGTGGATTGGGTCGTGCCCAACATGGATTGGGCACTGGTGCCGGTGACGGAAACGGTCAAATTGGTGCGCGGGTTCCAATCATATGCCGCGCTGCAACGCCAGAACCGGGACCTGCGCGACGAGCTGCAGCAAATGAAGGCGTGGAAAGAGGCCGCACTGCAGTTGGAACAGGAGAATGCCAAGTTGTTGGACTTGAACCGTGTCCGACTGGATCCGGCGCTGACTGTCGTCACTGGTCAGGTGCTCGCCGACAGTGGTTCACCCTTCCGGCAGTCCTTGCTTCTGAACGTGGGCGGTGCGCGGGATGGCATCAAGGACGGCTGGGCCGTGACGGATGGTTTGGGTCTGGTCGGCCGTATCTCGGGTGTAGGTGATAAGTCGAGCCGGGTGCTTTTGCTTACGGACAATACAAGCCGGGTTCCCGTGACGATCCAACCCTCGGGCCAACGTGCGATGCTTTCGGGCGACAACTCGAGCTTGCCGGTGCTGGACTTCATCGAAGATGTGGAAGAGGTGCGGCCGGGTGATCGGGTCGTCTCTTCCGGCGATGGCGGTGTGTTTCCGGCTGGCTTGCTGGTCGGAAATGTCGTGCTGGCGCGGGATGGCCGACTGCGGCTGCGGCTGGCGGCCGACTACGAACGGCTGGAGTTCTTGCGTGTCCTGCGCTCGCAGCGGAAAGAGCCAATCACTGCGCCCAGTTCGTTGATCGGTCCGCTTCTGCCGGAAGCGCGGTTGGAGATGCCCGAGGAGGCCGCCGATGGCTGAGCAGCGTCTTGGGCTTTGGCGATATCGCGCCCTGTTCCTTGTGCTGGCGGCGAGCGTTCTGTTCGTGCAGCTTCTGCCCTTGAACCCCGGTCCAGGGCGTTGGCCGGGGCCGGATCTTTTGCTGCTCATCACGTTGTCGTGGACCGTGATGCGACCGGAACTGGTCTCTGTCCCAGTGGTTGCCGGGGTCTTCCTGATCGCTGATCTCTTGTTGATGCAGCCCCCTGGATTGTGGACGGCGCTGGTCATTCTGGGCTGTGAATTTCTGCGGTCTCGCAGATACTTGCTGAGAAACGCTCCGTTTCCGGTCGAATGGTTGTTGGTGGCGGGCATCGTGGCGGTGCTTTTCGTGCTGAATGCCGTGATCCTGAGCCTCTTTGGTGTCCCACAGCCCAGCCTTGGCCTGACGGTCATCCGCATAGTCTTGACGATTTTGGTCTATCCGGTGGTGGTCCTGATCGCTGCGCGCATGTTTGGGCTGAGGCCTGCCTTCGCAGAGCAGGATAGTTTGGGAGCATGGCGATGAGGCGCACTCCGAAGGAATCGGAAGAAGCATCCGGCCTTGTAACGCGCCGGGGCATGATTTTTGGCGGCCTGCAGCTTGGTTTCATGGGTATCCTCGGATTGCGTATGCGCCAGATGCAGGTGGAAGAAGCCGACACTTACCGCCTGCTGGCCGAAGAAAACCGGATCAACGTCCGCCTGATCCCGCCTTCGCGCGGCATAATCTATGACCGCCACGGCATCGCTATTGCGCAGAACGCCCAGAACTACCGTGTTGTGCTGGTACGTGAGGACGTCAACGACGTCGACGAAGCCATTGCCAAGGTCAGGCGCATTGTAGACATCGAAGATCACGAAATCGAACGCGCACGCCGGGAAATCGCCCGGAGCGAAGCGCGCCGGGAGCCGTTCATTCCCATAACGCTCTCGGATCAGTTGTCGTGGGAGGATATCGCAGAACTGTCAATTAACACCCCGGCACTTCCCGGTGTCTTCCCCGAGGTCGGGCTAAGCCGTGAGTACCCGCTGGGACACGACTTCGCGCATATCGTGGGTTATGTCGGCGAGGCGAACGAGCGTGACCTGGAACGTTTGGTGCAGCCGGAGCCGCTTTTGAAGATACCGGGGTTTCAGATCGGGCGCGTGGGTGTCGAGACCAAGATGGAAGGCACCCTGCGTGGCACGGCTGGCACCAAGCAGGTCGAGGTCAACGCCTCGGGCCGGGTCATGCGAGAGTTGTCGCGGAACGACTATACGCCTGGTCAAAGCTTGCAACTGACGGTCGATCACGGGCTGCAGAACTACGCCATGGCACGATTGGCGAAGGAAAGCGCGGGTTGTGTGGTGATGGATGTGGAAACCGGGGACCTGTTGGCCATGGCCTCGGCGCCCTCGTTCGACCCAAACCTGTTCGTGCACGGGATATCCTCGCGCGACTACGACGCGCTGAGGGAAAACGAGTACAATCCGCTCTTCAACAAGACAGTACAGGGCGTCTATCCGCCGGGCTCGACCTTCAAGATGATGACGGCCTTGGCAGCCTTGCGCAAAGGCGTGATCGGCCCCGGAGAAAGGGTTTGGTGCCCCGGCCATATGACCGTCGGGCGACGCCGATTCCATTGCTGGAAGCGCGGCGGTCACGGCTGGATGAATCTGGACGACGCGGTGACGCAGTCCTGTGACGTCTACTTTTACGAAGCCTCGAAACGGCTGGCGGAGCAATACGGCATCGAAGCGCTGGCCGAGCTTTGTCACGAGTTTGGCTTGGGCGAACGCCACGACCTGCCGCTTTCGGCCATCGAAGAAGGCCTGATCCCGACCACCAAGTGGAAGCTTCGGATGCGGGACGAACAATGGCTGCCGGGGGACACGCTCAATTCGGCGATCGGGCAGGGTTTCGTTCTGGCTTCGCCCCTGCAATTGGCGGTGATGACCGCCCGGCTGGCAACAGGCCGCGCGGTGGTGCCGCGACTGGTCAAATCGCTGAATGGCCTTGAAGTGCCGGTGATGGATGCAGAGCCCCTAAACGTCTCTGCCAGCCATCTGAGAGCGATCCAGAAGGCGATGTGGAACGTCTCGAACGGGCGGCGCGGCACCGCCCGGCGGTCCCGCATCGTGGCCGAGGGCATGGAAATGGCGGGCAAGACCGGGACCAGCCAGGTCCGAAACATCACGGCAGAGGAACGCGCGCGCGGTGTGACGCGCAACGATCAACTGCCGTGGAACCGGCGCGACCACGGTCTCTTCGTGGCCTATGCGCCCTATGACAAGCCCAAGTACGCGATTGCAACGATAGTCGAGCACGGCGGCGGCGGCTCGTCTGCCGCCGCGCCGCCGTCGCGCGATATCCTGCTGTATGCGCTTTACGGAGACATGCCGCCGCTGGACGCCTATCCGCAGGACCAACGGGAACGAATCAAGGCGATGCACGAGGAAATAGACATTCGCCCGCGTCTGAAGCCCGAGGCGAAGCCGAGCCGCGCATGAGTTATCTGGTCAATCAGGTCCAAACCGTACCGACGGGGTTTCGAAAGGTACTTTACCTGAACTGGGCGATTGTCCTCTTGCTGACGGCGGTCGCATGCGTCGGCTTCCTGATGCTGACGAGCGTCGCAGGTGGCGAGACCAGCCGCTGGGCCGAGCCGCAGATGAAGCGGTTCGCCCTTGGTCTGGTCATCATGATGATCGTTGCCTTGGTGCCCATCTGGTTCTGGCGCTCGATCAGCGGGCTGGCCTACCTGGGGGCGCTGGGGCTTCTGTTGCTGGTCGAACTGTTCGGCGTCATCGGTATGGGGGC
>JAAUYH010076055.1_pt1 | contig 29888 bp, 33 predicted proteins | sample 7278061 | NCBI WGS metagenome assembly JAAUYH01 (sample SAMN14350203, study PRJNA611818) | marine sediment metagenome | isolation source: surface marine sediment (0.6m) | place: French Polynesia: Moorea | collected 2018-08
CACCCGGAGAGGAAGCACACGATGAAGATGGATGGAGGCCAGGCCCTGCTGAAGGCCCTCGAACACGAGGGAGTCGAGGTGGTATTCGGTTATCCGGGCGGCGCCATTCTTCCCGTCTACGACTCGGTGCTCGATGCCGGCATCCGCCACGTACTCGTCCGTCACGAGCAGGGCGCCGGCCACATGGCGTCGGGCTATGCCCATGCCACTGGCAAGCCAGGCGTAGTCATGGTTACCAGCGGACCCGCCGCCACCAACATCGTCACGCCGCTGGCCGACGCCTACCTCGACTCGGTCCCGATGGTTGCCATCACCGGCCAGGTGCCCTACGGGCTGATCGGCACCGACGCCTTCCAGGAGACCGACACCACCGGCATCACCATGGCCGTGACCAAGCACAACTACCTGGTCAACGACGCCAACGACATTCCCCACGTGCTCCATGAGGCGTTCCACATCGCCACCACCGGCCGTCCCGGGCCGGTGCTCGTCGACCTGCCCAAGAACATCACCGACGCCAACAACCCCGACTCTCTGATGGAATGGCGGGATCCGGGGCCGCTCGACCTGCCCGGCTACCAGCCGTTACTCGACGGCGATCCCCACGCCATCGCCGAGGCGGTCGAGCTCATCGGCAAGGCCATTCGACCCGTCATCTACGCCGGTGGCGGCATCCTCAAGGCGCGCGCCGCCGAGTCGCTGATGGCCCTCGCCGAGGCCACCAACATCCCGGTCGTCACCACGCTGATGGCCCGGGGCGCCATGCCCGACAGCCACGAGCTGAACCTCGGCATGCCTGGGATGCACGGCAATTACACGGCCGTCATGGCCATGCAGGAGAGTGACCTCCTCATCGCTCTCGGCAGTCGCTTCGACGATCGGGTCACCGGAAAGGTGGATGCCTTCGCTCCGGGCGCCAAGGTCATCCACGTCGACATCGACCCAGCCGAGCTCGGCAAGATCCGCCAGCCCACGGTGGGCATCCGCGGAGACGCCAAGCGAGTCATCGAAGCCATGGCCGATTCCATCGACCCTGCCGCCCAGGCCGATCGCATGCCCTGGCGGGCCACCCTGTCGGGTTGGCAGGAGAAGTACCCGCTCGCCTACGAGGCGTCAGCGCCCGGTGAGAAGATCAAGCCCCAGTTCGCCATCGAGAAGCTCCGCGACGGGTCACCCGACGACACGATCGTCACGTCAGGAGTGGGTCAGCACCAGATGTGGGCCAGTCAGTACTGGCGCTTCGACCACCCTTATACGTGGATCAACTCGGGCGGGCTGGGAACGATGGGGTACGCGATTCCGGCCGCCATCGGCGCCAAGGCCGGTATGCCCGCCAGCACCGTGTGGGCGATCGACGGCGACGGCTGCTTCCAGATGACTGCCCAGGAGTTGGTGACCGCTGCCGTCGAGAACATTCCGGTCAAGGTGGCGCTGATGAACAACTCCTACCTCGGGATGGTGCGTCAGTGGCAGGAGATGTTCTACGACAACCGATACAGCGAGGTGCACCTCACTCCCAACGTTCCCGACTACGTGAAGTGGAGTGAAGCCATGGGCTGCCACGCCATTCGAGTCGAGGATCCCGAGGCGGTCGAGTCGGCGATCGCCGAGGCCAACGAGATCGATGACAAGCCGGTCGTGGTCGAATTCGTCGTCGAAGCCGAGGAGAACGTATATCCGATGGTTCCCGGCGGCCGTAGCAACAGCGACATAGTCGTCCCGCCGTTCCAGGCCGAGGGAGGCTCGTCATGACCGACGCCAACGGACGTCCGTCGACTCACACCCTCGTCGTGCTCGTCGAGAACAAAGCCGGCGTGCTGGCCCGGGTTGCTGGCCTCTTCGCTCGGCGCGGTTTCAACATCGCGTCGCTCGCGGTCGCTCCGACCGACGACGACCACTTCAGCCGCATCACGATCGTCGTCGACGCCGAGTCGGCCCCCATCGATCAGGTGATCAAGCAGCTCGACAAGCTCGTGAACGTCGTCGACATCAAGGAGCTCCGCCCCGACGAGGCCGTGATGCGCGAGCTGGTGCTCGTCACAGTGCACGCCGAGGCGGCCATGCGGGGCCAGATCATGGAGATCGTGCGCATCTTCGAAGCCCGCGTGCTCAACGTCGGCCATGACCAGATGATGATCTCGCTGTCCGGATCGCCCGGGCGCCTCGACGATTTGCTCGCGCTGCTCCGGCCGTTTGGAATTGACAACATTCAGCGCACGGGCGTGATCGCCCTTCGCCAGATCGACAAGGAACCTCCGGTCAACGCCTGACCGGCGGCCCTCGTACCACCAACCCACCAAGACAGGAAGATACGCCGTGGCAAACATCTACTACGAGAAGGACGCGGACCGCTCGCTGATCGCCGACCGCAGGGTGGCCGTGCTCGGCTACGGCTCCCAGGGCCACGCCCACGCCCTCAACCTGAAGGAGTCGGGGATCGACGTGCGGGTGGGTCTGCGCGAGGGGTCGTCGAGCAAGGCCAAGGCCGAAGAGGCCGGTCTCGCCGTCAGGACCATCGCCGAGGCGACGGCCGAGGCGGACATCATCATGATCCTGCTGCCCGACACCGAACAGGCCGCGATCTACGAGGAACACATCGCCCCGAATCTCGAGGCCGGCAACGCCCTGGCCTTCGCGCACGGCTTCAACATCCGGTTCGATCTGATCACCCCGCCCGACGATGTCGACGTGATCATGATCGCCCCCAAGGGCCCCGGGCACCTGGTGCGCCGCACTTACGTCGAGGGCGGGGGAGTGCCCTGCATCATCGCTGTCGAGAACGATGCCAGCGGCCACGCCATGGGGCTGGCCCTCGCCTATGCCGACGCCATCGGGGGCGCCCGTGCCGGCGTAATCGAGACCACGTTCACCGAGGAGTGCGAGACCGACCTCTTCGGTGAGCAGGTCGTGCTGTGTGGTGGCACCACCGAGCTCGTGCGCAGTGGCTTCCAGACGCTCGTCGATGCCGGCTACCAGCCCGAGATCGCCTACTTCGAGTGCCTCCACGAGCTGAAGCTGATCGTCGACCTCATGTACGAGCAGGGCATAAGCGGCATGCGTTACAGCATCAGCGACACCGCCGAGTACGGCGACATGACCCGCGGCCCCCGCATAATCGACGACGGCACGCGCGAGCGCATGAAGGAGATCCTGGCCGAGATCCAGTCGGGCCAGTTCGCCGAGGAATGGGTGAACGAATCCAAGAGCGGCCGGGCCAACTTCCACGCCATGGAGGAGGCCGGCAAGGACCACCTCATCGAGCGGGTCGGATCCGAGCTTCGCGGCATGATGCCGTGGATCAGCGCCGGCAAGCAGAGCGTGCAGGAAGCTGCCGGCGGGCAAGGCTGACGTCCCTCCCTCCAAAATCTGAAGAATCACCTACACCCACTGTGGGTAATCCTTCAGATAACGAGTTCAAGAGCGCAGGAATCGGTCCGCCATCTCGACGAGCCCGTCAGGGTCGTCGACGTACATCGACCACAGGATCTCCTGGATGTTCCAGCCCTGGGCCTTGGCCCGGTTTCGCTTGCGCCTATCGCGTTCTACCTCGACTCGGCCGAAGTGATACCGGAGGCCGTCGAGCTCCCAGGCCTTCTTCAAGTGAGGCCAGGCGAGGTCGGCCTGCAGGATCAGGTCGCCAGCCTCGTCGCAGATCCGGTACTCGAGCACTGGTTCCGGAACACCCTGTGCCGTGAGCAGGTTCGTCACGCGCCGGCTGAAATCCGACAGCGGGATGGTTCCTTTGCCGATCCGTAACTGCAGCAGTCGTCTCAGCTTGAGGCATCCGTCTCGGCCGCGACGACTGTGGGCGCTTAGGCAGTCGGCGAGTCCGAGCCAGGTGGTCAAGTCCCGGCGGATCGCAGCTTCGGCCAGACGTTCGACGGTCCTCAGAGAGGCTACGGCGCCGCAGTCAAGGATCGTGCGCTGGACGCCAGTGCACGGGATCCCCCGCTTGGTGATCTCGTCGACTTGATCCCACTGAGTTGAGCGGTGAACCAGCAGGTCCTTCGAACCCTGCCATCGACCCGACTCAACCGTGATCTCCGGCTTGGGACGTTCATATACGTCGAGGTGCCAGAGCGCTGCGGCGCACCGGTGGGAGGCAACGCCTCCTGTCGTCAGCACGGCTGCCAGGAGACGGGACTCCCAGGAAGGTGCAGTGGAACGGACCTGGTAGACGCCGCTGTGACGACGAATCCACGCGCCCGTTCGGAGTCGGTAGTCGATCTGTCGTTCGCTCAAGCCCAGCGCAATGCCTTGGGCGCGGGTGACTAGTCCGTATTGGCCGCGGGCCAGGTCGTCGATTTTGATCTGCACGTCTGCTCCCAGTCGTGTGCAAACAGCAGGGGAAGACGTGTATCCAGGCTGGCATGCCGCAGTGACATCAAGAACTTGAAGGCTGACCGACAACCAGTGTGGGTAATCCTTCAGATTTTGGAGAGCGAGGGGAGCGCGACTACGGCGCTCGACGCCGTCAAGGGTCCGCTAGTAGCTGCCCTTCTGGAGCAACACGGCGGGAATCGTGCGCAGGATGATCGTGAGGTCGGTGATCAGTGTCCAGTTGTCCACGTAGTAGAGGTCGAGCTGGCCGTAGTCGTCCTCGTCGCCGCCGTCGAGGCGGCCGCCGACCTGCCACATGCCGGTGATGCCGGGTTGGACCCGTAGGCGGTTGCGGAGCTCGGGCTCCCATTGTTCGACCTCGCTGGGCAAGGCCGGGCGGGGCCCCACGATGCTCATCTCGCCCCGCAGCACGTTGATGAACTGGGGTAGCTCGTCGATCGACGTCTTGCGGAGAAAGCCACCGATCCGGGTGATCCGGGGGTCGTCCTTGATCTTGAATAGCGGCCCTTTGGCCTCGTTGAGGTGGCGAACGTTGTCGAGCAGTTCCTCGGCGTTCACGACCATCGTGCGCAGCTTGTAGACCTCGAACTCCTTGCCGTCGCGGCCGACCCGGAGCTGTTTGAAGAACACCGGTCCGGGGCTTGTCAGCTTGATGCCGACCATGGAGACGAGAAGGATCGGCAGGGTCAGCAGAAAGAGCACCGCGCCCATCACATAGTCGAACGACTGCTTGGCGATCGCCCGCCAGCCATGCCGGTTTACGGGCTCGATGTAGACCATCGGGAATCGACCGAGCGGTCGGATCGTCAGCCGATCGGAGGCGATGTCGCAGAGCGTCGAAGACAGCTCGACGTGGATGTCGTGTTCGGTGAGAGTGCGGATGAGCTGATTGCTCGTGCCGACGTCGATTCCGGTGGCGGCGATGATTACGCCCCCCGCGTGGGCGGCATTGATGGTGGCCAGGGCCTTGCCGCTGTCCGCGAGATCGTCGATGCCTCCGGGCAGCTCGTCCTCGAGGTAGCCGAGCACCTTGTAGCCGTGCGCGGGATCACGGTCGAGCATGTCGCGTACGAACGCGCCCTCGGCGTTCTTGCCGACGATGAGAACGTTGCGGAGGTTCTGGCCGGATTGGCGGTCGCGTTTGAACAGCAGACGGGCGATCGAGCGCTCGACTCCTACGACGATGAGCATGGTCACGAAGGCGGCGATCACGAGAGTTCGGGCCAGGGTCACCTGAGCGAAGATCGAGATCACGAACACGCCCATGAACCCGAGGAAGATCGCTTTGACGACGCGTTCGGCCTCGTCGGCGCTACGGGCGATGTGCCGGGAGCGATACAGGTATTGCCGGGTGAAGGCGATAGGCCAGATCGGCAGCGTGGCGAGGAAGAGCCAGAAGTAGGTCCGGTTCGAAACGGGATCCTCGGGATTGACCCAGTTGTGGATCAGACCGGCGATCACCAACGAGACGACGATGGCGTTGAGGTCGGCGACGAATACCGCCGCCTTGCGCGAGTTGAAGCTCGACGGCCGCTCCCGACCGTCGTCGTAGACGGCCGACGCCGGCTGGAGGACCAGTCCGCCTGGCCGATTCTCAGTATTCGAACCCGTAGGCGATGTCATCTACCAAGTGTCCGTTTCGTCGTGTTTCCCCACTCCGATGGTAGGGGGCAGCCCACCGCCGCAACATGGGTGTGTCGACCCAGGTCCATCGGACCGGCAGGCCCAGGTTGTCTAGCTGGTCGGTATCCAGACGAGGCTGAATTCGTCGACATCGATATCGGTCTTCTCCAGGGGCACGTCGACCGTCTCGATCTCCTTGGCCCTGTCGTCCCAATCGGCCTGAATCTCGAAAAGTGAATCCGTCAGCTCGGTCTCTAGCTCGTCGAGCTCGTCGACCTTCTCGGTCAGTCGATTCTCGGCAGTTCGCAGTCGTTCCTGGGCGTTCGCTTTGGTGCGTTGTCGCGACGAAGCCCGGCGGGCACCACTCAGGATGCTTCGAGTGCCCCGGCGACCACCCAGAAGCCCTCCCAGGACCGAACCGGCGATGTCGATCATCTGGTCCTTGCCTCGGGCGTCGACGTCGGACTCGAGCTCCCGGACTCGGTCCTCGGCCTTTTCGATGGCTGCTCTGATCCGGTCCATCTTCTTCTCGAGCGACTCCCGGAGCTTGGCGACGTCTTCATCGGCGCGGTCGCCGGCGGCCTCGACACAGCGACGCTCGAAGTCCCCCCTTGTCTCGCCGACCCGAGATGTCACCTTGAGTTCTGGATTCGTGAACAGCTGCAGCGTCTCACCGCGGTACAGCATGTCCTTGAGCTGTGTTCGGGCCGAGGTGAATGTCGTCTTGTTGGAGATCCGGGCCTCGGGCAACAGATAGACGAAGTCCTCGCTCGTCGGTTCGTCCCTAAGATCCCGTTCGTCGTAGTCGACCTCTACTGCATTGTCAGGATCGATGTCGTCGCCGATCGGATGGATCACCGCCTCCCACTCGACCGAATGGCGCAGATCGGCCTTTGTGTCGTCGAACAGCAGCTCGACTCGAGCTGCCACACCCGCCGACAGCCGTTTGCCGTCGGGATCTCCGCCCACTGCAGTCAGCCACGGCGAGGCCGGATCGGCGTACCGCACATCTATCCCCGAGCCGACCGGCGGGGCGATGAGGGACTCGTTCTCTCCCAATTCCCGCTTCGCTCCCGCAATCGCAGCTTCGGCTGCTGACGCAGCCTCGGTCTGCTCTGCGGCTGCGCCTGAGGCGGCGTCTCGGCTCGCCTCCGGCGAGCCTGTCGCGCCTGCGGAGCCTTCGGCTCCGCTTGCTGTCGCACCGGAAGCGGAGTGGCCTTCCATGAGGTCGGCTATCTGGGTTCTGGTCAGGGGGCCGGGCAGATAGCTCATCGCCCATCGGGTTCCGAACACGGACGGGGCGTCGGCACGCGTCTGGTGCAGAAGGAACTGGCGTTTGTCGAGGCCCGATATCAGGTCGGAGAGCTGGCCCTTGTCGACGCTGCCCCCGGCCGAGCTCATGCCATCGAGCAGGCGGTCCTTGTCGCGCTCGGTCTGGAGCCGACCCACCATCCACGTGCCTGCGTTGGACAGGGCCTTGTAGTCGACATCGACCGGGTTCTGGGTGGCGAGCACGAGCCCGACACCGAAGGCCCGGGCTTGTTTGAGGATCGTGAGTATCGGCTTCTTCGACGGTGGCTGAGCGGAGGGAGGCACGTAGCCGAACACTTCGTCCATGTAGATCAGAGCCCGGAGCTCCGGGGTACCCGACTGCGCCCGCATCCACGTGACGATCTTGGACAGGACCAGGGTCACGACGAACTGCCGCTCTGTCTCGGACAGGTGGGCGATCGAGATGATCGACGCTCGCGGCCCGTTGTTCAACATGGCATCGATGTCGAGCGGTGCGCCCTCCGTCCATGCCGCAAACGAAGGCGAGGCCAGAAGGCCGTTGAGCTTCATGACTAGCGCCGTGCGGTCCTTGGCCGGGAAGAACGAGTCGAGGTCGAGCACTCCTAGCTTGCGAATCGGCGGGTTCTGCACCTGACCCAGCAGGGTGGCGAGATCCAGATCCTTGCCCTCCGACCAGGCCCGATGCACGAGATTCGACAGCAGGATGTGCTCGCGGCTCGAGAGGGGATCGGCGTCGACCTCGACAAGGCCGAGAAGCGACGACACCAGGCCCTCGACCTCGTCGTTCAGCGCCTCGTCACTCGTGTCGGCCGGCGCCTTCAGGTCGCCAATTATGTCGAGGGGCACTCCAGAGGAGGACCCGGGTGTGTAGATCGTGAAGTCGGCCACTTCACGCAGGCGGGCCAGCCGATCCGGACTGATGCCCCAGCCGTCGAGACCGTTCTTCCACATATCGGCCGTCTTGGCGGCGTGCTCGCCCACGCTGATGCCGTTGCGATCGGCGTCGGCCGCATTCACCCAGGGCTCGAACGACGCGGCGTCGAGCTGAGGGAACGTGAGCAATAGGTTGCCCATGTCGCCTTTGGGATCGATGATCACCGTTGGGATGCCCTGCAACAGGGCCTCCTCGAGCATGATCACGCTCAGGCCGGTCTTGCCCGAGCCGGTCATGCCCACGATCACCCCATGGGTCGTGAGGTCACTCGCCTCGAGATGAACCGGGTCGCCCGTTCGGTCGCCGGTTGCCGGATCAATCACCCCGCCCAGATAAAGGTGCCCTGCCGGTACGTCAGTCATGGCACGGCATGTTATAGGCCGGGCGAATTCGGTTCCGCGGAACCGTTGCCGTCGAACACTCCGAGAGAGCGGGGCCGGTGGAGTTCATGTGGATGTGGGGCAGTCGTCCCGACGTGTGACTGAATCCGACCTATTCCTCTGGGCAGCTCGGGGGTGGGGCCGGACACTGGATCCTGTGTGGCAATGGATTGCGGAAAGGAGGTGATTCACGATGACGACGACAACCCCCCGACCCACAGTCGAGAGCACCGAGGGCATCTCTGTGACCACAGAGAGCCGTCGTCCTGGCTGGTTCACACCGCTCCGCGCGATCTTGCTCGCGCTCCTGGCGGTCGTGGTGGCCGTCGGGGCCTGGATGTTGTTCACCGATGACTCGGTCAGCGAGGAAACTGCGCTGGAGGAGTTGGTCGCTCAAGAGCGGGCGGCGATGGTTCCCTACTTCGGCGACAGCGACCCGGCGATGTACGTGGCGATGATCGGTGATGATTTCACGTACTTCGACGAGAATTCCGGCGGAAAGCTCGTCGGCGAGGAAGCCCTGGAATACCTGCGAGGGTTCGAAGGGCTCGTCCCGCCGTTCGACTATGAGCTCCGGAGCACGGGAGTGCAGATGTCCGGTGACACGGCGATCTTCACGTTCATCATGGACGTGATCGATCCAGAGTCGAGCACAGTCGTGGCGACGTGGCACACCACTGAGATCCACGAGCGTGTTGGCGACGGATGGGAGATGGTGCACGCGCACTGGTCCAACCCCGCCCCCCCGGCCGAATAGCGGCCGAACCAACTGAATAGAAGCTCCGGCGGATGTCCGGCGGAAGTCCGGACGTGTTGTGGGGAGCCGGCCTGCGGCCGGCGACCATGAGCGCTCCCGCGGTTGTCGGGCGGAAGTCCGGACGTGTTGTGGCGAGTCGGCCTGCGGCCGGCGACCATGAGTGCTTCCGCGGTTGTCGGGCGGTAGTCCCGACGTGTTACAGCTTCTCTACGACCATGGCCATGCCTTGGCCGCCGCCTACGCACATGCTCTCGACGCCGTAGCGGCCGTCGCGGTCTTCGAGGCCGTTGAGCAGAGTGTTCATGATGCGGGCACCCGTCATACCGAAGGGGTGACCGAGGGCGATCGAGCCGCCGTTGACGTTGAGCTTCTCGAGCGGGATGCCGACCTCGTCGGCTGATCCGAGCACCTGCACGGCGAAGGCCTCGTTGATCTCGAACAGGTCGATGTCGTCGACGCTCAGGCCGGCCCGGTGCAGGGCGGCCTTTATCGCCTCTATGGGTCCGAGACCCATGATCTCGGGGTGGAGGGCGGTGACGGCGCTCGATACGATGCGGGCCAGCGGCTTGATGCCGAGCTCGTCGGCTCGGGTGTCGCTCATGACGACGGCGGCGGCCGCCCCGTCGTTGAGAGGGCAAGCGTTGCCGGCGGTGACGGTGCCGTCGGGCCGGAAGACGGGCTGGAGCTGCGACACCTTCTCGAGCGTCGTGCCCTCCCGGATTCCGTCGTCATTGCTGACGACCGTACCGTCGGGGGTGGTGTAGGGAGTGATCTCCCGCTCGAAGAAGCCGCGGTTGCGAGCTTCCTCGGCCAGGTTCTGTGACCGCACTCCGAACTCGTCCTGGCGCTCCCGGCTGATGCCGGTGATCTCGGCGACGTTCTCGGCGGTCTGACCCATGGCGATGTAGATGTCGGGCATGGGGCCCGGTTCCCAGGTGTCGGCGCCGCCGGCGGAACGCTCCGCCGTGCGGGCCTCGGCGTCGCCGAAAGACTCGTTGTGGGGGCCGGTATCAGCGGCGCCGTTGCTGTAGCGGCTGACCGTCTCGACCCCGCCGGCGACGAAGACATCGCCCTCGTCGGCCTTGATGGCGTGAGCCGCCATCCGGATCGTCTGGAGTGAGGAGCTGCAGTACCGGTTGACGGTCACACCGGGGGCTTCGAGACCGGCCAGGAGCGACGACACGCGGGCGATGTTGTAGCCGCCCTCGCCACCGGGTTGGCCGATTCCCCAGAGGACGTCCTCCACCTGATCGCGGGGAAGGTCGGGGACCTTGCCCAGAACGTCGTCGATGATGAATGCCGACATGTCGTCGGGTCGGGCATCGACGAGGGAGCCCTTGGCGGCTCGGCCGACCGGGGTGCGGGATGCGGCGACGATGACGGGCTCGGCCATGGGATTCTCCTGTGACGGTTCAGCGGGTTCCTGTCACTGTAGCGACGCCGGAACTGTCGCCGACGATCGAGGGATCGCCGCAGTTGCTCCAAAATCGCATTCGACAACTGGGATATTTCGTGCTAACGCCCAGCGTGGCACCCCATCTCTGGTAGAGATGAGCCCCGCGAAAATTGCTATTGCCGGGCCGAACGAATCATTGGCAGAATCTCCTGCGCAAGATGTGCAAGGAGTGGAGTGTGAGGGTCCTGCGGTCGCGCGTTTCGCGTCGTCCTGCCCTCACGGAGGGACAAGGACAGCAATGATCGAATCCTTTGCCGTAGTCAGTGAGTCGACATCGTGGATGGCGGCCGGAGCGTGTGTGGGGGACAGTGCGCTGTTCTTCGCTCCGTTCGCGGAGCGACCCGAGGCGAGAGTACGCCGGGAGGCCAAGGCCCGACTCATATGCGAGCAATGTGGAGTGGTCGACCAGTGCCGGTCCTACGCCCGCGGCAACCTCGAGCTCGGATTCTGGGGTGGCGAATCCGAGTCCGAACGGGCCGCCGCCGGGTACGCGCCGACCACGCCGATCATCGGGCGCCGCAAGATCGCTGAGAGCCGGGCTGCGGCCGCTCTGCGCACCCGCGTCTGAATCAAGCCGAGCTCTGGCGCCAGGCGATCTGGGCATCGGCTCCGATTCCGGCCCGATTGCGGCCACCCTCGGCGTCGAGATCTCCCGACTCGTAGGCGGCATCCCCGATCCAGGTGAGAACAGGTCCCTGCGCGCCCCTGATGAGACGGGTGTGGTGGATTCGAACACCCCCGGCGGCGTCGGTCCGCACGGCAGCGGGGGAGTCGTGGCGCGCCAGGTCCTCGAGGGTGACCCAGGTGGGCACGGCGAGAGGAAAGTCGCCGCCGGCCTGTTCTTCGAGCGCGTCGGCCGGCCGTATCCAGCGCGCGGCGGAGTTCTCCCGGAGGTCGAGCTCGAGGTGTCCGGTGAGCCGGTCGGTGACGAAGAACCAGGTAGCGAATCTCTTGAGACCGGGCCGGCGCGGCGGTATCCAGTGGGAGAACCAGGTGAGGTCCTCGGGCCCGCAGATCAGCGCGGTCTCCTCGCGGGTCTCACGCACTGCGGCGTTGGCGGCGGTCGCCACGAGGGCGTCGTCGGCCCAGTCGTGATCGGATTCGTCGATGATGGCCGGGATCGGCCCGTCGTCGGGGTCGATTGCTCCTCCCGGGAAGGTCCACATCCCCCCGAAAGCCATGTCGGGGTTCCGTCGGACCATCAGAACCTCCATGTCGCCCGAGTCGGCCCGCAGCGCGATCGCCGTGGAGGCCAGGCGGATGGGCGGCATATCCGTCATGAGCGCAGCGTAGGCGGGGTGGTGATGGTTGGGGCAGGTCGACGTGTGCCAGTGTGGGCGCCGTGTTGATCGACGCCGGAGAGATAGCGCAGGGCGATCTGGCGGCCGTCGACCGTCTCGTCGAGAGCGTCCTGACCGGATCGGCGACCGAACGCTGGCTCAACCTCACACCAGAAGTCGACGAGGAACGGGCCGGTCCTGCCGGCGACTCTGTGCTCTTCTCGTTCCTGGCCGCACGCGGACCGTCGAGCCCTCTGGCCACGGTCATGGCGGGAGGGGTCGACGGAATCGAGCTCGGCATTCAGCACCGAGCCGGAGTTCGTGCCGCCGAACAACTGGCCGACGCCGATGTCGTGTTACCCGAGGGCTGGGTCGTCCGTCAGGACCACCCCCGACGCGGGCTAGTAGTGGCCGTGCCGGCAGGCGCCGCAGCTGCGGATGTCGCCGCCTGGGTGGCGGGCGCGATCGATGAGCTCAACCGCGCGCCGGTCACGGGGCGCCTTCACTACCGGTTGTACGGAAGCGACTAGCTGGCGCGACGCTGAATCTGTCGGGTTGCTGTGCGGGCGGCCTGACGTTGGCGCAACCACGCATCTGCTGTGCGGCGGTCGACGGATTCTCGACCAGCTTCCCACAGCAACGTGAGGTCTTCGCCAGACGCCGTTGTCTGGTTCATACTCATTTGTTCCCTCGATGGATTCTATGTTGTGAGCGCCACGGCGGCGGCCCATCCCCGAAGCAATCGGCACCTGCCCTGAAGCACTTGAGACCCAGTGTGGCACATCGGCTCGGACGATGCAGGTGAACGATCCCGACGGCCTACTCGGTGCCGTGGGTGACGACTGCTACCAGGTCGTCGAAGCTCGGGGGTCCGAGGCCGTCGCTGCACCACAGCCGGACCCGCGAGGATGCTCCGTCCGGTGGCTCGAGGTCCTCGACGATGATTCCGCTGTTGCCCGTCCATGCATTCTCGGTGCCTTCACGAACCCACGTGTTCCAGATCGTGAGCGGCATCCGCCGGGGTGAATCGCAGCGCAGCTGAACGGTCGACTCCGGTGGCATGACCAGGCTCAGCTGGTCGGCCTCCGACCAGCCCGGAGTGGCGAGATGGGTGTCAGTTCCCATCACCTCCAGGGCTGCACCCGGCGCATACAGCCCCAGTCCTTCGGCCGTGTCGGGTCGCATGGACTCGAACGCCACCTCGATGATCGTGGGACCCTCGATCGTCAACTCGACCTTGCTGAAGACTTCGCGACCGTCGAGGCGGATTCGATCGGTCCGCTGATTGCGGAACCGCCGGGCCAGGGTGCTTGCGACGCTCACGGATCCTCCGAACCGGCTGTCTCGGAGACGAGGAGGTCGCGGTCGAGCTCGTCGGCTTCGAGGGTCTCGTCGGACGGCTCCTCATCGCTGTCGGGAGGCAGTGAATCGCTGTCCGGAGACAGTGAATCGCTGTCCGGAGACAGTGAATCGCTGTCCGGAGACAGTGCCGGCTCGATCTCGGGCGGCTCGTCGATTCCGAGCCCCAATCCGTGCCAGACCGTCCCCTCGGGCCGCGGCCAGCGGGCGATTCCGCTCACGGGATCACGCTCCAGCGTCTCGATCCGGTCGGTGATCGGGTTGTAGCGCTCCGGGGGCCGGCCCAATTCGAGCCGCACGTTGTTCTCGAGTCCGAACACGGGCTCGTGAGGATCGGCGGCCTGCCGCCAGTAGCGATCGTTGGGCACGGGCCCGGCGGGCAACATCCGCGGCCCCGGTGCCTCGAGCTCGGGCGCCAGCAGCTCTTCGGGCTCGAGCACCACCAGCTCGGCGTCCTCGATCGGGGTGCTGCGGGCGAGCGGGATTGACGGCGGCAGCTGCCGGGCATAGCCGGAGTCGAAGACCGTGCCCGCCGGCAGCGCCGAGTACGTCGTCGGCGCTTCCGATCGGCGCCACCGCCACAGCCGGGCGAGAGCCGGGGGGGTCTGGACCCGAGGCTTGGAACGTCCCTGCAGCATCGATCCAATGCGGTCGAGAAGGATCAGGCCTCCGACAGCTATGACCCAGGCGACGAGCATCCAGCGGTACATCGACTCGGCCGAAGCGTCCGCAAAGAGATCGCGGAGCCACTCCACCAGCCAGAACTCGTCGATTGCGTCAGCCATGGGCCAGAGGATGCTCCGCAGCTCTCATGATCTCGGATATGACAGCGTCAGCGTCGGCCGATCGGGCCAGGGTTGTCGTGCGGGCCGACCCCTCACCGGCTGAGTCGATCGTGATCTGACCACGGGTTTCCGCCTGTGTCGACACCACGATAGGCGCCCGTTCGTAGGAAAAGAGGTGCGGGTGGGTGACACCCAGAACCGCGCAGGGGTCGTGCATCGGCTGGCCGAGCCCGTCACGGGTGCCGTGGGTCTCGTAGTAGCCGAGGAGCTCGGCGGCGAGCCGTGCCGTTGACGATCCGGAGCGACGGAGCGCGGCGCTGTGATGGCCGCTCATCCTGACCTGTCGCGTCAGGTTGAGTCCGTACATCGTCAACTCGAGGTCTGACCGCAGGCACACCTCGACGGCTTCGGCGTCGTGCCAAGAGTTGAACTCGGCGGTGGGGGTGGCGTTGCCTGTGCCGATCGCCCCGCCCATCCAGTGGACCTCGGCGACACGAGCGGAGAACGACGGGTCCCGTTCGATGGCGAGGGCCAGGTTGGTGAGCGGGCCGATGGCCACGATCGTCAGTGGCATTTGTTCGGACAGGGCCAGCAATGCTTCGACCGCCGATGAGGTGGCAGCAGGCGTGGCCACCTCGGGTACATCGACCAGGCCCAGCCCGGACGGACCGTGTACCTGCCTGGCGTGGTGAGCGGGCGAGCGGAGCGGCCGCTCGGCACCTCGATGCACCGGGACACGCTCGGCCCCCGACAGATCGAGCAGATACCGAGCGTTACGAGTCGTGTTGTCGACATCGACGTTGCCGTCGACAGTGGTCACGGCCAGGAGGTCGGTGTGGCGAAGGGCGCAGAAGATGGCGAAGGCGTCATCGATGCCCGGGTCGCAGTCGAGAACGATGGCGGGGGTCGTCATGGTGCCGCCAGCATCGACTCGACCTCGTCGGCCGTCGGCATCGCGGGCTGGGCCCCGAACCGCAACGTGGCGACCGCCCCGACTCTCGCCGCCCACTCGACCGCTTCGATCCGAGAGCTGCCCCCGGCGATGGCCCGGGCCAGGGCGGCCCGGAACGCATCACCGGCCCCGGTCGTGTCGACGGCATCGACCTCCGGCGCGGCCACGTGAGACCAACCGTCGGGCCCGACGAGAACCGCTCCTCGTCGGCCGATCGTGACCACCACCTCTCGGGTCGGGAGCTGCCGGGCGGCCTCGGCGATGGCGTCGACCTCCTCGGGTAGGGCGTTTATGCCGAGCAGCGCCGCCAGCTCGATCTCATTGGGCACGACGATGTCGGTCTGCTCCAGAAGCGAGCCGGGCAGGCCGGCCGGCGCTGGCGCCGGGTCGAGTACGAACAGTCCTGTCGTGGCTGCCGCAGCGGCCAGCACGGCGTCCAATGGGATCTCGAGCTGAGCGAGCACGACATCGGCAGCGGCGAGAAGATCTCGGGCGTCGGTGATGTCGGACTCGCTCACACGGCCGTTGGCTCCGGGACTCACGACGATGGCGTTGTCGCCATCGGGTCCGACGGTGATCAGGGCCAGACCGCTCGGAGCATCGGCATCCGCGACCAGGTTGCGGGTGTCGACCCCGGCCCCCTCGATGGATTGTCTCAGTATCTCCGCAGCTGCATCCTCGCCCGTTCGCCCCACCATCGACACCGAAGCACCGAGCCGGGCAGCTGCCACGGCCTGGTTCGCCCCCTTGCCGCCGGGTATCAGTTCGTGGTCGCCGCCGAGCACGGTCTCCCCGACGGTCGGGTGTCTCTCGACTGGTACGACGATGTCGAGGTTGGCCGATCCGACGACGACGATTCCGGTCACGCCGGCGCGGGGTCGTCGGCTCCCCAGTGGTTGGGGTCGGCGCGAAAGCGATGCTCGAACACGAGGAGATGCCCGCTCACCGATGCGTCGAGGGGGTCGCCGGCTCCATCGGATTGCTCCGTTATCGCCGCCTCGAGATCGGCAGTCGTCGGAAACCGGGTGGTGACCACGGCGTGCAGAGGGGGCGAGGGCAAGAGCTCTTCGAGCACACGATGGCGAACTCCGTTCGAGAGGCGCTCGCCGAGCTCGTCGAGCGCTGTTTCGATCGATGCCGAATCCGGGCCGGTGAGGAAGCGGACCAACTTCGTGCCCGGCGTGGCCCGGCCCACCCAGGTGTCCTCGAGCTGCCCGAACTCGGTCGTGTGCACGCGATAGGCGCCTGTGATGACGGCCACCTCGGCCACCAGCTCGGCGATCTCGTCGACGGACGGAAGGTCTGCAGTACCCGAGATCGTGAGCACGGCGCTCGGTCCGGTGCCGTCGTCGCCGAGAACGGTCTGCTCTTCGGCCCGAATATCGATGTCGATGCCCGCCAGGCCGGACTCGATGTCGAGGCGCGCCGGCAGGTCACCTCGAAGCAGGCCGTCTTCGAGCTCGAGCCTCGTCAGGTCGCCGTGCGCCCGCAGGGTGACGAGAACACGGTCCATCCGCTCAGGTCGTGAGCGCCGGTTCGAGCTCGTGCAGCCGGCGCACGGCCCCGACCAGGATCTTGCGCGCGATCCCGGGCTGCTCGTCGAGCAACGACGAGAACTCTCGCCGGTTGAGAACCGACAAGATCATGTCGGTGTCGGCGGTCACCGTCGCGGTGCGGGGCACACCGGCGATGACGGCCAGCTCGCCGAGGAAGTCACCGGCGCCCACACGGGCCAGCACGCGGCCCTTGCGCCTGACGGTCGCGTCGCCATCGAGGATCACCATGAATTCTCGACCGGTCGAGCCCTCGACCATGAGGTCGCGGCCCGCCTTGAAGGGAACCTCGGTCATCAGTCGCGACACCGAACGGAGTTCCTTCTTCGACAGCTCGGAGAAGAGGTCGATCGTCTGGAGATGCTCGACACTGGCCATGGCCAAAACCACCTGAAATCGTCGATCCGGGGCCCAATGAACCCTCGTCCGTTCTACTACAGGCTCTGGCTTCTCGTCGTGTCCGCTACGTAGCGTCGATGGCTCGGACGCCGCGGACTATCCGAAAGGCGATGAAGCCCACCCCGACGAGGAGAACGCCGGCCAGGGCCAGCTGGGCCCAGCCCCCCCGGTCGCCCGCATCCTCAGGGTCAGGGCCGGCGTCGGGCGAGCCGATTATCTTGCCGAGACCCGGTAGCTCCTCGTCCGGCGCGTCTTCTGGGTCGACCGACTGGGTGGGAGCGTCGCCGTCGGAGCCCGAGCCCCCGCCGTCGTCCTGGGCCGTCGCTGTTCCCGGGACGGCGAGGATCAGCCCGATGATGACCAATGCAACCCAGCGGCGGAGCATGTCCTCGACGCTATCGGTCCGGTTGGCTCGGAATCGACGGGCGATCGGGCAGACTTCTTCAGTGGACATGAGCCCAGAGGTCATGAGTCCGTCGGTCAGACGCGTGCTCGACAACCCCCGTCCGGCCTGGAGAGGCCGAACCCATCGGTGGGTCTTGCCCGTGACCATTGTGGCCGGGGCCTGGCTCGTCATCGCGGCGTCCGGTCGGATCGAGACCTGGTCGGCCCTGATCTTCGGTGCCGGCAGCGTGGGTCTCTATGCGGTCAGCGCCACGGTCCATCACAAGGTCTGGGATCCCCGCACACTCCATCTGCTCTTCCGCCTCGATCACAGCATGATCATGGTCTTCCTGGTTGCCTCGACTGCCCCGATCGGTCTGGCGGCCATCGGCGGACGAACCGGCGCGGTCATGGTGGGCGTCATGGCTGCCGGCGTGTTCATCGGTTTGATGGCCGTTTGGCTGCCGTTCCATCCCCGTCCCGGCTTCATGAACACACTGTTCCTGCTGCTCGGGTGGTGGCCGGTCCTGTTCATCATTCCCATGGGCCGGGCGCTGGGGGCCGGAGGTATGGCCCTGCTTCTCGGCGGCGGTTTGGTCTACACCGTCGGCGCGCTGATCGTCGGCGGGCAACGACCGAACCCCAATCCCCACGTGTTCGGCTACCACGAGATCTGGCACCTGATGGTCATCGCCGGCAACGCCATCCACTACGTGCTCGTGGCGCTGATCGTCACCGGGCGGACACCACTCGGATGAGCGACCCCCGTCCCGAGACCGAGGAACTGCCGCTGGCGTACCGACAGGGCAACTCCATCGAGGGGCTGCTTCCGATCATCGCGTACGTGCTGGGCGATCAGGTCGGCACACGAGTGTGGTCGGACGACGTCGGAGTGAGGCTGGCCGTCGTCGCCATGACGGCAGCCGCCATCTGGGCGGTCATCCAGAGGCACCGGCGCGGCCAGTCGATCGGGTGGTGGATCCCGTCGGTCGGCGCCTACCTGTTCTTGCGGGGGATCGCCGGAATCATCTGGGGCGAGGACGTCTTCCTGGGCATCGGCATCGGTCTCAAGGTCGTGCTGGGGCTGGCGGCGCTCGGGTCCGTTCTGATCGGCAAGGCCCTCGGCGCCATCCTCGCGCCCATGGTGCTGCCCTTCGGGGAGTCCGTCCGCAACCACCCCGTCTTCGCCACGACGATGCGCAACATCACGCTCGCCTACGCCGTGTACCAGTTGATCAGCGTCGGATTCGAGATCTGGCTGCTCGTCAACACCGAGTCGGGCACCGGGTTCCTGATCATCCGCACGCTCGTGAGCACCGTCGCCGGATTCGTGGGCTTCATCGCCGCCGTCCTGTACAGCGATCGCCGCCTCCGGGTCATCCCCGGGTTCCCGGGCGTGTTCGCCATGTTCGAGGAGATCGGCGAGATCCTCGAAGCCCAGCGAGCGGAGGCCCGGGCGGCCCGACGACGGTTGTGACCGATCGCCTGTTCCACATCGTGGCCCGGTCGGACTGGTCCGAGGCCGAGACCCTCGGTCGCTACGCACCGGACAGCTATGCCGTCGAGGGTTTCATCCACCTGTCGCGTCTCGATCAGGTCCTGAGGCCGGCCAATCTGCTCTACCGGGGTCGTTCCGACCTCGTGCTCTTGGTAGTCGAACCGGAGCGCCTACGGCCCGACGTCGTCTTCGAACCCGGCTCCCATGGGGAGGACGAGCTGTTCCCGCATCTGTACGGGCCGCTGAACCTCGATGCGGTGGTCGCCGTGATCGACTTCCCGGCAGGGAACGACGGTGGCTTCGAGCTGCCAGCGGAGCTGAGCTGAACCGGGGTCAGTCGACGTCGGCCGTGTCGACCTCGATGGCGTCCTCGACGCTCTCGTCATCCTCGCTGTCGTCGTCGCCATTGTCGTCGGCGTCCTCGACGAGATCCTCGACCGAGGGGGTGGAGGACTCGGCCGGGGCGAACTCGCTGGCCGGCGGCACCTCGATCTCGCTTACCCGAAGCTGGCCCAGGGCACTGTCGATCGCCGTGCGAGCGGCCTCGAGGCTGGCTCGGGACTCGACCTCGGCGGAACCGAAGCGGGCCAGGGTGGTCTCGGCCTGGTCGACGATCTCCTCGGCTCGGTGGCGGGCCGAGGATTCGGCCGACGAGATGATGTCGGCGGCTCGTTCGTTGGCGTTCGCCACCGTCGCCTCGGCTTCGCGCTTGGCCGACTCGAGCTTCTCGACGGCGAGCTTTCGGTCCGCATCTGCAGCGACCTCGCTGTCGCGCTGGTACTTCTCGGCCTCTTCCCGTTTTCCGGCGGCGTACTCGTCGGCGGAGCGGCGGGTCTCGGTCGCGTAGATCTCGGCGTCGGTGCGAATACGCGTCGCCTGGTCCTCGGTGCGGGTGATCAGCTCGTTGGCGGCCTGCTCGTGGGCGGCCCGGTCGTTCTCGATGTCGAGCCTCACCTGGTCGACCAGGGTGCGAGCCTCGATCTCGGCGTCCGTACGGATCTTGAGTGCGCTCTCCTGGGCCTGGCGCAACATGAGCGAGATCTCGTTGCCGACCCGATCGAAGTCATCGGCCCCCGAGGTGAACGCCGGTGCCGGCTCGGGCTGGGGAGGCGGCTCGAAGCTGATCGGTTCCGGTTCCGGTTCGGGCTCCGGTTCCGGTTCCGGCTCGGGCTCGGGCTCGATCTCGGCGACAACCACCTCGGGTTCGGCGATCGGTTCCGGTTCGGGAGCCTCGACGACCTCGGGCTCCGGAGTGGCCTCGACGACGATCGGTTCTGACGCGGAGTCGCGGAACGCCTTGAGCTCGTTGGCGACGTCATCGAGGAAGCGGTGGACTTCCCCGCGCTCGTACCCCTTGCGGACGATGCTGAACGTCTTGTTGCGTACTTCGTCGGGGCTCAATGGCATTGCGTCGTGCTTTCCTCGAGGAGGTGTCCGCACTCCGTTCGGCGGGCACCACTCACAGTTTTAGTAGTGCGGCAGAGTTTCTGCCTTGATGGGCCACCCACTTCACCCACCGCGTCGTAGGTCAAGCCTGATCTCGCTCTTCGTTGCTCTGATTGTCGGCCGGTGTGACCGCCAATCGACTCGCCAGAACCTCGGCGTTCGGCACGAAGACCGAACCGTCCGACGCGTCGATTTGGGTGGTCGTAGAACCGATCGCCGACACCGTACCGGAGATGTCGGCGAGTTCGACGGTGTCACCGACCTCGAGTAGTTGGCGCAACGCCCGACCGGCGGCGATCTGCTCGGCGACAGGGCGGCCGCCGAGACCGGCCAGCAGGGCCGCGGCCAGACCCACACTGAAGAAAATGGCGGCCACGGCGACGGTGATGATCGTGGTGTCGATGCCGAGCTGGTTCGACGCAATGATCACTGCGAAGCCCATCACGGCGTACTTGACGAGGGCCGGCACTCGCCGGCGGAGTTCGGGGGAGACGTGGCCGAGACTGCGTTCGACACCGGTCTCGGCCAGGGCGCCGACGATGTTTCCGAGGATGAGGACGATCGCGGCCGACAGCGCCCGCGGTAGGAAGGTGACGAGATCGCGCGAGAGCTGATCGAGGGCTTCCCGATTGACGATGCCCAGAGCGATAACGAGGCCGACGATGAGCATGAGCGAGAAGGCCAGCGTGGCGAGCGCTCCCGACGAGGTCTGCACGACCTCGGGTCGCTTGTCGTCGCTGGCGATCCGGCGCACGACGGCTGCGGCGATACTGCCGAGAACGAAAGCGGCCACGATCACTGCGACGGCGATCAGCGCATTCATGACTGTTCGGGCTCCTTCCCGCTCGGGGCGAAGATTGTCACGACGTTTGGGTGGCGTCCAATACCACCCGACCCGTCTCGACCGGGATGCCGAGCATCGAGCCGAAGAGCTCGGCGTCGCGCCGAGATTGGATCCGCTCGGCCAGTCTCTCGCTGACCCGCTCGGCCAGGTCGGCTGGTGGAGCCAGCACCGAGAGCAGGGCAGATCGCAGGTCTACGTCGGCGCTTGCCAGTCGATCTATCGACTGGGCGCACTTCTCGCAATCAGCGAGGTGGGCGTCGAGGTCGGGGGCCGCGCCGTCGAGCCAGCTCATCAGCTTGGAATCACTGGGATGTCGAGCCATCAGGGCCTCCATCCTTCGAGAGCGCCGGCCAGTGTTCGACGGGCCCGCAGCAGCCGGGTCTTGACCGTGGGCAGCGGCACCTCGAGGGTTTCGCTGATCTCCTCGTAGCTCATTCCTTCGATCTCGCGCAGCACCACTATCGATCGTGACAGCTCGTCGAGGTGATCGAGGGCGTCCTCGAACGCATCGGCCGACAGCGAGTCGACCACCTGCTTCTCGGTGGTGGTCGTGGCCGGGTTCTCGGGGAGGAGCAGTGGGTCTCGAAGCTCCTCGCGCCTTCGGCGAATCGTCGAGATCGCCGTGTTGTGAGTGATCCGCAAGAGCCAGGACCGCAGGGTCGACTCGCCTCGAAATGTGGGCAGGGCTCGCCACGCCTTGAGGATGGCGTCCTGCGCCACGTCTTCGGCCAACGCGTTGTCGCGAACGACCGAGAAGGCCACCCGGTACACGGCGTCGAGGTGATCGCGGATCAGCTCTTCGAGCTGTTCTTCTGGCGTTGGTTCGCTCATGCTCGCCGTCTCGGTCGCCGGGGACTGGCCAACCGTATCGGGTGGCTTCGGCGACCACCGTGTCGACGCTTCATCGGCGGCGCCGCCCCCTGCGGTGGCCGGCACCGGCGAGATTGTCGGGGTGGGCGTGTTGATCGAAGCCATCACGAGAATGCGGCGGGCGAGCGCGTCCAGGGACGGGGCGATCCCTGAGACGACAAGTGCGCTCATATAGGTTCGACGTCGAGCAGGCGGAAAGAGTCGCGACTTTCCTCGTCACCGCCGCGTCCTATCCGTGATGCACCAAGATTGGAGTGAGTTTCATGGTTGATGACATACAGGACGCCTTCAGTGATGTCGTGACCGACATCATCGACGTGATCCCCCGCCTCGTGGCAGCGATTGCGTTCTTGCTGGTCGGAATGTTCGTGGCGCGGTTCGTGGTGAACCTCGCCCATCGGGCCCTGAAAGCGGTGAACTTCGACAGCTGGGTCGACCGAAGCGGTCTCGGCGGCTTCGTCGAACGAGCCGGATATCCGGACTCCGGGTTTCTCATCGCGCGAATCGTCGGCTGGATCATCACGTTGGTCTTCATCCAGCTCGCGGTCCGAGCGCTCGGCGTCGACTCGATCGAGACGCTGATCAACGATCTCGTCGCCTGGATACCCCATGTCCTCGTGGCGATCATCCTGATCATCATCACCGGCATGGCGGCCCGCTTTGCCCGCGACACTCTCTCACCGACCCTTTCCGACGTCACGGCCGGAGGCCTGGTGCTGCGGGTCATCACGATCGCCATCTGGGTGATCGGTGGCATGATGGCGATCGACGAGCTCGGCTTCGGTGAGGACATCGTCGATCAGCTTTGGACGGCCATCACCACCGGCCTCGTAGCCATCATCGTCATCAAGTTCGGCATCGGCGGCATCTGGGCCGCCCGCGACCGCTTCTGGCCGCGCGTCTACGACGCCCTCGACGTTCCAGCCAGCTCCAGCTCAGCGGACTGACTTCGGGCGGGTTGGCACCCGTCCTCCAAACGACGAATCACGAGCGAGGCCCCGGGCTCCGGTCCGGGGCCTCGTCACGTTTGCGTCTGGTCGCTCTCAGAGGTCGTCGATGCGGCGGAAGGCCTCGCCGAGCTCGAAGGGGCTGCCGGCGGCGGCTTGCCGCATCTGCTGAAGCTCGCGGTCCCGAAACGCCGCCGCATCGGCGTCGGATTCCTCACCGATCACCATCGTCGTCTCGAACTGACTCTCGTGGGCCAGCAGAGCGTGGACCTTGTGGTCGGCGAACCCGGTCACGTCCTCGACGTGATCCGGCTCCTCCGACTCGAACAACAGGAGGGTGTCAGGCCGATGCCGCTCCAGCTCCAACTCCGGGAAGAAGAACGGATCGCGGGCCGCGACGACCCCATCTACGGCGAGAAAGCCGGCATTGCGATGGTCGGGGTGCAGCCTCCACCGCTTCCACGGGTCGTGGGCCAGAACCACGTTGGGTCGGGCCAGGCGGATGATGCGGGCGACCTCTCGTCGGTTCTCGAGCCCGGCTTCGAGCTCGCCGTCGACCGCGTCCAGGAACCAGACCTCGCCCGTCGCCCCCAGCCGGCGAGCCGCCTCGCGTTGCTCTTCCCGTCGTAGCTGCACAAGTGCGCCCTGGTCGGCCTCGGCGTCCCAGGTGCCCTTGGAACCGTCGGTGCAGACCAGGTGATGCACCTCGCACCCGGCCGCAGACCACTTGGCCAGGGTGGCGCCGCATTCGAACTCGATGTCGTCGGGGTGGGCTGCGATGGCCAGCGCCCGTTCGGGAACCTCGAGCACGTCAGTTCGTCTCCCTGGCCTGGGCACCGGCCCGGTCGGCAGACGGCGCAAGGTCGTCGGGATGGTCTACATCCCACGCCAAGTCGGGGTCCTCGACGATGCGGATGGGGAGCCCGAGTCGATCGGCGATCGTGCAGTGGGCCTCGAAGCTTCCGGGACCATAGGCGAAGGTGAAGCCGACGCCGGCCGGCACGCACAAGACATTTGTGCCGTCGCCCAACCGATCGGGCACGAGAGTCACGCCGTCGAACTCGGCGATCGGCCGCAGGTCACGAGCGCGCGGCAGGTCGGCATGGGCGACCACGATCCGGTCGTACCCTCGCTGGGCCAGGCGGCGGGCTCCGAACGAAACGGCCGCGTTCAGACCCGGTTCGTCGGGTCGAGCGGCCTCGGCTCCCAGCTGTGCCGCCCATGAGGCCACCTCGGCGTCGTCGTACACGACGAGGACGGGGAGGTCGTGGGCGGCCCGAACGACAGTCTCGGCCATCTCGGCGATGAGGGAGCGACGCCGTCGGTCGTCGAGCGCCGGCCGGAGGCGCAGCTTGCCGGAGGAGAGCGAGCGCAGTGGCACCACCACCGCCACCCGGGCCGGTTCGGCTGTTGCTCGGGCCGGTTCGGCTGTTGCTCCGGCCGGTACGGCCATGTCCGACCCGCGTAGTGTCATGGGCCGAGTCTATGGTTCGACCGGTGAGGTCCCTGCTGTGAGATCACTGCTCGAACGGCTGAGCCGGAGGTCGCCGGAGTCCGGTCGGCACGACGGATTCGCCGAGCTCGCGGAGTGGGGCGATTGGGTGTGGCCGGTCGGTTGGTCGAGCGCCGTAGCCGAGGGCGACCCGTCCTTGATCGAGAAATCCTGGAACTCGATCGGAACGCTGGCAGCCGGACCGATCGCCGACGTCGACAGAGCCGGAGCGATCGCCCTGAGGCAGTGGCCCCTCTCGGTCGACACCTGGTTTCGGGTGGGCGAGCGATGGATCCATCCCTCCCGGCAGTCGGGTGTCCAACAGCGGCGGGTCGATGGACTGCCCATCATCGAGACTCGGGCGCGTACGGGCCCGGCGGAGGTCATCTTCACGACCTGGGCCGACGAGGGTGGGGGGTCGCGAGGCCGCGTTCTCCACAGCGTCGACAATCGCACCGACCTTCCGATTGCCGTTGCGACCGTCGTACGCCCGTTCACGGCGGTCGGACGGGGGAGAGCGGTGTCGATGCGAGTCGTCGGACGCCAAGTCATCGTCGACGGGATGCCACTCGTCGAGCTGCCGACCGCAGCGGCAGACGTCGCCGGCGGCAGCGCCACGAACGGCGATGTACACCTCTCGCTGGCCGATGAGCTCGTCGGAGGCGATTCGGTTTCCGCTGACGACGGATCGGCCACGCTGGCCGCCATCTGGCCGCTCGCAGCCGGATCGACAGCGACCATCTCGGTGGTCGATGGCCGACATCCGGTCGAGTCGCCGCTGACGCCGGTAGACCAGGTAGCGGCCGGATGGAAGGCACACCTCGATGGGGCTGCTGTGATCTCGCTGCCCGGTTGGCCCGACCATCTGTGGGCATCACTGCTGTCGGGGTTGCTGCTTCGGGTCGAGGAATCCAGCGCGCCTCTGGGGGCGGGCCAGGCCCTCCGGCGCGACGACGCTCTGGTGGCTGCGGCACTGGCCGGCAGTGGGCTCTACGACGCAGCTGCCATCGAGCTCGAGCGCCTCCTCGGGGGGCTCACCGACGGATCCGTGGCGAGGCGGGATTGGCCGCTCGTCGGGGCCGCCTTGGCACGGTCGGCGACGGAGCCCGCGACCCGATCATGGTCCCGACAGAGCGCCCCGGCGGCCGCCGCGCTCGGATCCCTGGCCGAGCTCGAGGTGGCCCCGGCCACGAGCCGGCTGATCGCCCGGGCCATGGGCTGGGCCGCCGGCCCCCGAGCGGCGACCGACGTCGCCTCGATCGACCCCCAGCCGGCTCCACCCGGAATGGTCGATCGCCTCGTCGATTGCGGCGTCGAGCTCGCCGATGAGCCGTCGACTCCCCGTGGTGTCGACCCGGGTCCGGTCATTCGGTCGGCCGGGACCACCTGGCGATGGGAGCGCGATGGAGCCGGCGACAGCCCCCATGCCCGGGCGGTGATCGCCGACCGGATCCGGCGGGCGGCCTGCCGGGAAACTGCCGACGGGCTCGACATCGCCCCCGGCTTCACCTCCGCTTGGCTCGGCCGTCCGGTCGACGTCGAGCACCTTCCCACGGCGTGGGGGTTGCTGTCCTTCTCCATCCGCTGGCATGGCGCTCGCCCGGCGCTGCTGTGGGAGATCGCACCGCTCGACGATGTCGAGGCACTGACTCTCACCTCTATGGTCATCGACACCGACTTCGCTTCCTCTGCGCTGGCCGGCGAGGCCCTGCTCGAGGCGCCCGAGGTGGGGCCATGACGACGGTGCCGCAGCTGCGGCGCGCCCTGAAGCGGCACTCGCCGGGATTGCGCCACGAACGGCAGCTGTGGGAGCAGGGGGCCGAGACCGTGGTCGGGATGGACGAGGTCGGCAAGGGGGCCTGGGCAGGACCGCTCGCCGTCGGCGCCGCCATCGTGCCCCAGGACCGCCGCATCTACAAGGTGCGCGACTCCAAGATGCTCACCGAGGCCGAGCGCGAGGCCCTTTTCGATCGCATCGCCGGCTGGTGTGAAGCGTGGGCCGTCGGGCTGGCTTCGCATCGCGAGTGCGACGAGCTCGGGATGAGCGAGGCCCAGCGGTTGGCCGCCCGCCGTGCCCTAGATGCGCTGGGCCGGCCGGCCGACCGCCTGCTGCTCGACGGGAAGTGGGACTTCGCCGGAGGAGGGCGGGCCCGACTGCTCGTACGGGGCGAACGCGAAAGCCTCTCGATCGCAACGGCGAGCATTCTCGCCAAGGTCACCCGTGACCGTCTCATGCGCGCCGAGGCCGCTCACTTCCCGGCGTTCGCGTTCGAGGACAACAAGGGATATCCGTGCCCTCGTCACCGGTCGGCTCTTCAGGCTTACGGCCCCACGCCGATCCATCGCAGGAGCTGGGCATTCATGGACGGCCTCCAGTGGATGGGTGTCGACCGCTACGTTCGCGACGACGGACAGGGAACGCTCTTCGTCTGACCCGCTACCATCACGGCCATGGGTCAGCTGGTCACCGTCATCGAGAAGCCGTCGAACCGGGTCGGCATTGTCCGCTACGTGCTCAACCGGGCTCTCACCGGTATGGGTCACGAACGTTTCACCGAGGGCGAGATAGAAGGCGATCGACCCGCTGATGAGCTCGCCCGCCGCCTGTTCGAGACCGGCGACGTGTCGGGCGTGTCGATCAATGGCAACGTCGTCACGGTCGAGCTGGCCACAAACGACAGCTCCGGGCTGCTCGAAGTGATCGAGGATCTGTACACCTACTACGTGCCCGGCGTCGAGGTGCCCAGCGACGAGGAACTGATCGCTCAGGCCGAGGGCTGAACTCCGCTGTCCGATCCCCCCGCTTCGACCGGAGTGAAGCGGTTCTGCACGAGCCAACAGTGCATGGCGATCCCGGACGCGACCCCGGCGTTGATCGACCGGGTCGACCCGAACTGCGAGATTGACAGGACGCTCGCCGCCACAGCCCGCAGCTCGGCCGAGAGTCCGGGGCCCTCCTGACCGAACACCAGTGCACACTCGGCCGGGAGACGGCTGGTCTCGATCGGCTGAGAGCCGGGCAGGTTGTCGATGCCCAGAATGGGCAGATCCCGTGCCGAGCAGAACTCGACGAAGGCCGCCACCTCCGGGTGATGAAAGACGTGCTGATAGCGGTCGGTGACCATGGCGCCGCGCCGGTTCCAGCGCCGCTTGCCGATGATGTGGACGGCTGCAGCCTGGAACGCATTCGCGTTTCGAACGACAGTGCCGATGTTGAAGTCGTGCTCCCAGTTCTCGATGGCGACGTGGAAAGGGTTCCGCGTCCGGTCGAGATCGGCGACTATCGCCTCCCGGGTCCAGTAGCGATAGCGATCGACGACGTTTCGCCGGTCGCCGTCCCGTAGCAGCTCGGGGTCGTAGTGATCGCCGATCGGCCACGGCTCGGCGTGCGGGCCCACGCCGATCTCCGGTTCGGACATCGGCTCAATCTAGCTACTACCAATCGGGCAGATCGCTGAGGTCGAGCATCTGGACGGCGTCGGCGACGATACGTTGCACGTCGTCGACCGGGACCGATGCAAGGCCCAGCGCCGGCGATGTGCCGGGGCTGCTGTCGGGCACGCGCAGCCGCCGGCGGTAGTCATCGGCGGCTGCGATCACCGACTCGGTGTACTCGTCATCGTGGTTGTAGGCCCAGTAGGCCTGCTGCTGGCCCTCCTCACTCGCCATGGAACCAGTGGCGGTGCACAGGTATCGGGCCGAGGCGAGCGAGGCGTCGTAGATGTTCTGTGGTTCCTTCTCGTCATCGTGGGTGCCGTCGGTCTCGTACATCCGCCAGGTCTGGGGGATGAACTGCATCGGTCCGACGGCTCGGTCGTATCGGGTGTCGCCGTCGAGCTCCCCGTTGTCCGTGTCGCTGATCAGGGCCAGGCGCTTCACGACCGGAACCTCGGCCTCGGTTTCGCCAACAACCGCCTCACCGTCCCCGGCCGCAGGATCGGTGCCGGCGGGAGTGGCCGCCGGGGCTGCCTCGACGATGGTCTCCCGGGTCGCCTGGGTCGCCTCGGGCGCAGGTGTGTCCTCGGTGACGTACTCGGCGCCGCTGAGAATCCGGCCGTCCAGGGCGGGCCCGGTGATGGGCACGGTGGCGTAGCCATTCACGTCGAGTGTCGAGTCGCCGAAGTGGCCGTGCTGGCTCTCGATGCGACCGATCCCGGCGAGCATCCACCAGCGAATGGCGCAGCGGGGTCGTTCCTCGGCGAGCGTACGTTCGGCGATCACGTAGGCGTTCAGCGCCACGAGGGGGATGTCGGTGCGGTCGACCATGTGGGTGAGCCGACCGTGGAAGGCGACCTGATAGTCGACCGCCGTCTGCTCGACGAGGTCGTCGAGTTTGCGGTCGTCCTCGAGGCGGGCCAGGCGTCGGGTCTGAAGCTCACGCAGCCTTTGGCGAACCGCTTGGCGATCCTCCTCCAGGCGTGCTCGGCGGGCCTGCCGCGCCGCCATCTCCTGTTCCCGGCGGGCGATCTCGCGGAAGTGGGCGTCCCGGACCTCGTCGCTGCGCACTCGGTGCTCGGGCACCTCCGAATTGGGCTCGGCGAGCGCTTCGGCCAGCTCCTCCTCGCCGATGAATGTCCGCACGGCGAATTCGGCGATCGCCCGTTTGTAGGTGTCGATTTCGTCGGCGAGCCGAGCCTCCTCGCTCCGTTCGTGGCGGATCTCGGTGCTCAGCTGCTGGGCTCGGGGGCGCAGGTAGGCGATCCGGTCCGAGAGGGTCTCGATCTCGCTGCGCACGGTCTCCTGGACCTGGACGGCGCGCACGTGGGGGGCCTCCAGCTCGTAGAGCGTGTCGTCCTCGACGGCAATGGTGTCGACACCGGCCGCGTAGACGCCGCTACCGCGGAGCGCGCCGAAGTCGATCTCCGGAGGTGCTACGAGCTCGCCGTCCTCGTAGCCGTAGAGGATGGCGGGGTCGATCACGAGTGCATTGGCCGGCGAAGGCGGAACGGGCGGTTCGAAACCGAGGATCTCGGTCGGCTCCTGGGCGGCGAGCGGCCCGGGGGAGGCGAGCACGACCACCGAAACGGCTACAGCGACGAGCACAGCGAGGGCGCGGCGGACCGGGTGGTGCGAGACCATGCACCTTTTGTCGGCAGCGGGCTTGGCGGCGTTGAGGGGGTCAGCGGATCATTGACGAAGGGACGCCCTGATCCAGAAGGCCCTCGAGCCCGATCACCTGCCGATCGGCGGCTGTGTAGTCACCCCACAGACGGTCGGCGGTTGCCTCCATCGTTGCCGCGGCATTCCGGAGGTCGGCCACCACGTTGCCGATTGATCGATGAGCCGAATCGGTCC
>JAAUYH010152065.1_pt1 | contig 29872 bp, 22 predicted proteins | sample 7278061 | NCBI WGS metagenome assembly JAAUYH01 (sample SAMN14350203, study PRJNA611818) | marine sediment metagenome | isolation source: surface marine sediment (0.6m) | place: French Polynesia: Moorea | collected 2018-08
CCATCCACAGTGTGTGATCAAGCAACTCATGCCAAAGACGACCAATCTTGCAAGTCTGGAGATGGCAAGGCGACTCTTTGATACTGAAGCGAGGGCCCTCTATCGCCTGGGTGATCATAGCCAAATCCCCACGTTGCTGGCCCATTTTGAGGAAAATCGGGAGTTTTACCTGGCTCAAGAATATATCGAAGGGGTGCAGCTCAGTCGACAATTGGCAGGCTATAAACGTTGGCCAGAAGCTTGGGTCGTGATCCTATTACGGGAAATTTTGGAGGTATTGGCGTTTGTCCATCAAAAGCAAGTCATTCATCGGGACATTAAACCTTCAAATTTGATCCGTCGTCGGCAAGATGGACGCATGGTGCTGATTGACTTTGGCGCTGTGAAGCAGGTTAGCGCCCGATCGATGGATCACAAGCCCGGCGGTACTAATTTGACGATCGCAATTGGCACCCAGGGATACATGCCCAACGAACAATTAGCGGGCAAACCCCGGTTCAGTAGTGATGTCTATTCCGTCGGCATGATTGGCGTTCGGGCCTTAACGGGGATTCATCCGAAAAGACTGGATGAAGATATTCGCACCAGTGAAATAGCTTGGCGCAACCATGCTCCCCACGTCTCACCCGAATTGGCGGCGGTGATTGATTGTATGGTGCGCTATGATTTCCGCGATCGCTATCAATCCGCAATTGAGGCGCTGGAGGATCTACAGCTTCTACCGGTTGATCCAAACGAGTCACTCCCCTTCCCTGAGGACTTATTTCATGCCGATAAAACCGGCAATCACTCAGCTGGAAGCTCCTTACCTTCTATCAAGCCGCCTTCCCAGCAAAATCTGAGTCAGGAACCGGTAACTAATTTCCAATTCAATATTTCCTCTGAGAAGGATGAAACCCCTTTTTCAGCATCGGTGTCAAAGACCGCCTCTACCCAATTTTTGCATCCATCGGGCCTTTTCCAATTACTCCAGAATTTTGGGCTAACGAAAGTCTTATCCAGCGCCTTCTGGAAACAATTCCTCGCCCCCTTGCCAATGTTAGGCGCCTTGGCCGCCTTAGGCGTCATTTCCCTTCTGGTTAAGACAGTGTCCTCGTCTCCATCCCCTCAACCCATCGTTGAGCGTAACCAGGCAGCAACCCCGCCTCTGTTCAACCCCGATAGTTTTGCCAACGTCTCGCCGCTTCTCTCACAAGTTTCTTTTCAGCTACCGAAAAAAATTCCTGACCGACTTTCCCTAAGAGACCGAATCAGCAACTTGTTGTCCCATGCAGATAGATTGCAGGCGGATGGCCAGTATCAAGAAGCCTTAGACACCTATAACGAACTCATTAAGCTCAAACCCAAACAACCTGAAGCCTATTTAGGCCGCTGTGAAAGCCTGAATGCGCTGAGCCAACCTGAGAAGGCGATCATTGCCTGTAATTTCGCCCTTTCCTTCAATCCAGGGTATCCAGAAGCCTTAGAGAGCATCGGCAACGCATTCGAGCAGCTAGATCGTTGGGAGGACGCGTTGAAGATCTATCAACGGGCGACTCGGATTAAACCGACCCTGTCCGAAGCATGGCTGGGGCAAGCTAAAGCATTCGAATATTTTGGTCGTTCTGAAGAGGCGATTAAAGCATTGCATCGAGCCACCTTAAGCGAGCAAGATTCCGCAGACGCTTGGGCGATTAAAGCAGAAGCACAATGGAAGTTAGGCCAGATCGATGAAGCCATCACTTCTCTTAATAAGGCGCTTCAACTAGAGCCGACTCACCCCGCTGCGACAGAACTCCGTCAACAAATGCAGCAAGAATTAGACGCTGATTTAGACACCTATCATCCTACCCCCTCTGAATAATTCACCTTGCGCTGCTCCACAAAGTACACATTGAGGATCAAGACCAAGCAAGCCGCTAACATTAGAATTCCGCCCGTCCATTCTTCAAAGCTGGGGATTTCCCTAAGCGCCAAGAAAGACATCAGAGCCGTCAATACTGGCTCTACCTCACAGATTAGCGTGGTCTTAATCAACTCTAGCCGTTTCAAGGCATGGAGATACAACAGGCGGGCCAGACCGGGACCTAACAACGCTGCGATGGACACATTCAGCCACTGACTCGGTTCTAACCACTGTAGCTGGCCTAGCAGCAGCGAGGTCATTCCGGCAATGACGGTGATGATGCCGTTGCGATAAATCGTAAACCGGGCTGGGGATATCCCCTCACTGGCCTTTTTGGCTGATGTTTCTGCAACGGCGAAAAATAAAGAACTCAAGAGAATATAGACAGCGCCGCCGCCAGAAAGGAACGCCATTGAAAAAAAATCAGTCGGATTCCCATTCATCACCATAATGCCCAGTAACATCAGCCCAAAGGCAAGGTAATAAATGGAGGAGAACCTCTCTTTGTAGATTAGACACGCCAGAAATATCGTCCAAAGTGTCTCTGTTCTCCCCAGCATCGTCGCCGTTGCTGGATTTAGGAACCGAACGCCTTGCCATAGAGTCCACATGGCGAAGAAGATGCAAATCACGTGCAGCCAAAGCCCCGTATTGCACAATTCTCTTTTGAATACCCTTCCATTTAGGGGTGATTTGTTCACTAAAGCAAACGGCAAACCTAGAAAGAAAGCCAAAAAACTGATATAAAAAACCAGAGTAATGGGCTCGAGATCGTTCTGTGAAATCTTACCCACAACAACGTACCCTGCAAAACAGAGCGATGCTGCAAATGACAAGAGATAGCCTGAAGCCATGGATCATTCTCCAATGATTTTGGTTTAACCCAACAGCCACTCACTCAAAGGGAGACACCTCGGCGGACACAAAAACCAGAAAACATAAAATAGAAAACAGATTTTTTTCTGCTTCCAATTGCAGCTTAGGTTTGCTGTGACGCCGTCTTGTCCGCTTCACCTGTAGCAGGCGATACACCCACACTCCTTTGATGAATTGGCGAATCCAAGATATTCATCTAGTTCCTGACATCTGACTTCCTGGGTAGTCAGATGTCAGGAACTAGATGAATAGCCAATTTAACTATATAGCGATGCGGAAAACAGCTCGAATTCTTCTTGTTGAAGATTAGACTTTTGTAGGCTTGAGATCACGTATCTAAGTGGATATCAGAGAAGTCAAAAATGGCCCCTTTTCTCCTTTTCTGCATAGGGGCATATCTTTGCTATTCTGTTATGCCCAAAGAGCTTTATGCCTTATCAGTTGATAACGGTAATTTTCAAACAATCGCCAACTCTAGTTGTGATCAAAATCCTATTTGAATCGTGAGCAACCATATTTTTGGCGGTCATCAGGTATCATCTAAACCTCATAATTGACAACCAGTTATTAGGGAAGTGCAGATACAAATCAGACAAGCGTGTTCATAAATCATTTGAGATTGCCAAAAGTTTCTCTCGTCCCCAAGCCAACGCTTAGGAAAACTTCTAATAGAAGTCGTGTATTTTTAGCCGGGACAATCTGGTGAGTAAAGAATACAGAAGTTAGTCAGGTACTTGATTCTGCCTTCTACCCCCTGTATTCTGCCCCAAGGAAAATTTCCCACTTTAAGTTGGCGGCCTAGTAGAAAACTCAAACTTTCTTTTTCCGCAAGCCACAGTTTCCTAAACTGAAGTTACTAGGCTCTAAAACTAAAATAGAAGCCAGAATTCTAGAAGATCCGGCTTCTATAGAGGAAACCTATACTGAACATAGAATATGCTTATACACAAAGCAGCTCAGTTTAGGTCTTTGTCTCTTCCCTTACAAACTAGAGAAACTGACTGGAAAGTAAGGGCTTCTATCTATACTCTTTCAGGTAGTCCACTCTCATTTCTTCTTGTCGATAATTTTCAAGCCAGTAGCCTTTTTCGTCACAGTGAAATTGATCTTCCCAAAGGGGAATTTTGCCAAGTTTAGTTGTGATAATGTATTGAGGAACACCAAATCCTGTGATGTATCCCAATAGGCCCTTCATAATCTCACGACCTTTTTCAACACTGGTAACGAAGTGGGAAACACCGCTAACATTGTCACAGTGATACAGATAGTAGGGACGGACTCGAATTTTGAGTAAGCCCGTTAAGAGAGAACGCATGGTCTCTAAATCATCGTTGACACCCTTCAAAAGCACCGTTTGATTCTGCACAACAACACCATGTCTGAGAAGGCGATCGCAAGCCTCTGCAGCCTCTGATGTAATTTCCTTAGGGTGGTTGAAATGGGTGTTTAGCCAAATAGGATGGTACTTGTTGAGCATGTTGCAGAATTCCGGCGTGATCCGCTGAGGAAGCAACACTGGATAACGACTGCCAATTCGGATGATTTCTACGTGTTTGATTTGACGGAGGCGAGAGATAATAAATTCCAATTTATCGTCTCCGTAAGTTAAGGGATCTCCTCCTGTCAACAGCACATCACGAATTTCTGGATGCCTGGCAATATAGTCAAAGTCCTCTTCCCAAGAAACCGCTTCACTTTGCTCAAAGTAAGTGCCATTCAAATCTGTCGTGTGATATTTTCGGGTGCAGTGACGGCAATATACGGCGCAGGACTCTGTCACTAACATGATGACTCGATCGGGATATTTATGAACAACCCGGTTGGTTTTTCGATAAGCAGTATCACCCACTGGGTCATCCTCCGCTCCTGGAAAAGCCATAAACTCTTCTGGATGAGGAACGGCTTGTTGTCGAATAGGACAATTTACATCGTCTTTGTCCATTAGCGACGCATAGTATGGCGTAATACTCCAGCGATACTTTCCCTTCGACGCCCTAATTGCTTGTTCCTCGGATGCTGAAACATTAATCCATTCCCTGAGTTGTTCTAATGTTGTTATACGATGCTTAAGTTGGGATCTCCAATCCTCCCAAACAAGCGATTGTTTTCGGGTTTGAATAGCGATCATGAGGAATCTCCTTAATTTAGAAACTGTGATTTTGATGGAAAAGTGAACTTGAAGCTCGATGACGCTAGAGAGTGTTTATAAATCATGTAATGGCAGGGTTTACCTGCTATTTTTGATGCACAAGCTGTATCCCTTTTAAGTCTTTAGAAGGGACTGCAACTTCCAGAAGTCTGGATTATCTCTCTAAGGCGTTAGATTGAGTGCTTATTGCAAGGCATTAAGGAGCAATTTCTCACTTATTTTCATGACACATATTTTTTCCTACAGGTATCGTCCTAACGGTTCCTAACGGTTCGTTCTTAGCGGATGCACACTTCCTGAGGCAATCTGAATCACTTTCTACTAGACAGCGGTTGGACAAACTCTTGCTTGAAACTCTGAAAGACAATTAGCGGCTTCATTTTCGTCTTTTCCAATGGATAAGACGCCTATAGTTCCATAGGAAGATAGTAGGTTGGCGTTCGTGATAATAATCCCTTGCTTATCCTGATGAGGAACATACAAAAGATCGATTGCTTTGTCATAAAGCTGCTCAAAGGAGTCTATTCCACTAACTTTAAAGTGAGAGTTACTAATCAGTGCAATTTCCTGGATATAATTTTCTCCAAAAAGTTGAACAGCAATTTCATGGATGTGCGTACTTCCAGTTCGACGAGGATTTATTTCTACTAAATAAACGTTATTGTTTTCATCGACGATGCAATCGATATCCATGTAGCCAACGTATCCCAGGTTTTGAACTTTTCTGGCTAGTCGATCGCCTTTTTTCAGCAATGAAGCACACCAAGAAGTACTATATTGTTTCTTGGAAATGATGGCTCCTACAAAACAAACGTCTTCATGAAAAACTTGGTTAACCAGATAAGTAAAAATGGGATCCCCCATGCTGTTAGGTGGAATATAGTATTCCGCAGAAGGACTTAAGATATGATCTGATCTAGAACGAATCTTTTTCTCAACAATAATAGGCTCTTCGTTAAAGAAATTTTTTTGGGCGTCAAAGACAACTTTAATATCATCCTCTTTGAAAGGAAGTTTGCTTTCAAAGGCAAGAATTCCTCGCCCTTCTATACCTTGATCAGGCTTAACAATACAATCAGTATTTCTATAAGAGAACCATCTAATTGCCTCGAACATTTCATGTTCATTTGAGCAAACAAAACCCTCTGGCAAAGCTTTTTCTTCAGGACAAAAAGTAGTGGAGACAACTTCTCGAAAGCCTCGTTTTGTGTCTAGATACTTTTGAATCCAGAGATTTTCACTTGAAGAAGTTTCAGGCAAAATAACGGTAATGCCAAACTTTTTCTCCAGGTATTGAGCAAAATTCCATATTTCTAAAGTGCCTGCCCAACCAATGATTTGAAGTTTTTTTTGAGGCTCTGAAAAGGCAACAATTTTTTCAAGAGTTTCCGGAGATCGGATGATTTTTTCAATAGTGGAACCAACCGCTCCATCAGGGATCACAAAAATGTCACCTTCTAATCCTAAATGTTCTCTCAAATAGTCATAAACAACTACTGATTTCTGACAGACTATTAGCTTTGGAATCCCCCCGAAAAACATAAATCTGGCACATAAATTCTGGAAGGAATCTTTTGCTTCATTAGGACCTACATAGCGATCTAGAAAATCCTTGTAGTAGTCATAAATATTGTCAATGTAAAGTAGAGGAACAGACGTACTTAGAGATGGCCACATATCTACCTCAAATAGCAATCGACGTAGCCAGAAATTTAATGATGACGGTAGATGCTATAGCGAGCACTTTATCATATAAACGCAATGCAATACAGGAATCGCAATACAAACAATCAGAGTAACCACGTGCTCAAAAGCTTTCTGACTGATATTTTTTATACAATAACTGTGCGCAATTTTGGTTGCCGCAATATGTCTTGAAGTCGGCAGAGCACTTTATATTGAGCGACGAAATCAACATTATTGGGGTAACTTGACAAGGAGATGTCGGTCATTTGCTTATTGAGAAGCCGAGCTATTCAAGAATTATTGGCATGCTAAATCGAAGGCTTTTTTATACTCTCCGTAAATACACTATCCGTAAATACACTCTACGCAAAAAGGGATTAACTTAAGTCAGACTGCTAGAACAAGCCAAGAAGTTTAGCCATCCCCCCTGATCTGATAGGCACCCTAAGATTTGCTAATCCACCAGCAAATTGGACCTATTCTGATTAACAGGAATAAGCCGTAGATATACTGCCCGTAAATCCACTAATTATCCAATGAGTCATCAGAAGTACATGCGTGTAATTACCGATAAAAGTTTAGGGGTAGATTATAAGTTTTTGAATAAATAGATTGCTTCCGGAAATTCACGTATTTTTTTAAGTCAAAAAAATAGATTCAGGTATGAATTCGGTAGATTTCCATCAGGGGGAAATGATATAGTAAAGTGTTTAAATGTTTTTATAAGCAAAAAACCCTCGATATGTGCTTCACGTCTGACTTCACTAACATTTTCAAATCGCACAATCCTTGCCCCAAATGACTGCTATTAAGAGTCGATTTTTAACCAGCGCAGAATGGGTAAAGGGTTAAAGTCCCTACCTATCAGCAGAAAATCTGAACTGATAAGTGCGCTTGGCTTTACCCATTAGTCACTCAATTTAAGTTAAGCACCTATTTTCTGTATCGACCATTACCTTTTAAGTCTAAAATTGCAGAAAAACTTCTGCTAGCAGTGGCGCAGATGAGGCGAGTATGCTATTGTCTGCCGAAATAAGCGGAATATTTGCAATGTTGGTTCTTCGATTTAACCTGGGATAGTCTGATGGGTAAGGTCGTCAGAGATCAGAAAGTTGCGCTACCATGTTATGACCCTGAATTCCTTATTCATTTAGTTTAATTCAGATTCTATTTTCTCTATTAAATTGGTAGCTATTTTGTGGACTTAGTGATTTATAGGAACTCGAAAGATTATGTTGCAAGCTCCTAGATAATTAGAGGTTTAAACAAATAAGTCAGCATAAAGCCTTGAAGTTCGTTAAGTCCCTTAAGCCTTCTTTCTCTCTGAGATCTTGCTCTCAGAAGTCTGCTACTGAATGTGAGCATAGATAATGAGCTAATTAGACTCTCTTGAAAAATGCCCTCTAAATCTCTAACTTCGCATTACAAGCCAGCTAATTCCTTAGAATCCCCTCGATATACTGGCGTACGCACCTTTGCTCGTTTGCCCAACGTGCAAACTGTTGAAAATGTAGATATCGCTGTTATTGGCTTGCCATTTGATACAGGGGTTACCTATAAAGTCGGCGCTCGGTTTGGACCAGAAGCAGTAAGGAGTGCCTCAGTTTTGTTGCGATCCTATAACCCGGCATTAAAAGTAAATGTGTTTGATACTCTGTCGTGTATTGATTATGGCGATGCGCCTGTTGTTCCAGGGTTTACTGAGGATAGCTATGCTGCTATCACACGAACACTACAACCATTAGCTGAAGCTGGCGTTATTACTCTAGGCATCGGAGGAGATCATAGTATCGCATTACCCGAATTACGCGCCTTAGCAGCAGTCCATGGTCCATTAGCAATGGTTCATTTTGACGCGCATTGTGATTTATGGGATAGCTACTTTGGCCATAAATATACCCATGGCACCCCTTTCCGACGAGCTGTCGAAGAGGGATTATTACTCCCCGAACGCTCGATACAGCTTGGAATGCGAGGGACTCTGTTTGATCATGAGGATTCCCAGCTTTCACAAGATATGGGATTTTTGGCTTTAACAACCTCACATTTACTCACTTATACCCCTGAAGAAATTGGTAATTTAGTTCGTGAACGAGTGGGTGACGCCAAGGTATTCCTATCTTTTGATGTAGATTTTTTTGATCCAGCTTACGCCCCCGGAACGGGAACACCTGAGGTGGGAGGGCCGACTAGCTTTCAAGGTCTTGCTTACTTACGCGCCTGCACAGGATTGAATTGGGTTGGCGCCGATGTTGTGGAGATCTTACCAGCAATGGATCATTCACAAATTACAGCTCATTTAGCCGCACAAGTAGGATATGAATTTATGTCTCTAGTTGCCTTATCACACCAGTCGAAGTGACTTTACAGGTAAGGTTTTGCATTTGGAAGAGGGGGAGTAGTGAATAAAGCTACTCTGCTTCGACCAAGGGGAGCGTAACTGTAAATTCGGTTCCTTCCCCAACTTGGGATTGATAGGTAATGTCTCCGCCGTGTTTTCCAGCCACAATTTGATATACGATCGCGAGTCCTAAGCCTGTCCCCTTACCCACCGCTTTGGTGGTAAAGAACTGTTCAAAGATTTTTTGCTGGATTTTTTCTGGTATGCCATTCCCGTTATCAGCAATCTTAATCACTAAGCTGGAACGAGTTCTATCGGTCTCTGTCCGAATTGTGATTTGGGGGGTAAATCCTGAGAGTTGCCTGGGATACTCCTCGACCCACCCCTCAATTTTCTCTTCGATCGCATCAATGCCATTAGCCAAAAGGTTCATAAACACCTGGTTGAGTGGTCCTGGATAACATTCAAGCAGAGGCAACTCACCGTATTCTTTGACCACCTCAATGGCTGGACGCTCCGAAGTTGCTTTAAGACGGCTCTTTAATAGCATTAGGGTGCTATCAATGCCTTGATGCACATTCACAGACTTGCGTTCGGCTTCATCGGAGCGAGAAAATATCTGTAGGGATTTCACAATCTCCATAATCCGACTTGAGCCGATCTCCATGGAAGAGATAATTTTAGGCAGATCATGCCTAAGAAACTCCAGATCAATTTCCTTAGAGCACGCTTCAACTTCTGGAATATTAGAAGGGGTCTTAGTCTCGTAGATATTCAATAATTTGAGGAGTCCTTCGACATATTCCCGAGCATGACTGATATTGCCATAAATAAAGCTGACCGGATTATTGATTTCATGGGCGATTCCGGCAACCAACTGCCCTAAGGAATACATTTTCTCTTCTTGAATTAAGCGCAATTGCGTTCTACGCAGTTCAAGATGCACGTTGATTCGAGCTAACGCCTCGTCATGTTCAATCGGTTTAGTAATGTAATCAATCGCCCCCAGGTTCAACCCCTTGACCTTATCCGCCACTTCAGACAACGCCGTCATAAAAATAACGGGAATATCTTTAGTTTTAGGATTCTGCTTCAACCGTTCACAGGTTTCAAACCCATCCATCCCAGGCATCAGCACATCCAATAATATTAAGTCTGGTGGAGCTTCCGCAATCTTTTCTAAAGCACTTTCACCGCTCTTCGCCACAAATACTCGAAAGCAAGACTCCTTTAAAAGATCAAACAGAACTTTAATGTTTGAAGGATTATCATCAACAACCAGAATTAAATCTTGTTTAGAGGAATTCATAACGGATTGTTAAGCTTGGTGGGGCTGAACCATCTGTATAATCGTTTCATCATCAAAATTTTCCGCCAACTCGAGAATTTTGTCAGCAAAGGCGGCATATTTAAGATCCATGGATTTGACTCGATTCGCCTCCTCCTGGATACCCACAATATCTCCGCACTTAGCGGCTTTATAGAGTTCTTTGAGTTCATCAATCGGCGGCGCAACCAGTTGATCTGTTGACGGAGGGTTTTTTGGAGTTTCTGAAGGTGTCGCATCCATTTCCCCGTAGATCCATTCCAAACCCGAGTAATGCTTTAACTTTTCCAATATGTCCTCCAATTGGACAGGTTTGGGCAGAAAATCATGACAACCGGCATCTCGACTCCGTTGCCGATCAAAGCTAAAGACTGAAGCAGAAGAGGCAAAAATAATCACATCTTTGAATGTATCTAACTGAATTATTTGTCGGACCATCTCCAAGCCATCCATCACCGGCATGACTAAATCCGTAATGATGATATCCGGATGATATTCCTTAGCTTTTTCTAATCCTTCTTGCCCATGTACAGCTTCAAGCACCTCAAATCCAATCGGTTTGAGCATGTTGACAATTACTGAACGGTTTTCCCAGCGGTCATCAACAACCATAATTCTGCGCGTTTTCCCTTGGTAGCCGATGACGATTTGAGCCGACTTCCTCTGGTCGAGTTCAAATCCATAGGTTGCCTCGGGTAAGTCAAGGTCAAACCAGAATTTGCTGCCATGGCCGTAGGTGCTCTCAACCTGCAACTCTCCGCCCATTAGAGTGACAATTTGATGACTAATGGTCAATCCCAACCCGGTCCCTTGGACTTTGTGGGTGCTATCACCAACTTGTTCAAAAGGCAGAAAAATTCTAGCCAAATGCTCAGGCTGCATGCCAATTCCCGTATCTTCCACCTGGAAGCGGATTTTCCAAGTTTGGAGTTTTGAGTTTGGAGTTTGGCTGGGGGGCGACTCAGATCCGTTTATATGCTCTTGCTTCTCTGCGTGGGTGATTTCTTCTTCTTCTGACAGCGGAGAGCGCCCGTTCATGCCAACCTTAAAGTTGACGCTCCCCTTCTCCGTAAATTTAATGGCGTTGCCTAGGAGATTAATCAAGACTTGACGCAATCGCTTTTCATCTGCATGGACCGCCTTGGGGATTTTGTTGAGCACTTGAAAATTGAAATCAATTTCTTTTTGCTCAGCTTTAATGCGACAAATTTCCTTGACCCCCAACAAAAAGGTTTCAAAATAAAAATCTTTGGGGTAGAGTTCTAGTTTCCTGGCTTCGATTTTGGAAATGTCTAAAATATCGTTAATCAACGTCAGCAGATGAGACCCGCATTGGTGAATAATGCCAATGTTGTCCTGCTGTTTGGGCGGCAATGTGTTATCCCGCTTAAAAATTTGGGTATAGCCCAAAATGCCATTCAGCGGGGTGCGTAGTTCGTGGCTCATATTGGCGAGAAATTCGCTCTTCGCTTGGTTAGCCACTTCCGCTTGTTTTTTGGCTTTGGCTAGTTCGGCGGTTCGTTCTTCCACTCGAATTTCTAACTCTTCATTTGTCTTCTCAAGGGCAGTAAAGGAATCTCGTAGCTGCTGCGCCATCCCCTTGAAAGTCTGGGCTAGAATTCCCAGTTCATCATTCGTAACTTTTTGGTTGGAAAATAGGCTATCCGGGTCGTACTTCCCACCACCAATTTCCTCGGCGATTGTGGTCAAACTGACTAAAGGATCTGTAAACACCCGGGAGATAAGGTAAACCAAGATGAATAAGGAGGCATAGGTAATACCGAAGGCGATCAACATCTTATTTCTGATCCCCTGGCGAACCTCATTAACATAATCCGCCTCAAAATCAAGGCCCAGTACAGCAACAACTTGTCCAGCAGTATTTTTGAGCGGGACATAGGTAGACATCCAACTGCCAAATTGATCGGTATATAGAGGCCTTTCAACAATTACACCTTCACTGTGAGCTTTGAGGGAATAATTGCTAACTCCACCAGATTCCAAGAACTGCCCTCCTTTAGAAGGATCATAGGCTATCCAAAGATCGGTCAAATAAACTGCATAGGGAGTTTGGCTGTCATCTGGCTTATCAATATTGGGGTTATTGGATATACCGTCTTCGACCACAAAGGTGTAAGGCCAGGCGCGAGGTTCGATGGCCTTTATCTCCTCAAACCAGGCTAACTGTTTCTCGAAGCGTGGATCATCGGGTAAACCGTCTGAACTCGGCACACCTTCCTGATAAACGGCAGCCAACTCTTCCACATCTAGTCCCTTAGAGGTGCCGATGGCGGTGTCCCTCATGTCCTCTCGCAGGCGAGTCATCGCTTTATCAATCGAAAAGCTGTAAAACCAGTAGAAAGCCGTTGTAAAAACAACACTAAATACAACTGTGAAGCCTCCTAACATTTTCCAACGGAGGCTAATGAGTCTGTTTTTTGGGGATGTTAAGGACCGATTCATCTCACTCGCGCTAAATTAAGCAATTTTCCTTAGTGATGTTGATATTTTCTACTAGATCAACAATCGCTTTTTCTTTATCTTTCTTCATCTTTAAAATCTTGTCCCTATCGCTGTATGGGCCTAATAAAAACCCTAGTGCGCAGATGCGCTAATTTTTCTATGCCTTAATCCACCTAGCCTTAATCTGCCTAATTATGTAACTATTAAGGGTCTTTATATTTACATTTCTGGATCATCCGTTATCATGCCCACTTTACTCTAACAATGGACAATTTGACCGACAGTACAGCTACGGACAGGGATGTGGAAAGATTTGGACAAGATAACCTAAAGGCAAGAACTGCGGGACGATAATTGCCAGCAATGGATCTGTCATTTTTGACACTCCTCCTATAGAAAAAACACGGATAAACTTCCCGATTTCCTCTCAATTGATCCCTAATCTGGAATCAGTTCAACCAAGCACGGTAAAAATTGACCTACCATGCCTGATGAGAAAGTAAAGAGGAATCCGGACATGCGAGTCAGTCAATCAATGCAGCCTACCCTAATCACGATCCAAAATAAGGTTCGGCAAGCACAGTCATCCATAGACGTCGGACTTGATAATGATGAACTCACCGATGAACAATTAAAAGGCGTTATCGGCGGGTCCCCGACTTCCGATGGAATTTGGGGACCTTGTTTACAGATGCGCCGCTTTTATAGCTGGAATTTATAGATGGCGCTGGGGGTTGATTTGGCAAATTTAGTTCAAGGCTATCGATCACAACACATTGCCAAACAGAACGACTCTCTCAAATTCTGTTTTGTCGGGTCCATCATGGGACACTTTCTCCTTGCAGGGATCGCCGCCCTATGGTTTCAGCAACCGTCATCAAATCCAAAATCAGTGGCGCGTGAGCCAATCTCGTTTATCGTCATCGACGCGCCCGAAACAGCCCCCCACCTCGATGCGCCAAAACGGGCCAATATCAATTCAGCTGCAGGCGGTCAGCCAATGCCTGATCTGCCCACAAACGCCGATCAATCCAGCTCTACGGCGCTCCTTCCCTTAACCCCAAAAGCACCGTATCCAACGCCGTATTCTCAAGATGCAAGCACTGGAGTTATCAGCACTGAAGATGCACGGTCTAAACCCCGTACTGAACCCCATACTGAACCAAGAGACACCTTAGAATCGACTCAATCGCAAGGGCAAGTGTCTCCATGGCCCAATCCGGTTCAATCCCCAGAGCAAGCTGTTTCACCTCAGCCAACCCAGCGCATCAATCAAGCCGAGACAACTCCGGAGAGTTTCAGACCTGCCCCGCCAATTTTAGTGGGGTCTTCCTCTCCAAGGGTTTCTAGTTCTCCTCCGCCAGTTGTGAGCAGGTCAATGCCTCAACCCCAAACTGCTCCCCCCATTCTCGACTCAACTCCTGAGACATTCAATTCAACGCCTCAATCAGGCTCCAGGTCTGCTAACACGGTGTCAACCTCCGCGGCCGATCTGCTCGGGGGGGGGCGTTCCGAACTATTAACCGCGCAGGGAACCCCCCAATTGTTCAATCCCAATCAAACTGGCTCCGCCCAGGGGGTGGGCGCTGTCAGGGATGACCTTTGGGGCGCTTATCTCGCTAGAGTCCACCAATCTATTGTGGGCCAATGGAGCCGAATCCAGATTGACCAAACCCGCCAGACGCGAGTGTTATTCACAATCAATTCTCAAGGCGCCTTAGTCGGCAGTGTGCGCTTGACTCAATCATCTGGATTTAGGATGGCCGATCAGTCTGCTTTGCAGGCGGTTCGAGCGGCTGCCCCCTTTGGCGCTTTTCCGCCCGGAACCGATAAACCCTCGTTAACCATCAGCTTTACGTTCAACTACACGTTGCGTTAAATTGCCAAATCCCAAGACCCCAAAGGGGATGGCGGTCAGCGCCTACGGCGTCACTGGCGATCTATCAATCAAGCGAACAATCAAGCGAACATATCAATCCATTAAAGACTGATAAAACGTTAGCAACTGTTTAGCCAGCGCCCGGTTAGTGTAGTGGGTCATGCCGCGATCGTAGCCCCGTTTGGCCAGATCAGTTCTCACATCAGGTTGGTCCATGAGCTTTTGCAGGCAGGCAGCCAGGGCGTCAGCTTGACCTTCCGGAAAAACTAACCCGGCGTCTCCAATCACATGGGGAATTTCGCCGGAATCAGACCCAATCACAGGAACCTGGCAAGCCATCGCTTCGATCAGAACATGGCCAAACTGCTCTTTCCAACCAACCGATGTCAGGGTCTTAAACCGATAGGTGGTTTCTGAAGGAAGCACCAAGGTGGTCATCAAGTTAATGTAGCGGGGAACGTCGTCGTGGGGAACGCTCTCAACCCATATGAAGCGATCGCGAACGCCAGCCGCCTCCGACTGTTCGATCACCTGTTGCTTCAAGGCTCCCCGCCCAAGGAGCAGGCACTTCCAGGGGCGACTCGCCAGCTTTTCCAAGGCCTTTACAAGGGTCAACAGTCCTTTTTCCTCAACAAATCGCCCCACAAAACCCACCACAAAGTCTTCCGGCTGAATGCCCAACTTGGCCGCTAGGTCGGGCTGCGGCTGGGGGCGAAATAGGCGTTCATCGACGCCCAATTGAGGCATAACTCGGATTTCTCCGCCATATCCGCGTTGCCGAAGAATATCCGCGCCATCTTGATTGCCCGTCACCACCCCATCGGTATGGCGCAGATTGTAGGCTTCTAGCAAAGAGACTGGAAACTTAAGTTGATACGGCAGGTTCCACCAAGTGAAGAAGAGAGTCTTCGCTCGCAGTCCCAAGAGCCGATTAAGGGTGATGAACTGGGCATAGGCCAAACTCTTAGCCCCCTGCTCCACCTGAATAATTTGGGGTCGAAACGTCTGCAGCAGTGGGATCAGATCCGCGCCAAAACACAGCAACCCTTGATTGTTTTGACTAAAATTAGAGATTGGGATCACCCGAAACGAACCTGCTTGCCAGGGTTGAGTTTCAATCTGCTTGCTCTGGACGCCGCCGGGACTCCACCGCTTTGGCGCGACAATCGTAACCTCTACATCTGGTCCCAACTCAGCCAAGGCCCGAAACTTCTCACAGTTGAGGGCAACGATATAGGTATGACTGGCGATCAGAATTCTCATAACTGGGTTTCTACTGGGCGATTACCCTTTTTAGTGAGTTCCTGGGAAGCTGAACTAACTGTTGGCGGTGGAGCCTCTGATTGATCGGCCAGACTAAATATCCGTCTGTCCTGACCGCCGGTGCGAATCAGAGTCGCCAAGGCGCTTAAGAAGCCTAGCAGATAGAAGCCAAAGCGGCTAACTATCTTCAGCGGCGAACCGCTTTTATTGCAGGGGGGACGCCCCAATACATGGCAATCAAACAACCGGGCGTACAACCGCATCGCTTGCCATGGCGTGAGGTTTTTCAGGCCCATTAAGAAGTGATTATGGTAGAAGGTGATTTGATACTGCAGCGATCGCGTGCTGATATCATGACATCCCCCGGTTTCTTCTCCAAGATGCACGAGATAGGCCTCAGGGTCGTACCAAATTTTGAACCCAGTTTTTCGTATCCTGAGACAGAAGTCAGATTCTTCCCGCACCGCACTACCGCGAAATCGCTCATCAAATCTGAGCTGATATTTTTCAAAGACCTCCCGCCGAAACGACATATTGCATCCCCGTGCTGTGAGCACTTGCTGAGGCTTGATCGTATGAACCAGGTCGATGTAATACCAAGCAACCCCCGGATCCATTGCTTCCGGAGGAAGATATTCAATGGTGAGTCCCGAGCGAGAATCCGCTAGTTTCATCCGGTCAAACACGCGTCCCGCCACTGCGCCAATGTCTGAACGGCTTTGGTAATTTCGGGCGTGGGCTTGCAAAAAACCCGGCGGCAGCTCCACATCATCATCAATGAAAAGGAGAATCTCTCCGTTGGCCCGCTCCACCGCATAATTTCGGGCCCCCGGCAGACTCGCCCAATTCAACCGATAGAGCTGAATTTGTTGACTCGCCGCCAGCCTCTCTAGTAGCGCTTGGGTTTCAGGATGATGATCCTTCGTTTGATCCGCGACCAATACTTCAAAGGCGGGATAATCTTGTTCCAGAACACTTTCTACCGTGCTCCGCAAAACCTCCTCGCGCCCATAGGTGGGAATAATCACAGAAATCAGCGGCCAGGTCACAGTTGAGTTCTCCTAGGGAAAAGCAGCATGGACGAGGGAACTTAGCTAAATTTAGCCGACTTTTTCAGTCGTTTTAGCTTGCGCTTATTCAATTTGGCGTTTGGATCGTCTAGACTTTGCTCCAATTTCTCTAACCGGTCAATTTCTGGCAATTTTAAGGCGATGCCGGCGGCGAGCCAGTAGTAAACGTTAACGGGATCAACATCCAGTGCGTAATAGTAAGGAAAGTAGCTGATAAATAAGACAAAAACCCACATCGAGGCGGCGTATCCCCGCAAGTCAGGTTCTTTAGTCGCTCGATAGGCTTTAAAGACGGCTACAGTCAATGCCGTATAGAGCACTAAAACAGACAGGAGACCCAATGGACCGATCTCGAACAAGACCTTAGGGTGATAGGTTTCAATCAACCTGACTTCTCCAAACACCCGGGTCGCATTGGTGCCTCGCCCTAATCCATTTCCAAATAACCCATCCTGATCTTTGATGGAATGTAAAAACTGCTGCTTGACGAATTCATGGGGCGGCGATGCATTCCAACGGTCTTGGAAGCTTTGCCAGCGTTGTTGAACCACCTCGGGATTCTTGATCATCAGAAATCCCAGAATAAGTCCCAGGCCGATGCCGATGGGAACAAATCGCTTCAGGTTAGCAATTTGGCCCGTCAATAGCAGTAATGTCACGACAGCGACCGGCACCAGTCCAAGCGCGATTCGTTGCGCGGAAAGCACCGCCATGATAAAGACTGCGGCCATGGAATATAACCCCATCATGCGCCAGAAAGGGGAGCGATCGCTAAAAGCGGTGCCAAAACTGAAGAAGGCGCTGGAAATCAAAAACCATCCCCATTGCCAAGGCGCGACAAACGTTCCAGGCAAACGAATTTGCCCATGGCTAGGGGTGTAAAGCAGGGAGCCGCCGACAAAACACTTCGATTGCAACGAAGCCTTAAACAAAGTTTCTCCTACCCCTACGGTGCCTCGACAAATACCTGTTTTCAACATTAGGTACTGGACAAAACATAGGCCACAGCACACCAAAATCAACACAACCTGAGTCCGCAGGAGAAAATACAAATCTTCCTTATTGCGAATCAAGTAGTAGATACAGGTGATCATCAGCAGGTAACCCAGCAGGATTTTAAGTCCCAGAATCCCCATCAAAAATGGTTTCTCACCCCCTGTCGCCTCCAGTTCCTGAGCGCCATTGACTAAAACCAAGGTGAATAGGCAAATGGTGAGTAAAATACCCACCGGCAGCTTAATGGATTTAGGAATCAGAATAGGTAGGCGATTCTTACGGCAGAATTGAATCACGCCAATCACAGCTGGAACATAAAACGCATCCTTAGCCAGCTGCAGAATAGAGCTGCCCCCTAAGGCGTAGGTCACTGTCCCACTGAAGGGGATGTAAATAATAAAAGCGTATATAGCCTGTCGTGGATATTTAAAGGAAAGGGTCAGGCATAGCAACGCAAAGGTGGCTCCTACCCCTAATTTGGGTTCCGCCAGCAACCCCAGCAAGACTCCCGCCAAAGCAGACGCGAACAAAGAAGTCACTGTATACCGAATCAGCGCCTTTCTCTCTTTAGCCGCTTTGCGTTTGAGCGCTATCCGCTCCTTATGGGTTAAGGCGGGCGCCTGGACATTTTCCTCAACTGGTTGAGATGTCTGTTTGCGTCTAAGGGATCTGCGGAATGGTATTGAATTTGCCATAACTGGCCTGTGAACTTTCTTTCTAAATTTACTTGAACCTTGAAAATAAGCTGGGAATAAAAAATACGTCAGGTGAGACGGAGATGCTGAGAAAGGGACTATCTTTCCGCCGACAATTTTTTTCTACATTTTTCGACCAGATTTTGATGAGGCAGGTTTCTCCAAATGCTCATCTTCAACCCCAATGGTCAAAAATTTTGTTTTCTTTTAGATTGACGTTTCGAATCTTTATTAACTGATGGATTAATCTTCTCGGAATCTTCAAAGATGACGCCACAGGTATTTTGATGGTTGATGAAGCATCAAACCTCTTGGATGTGGTGCGTTACGCTTCGCTTTTCTTAGGTGACCCTTGGGCTATACAGCACCCTAAGCAAGGCTTTATCCCCTCCCAGACCGCTCATGTTCTAACCGATTTAGAATACCCTCACATCCGCCTGGAATTGTGGATCGGGTTTTTTTGCCGCCCCAAGCACAGCAATACTGGCGTTGGTTTTCCGACATCCGTTGCACATTTGAAAAATCAGCGCCTTCCACGACAGCTCCGGTGAAAGCGCCAGTTCGATAATCAGGACTCTCTGTTCGACTGCGCGGAGAAGCAGTCTCAACGGATCCATAGAAAAAACGGGCCCCCATGATATCCGCTCCCTTCAACATGACATCAACTAAGATTGTTCGGGACAGATTGGCGCGGACTAAATCGGCGACCTGAAGGTTGGCCCGGATCAGATTGGCTTCACTCAGGTCGGTCCACCGTAAATCAGTGCCTGAAAGGTTGCTCGCCGCCAACATCACCCCTAGATCAATGACGCGGGTGCCGTGGTCGCGATCCTCGGCATAGCCGCCCACTCCATCTAAAATGGGCCGTCCTAGACGACGATCGCGCTTCAGCGGAGATAGCAGCCTGGATCGAGAGAGAAATTGAATCACCTTGGCCTTGCCCACGGCGTCCACACTGCCCAGAATAGCCGCTGTGCGAGCTTCAGCGATCGCCCGCTCCTGGGGCCAATCCTCCAGCAAGCCTTCTTCATCCAACACCAAATCAGAAATACCTTGGAAAAAAGAGTCAATGGTCTGCTGCTGAGTAATTCGGTTCTGCTGCTCCGTCAGGTCCCGGGAGATAACATACTGACGCCAGGCGACATAGAGGGCGATACCGGCAATCAAAATTTGGCCGAACGCCCCTAAGAAATCCCCAAGCGAACCCACAATGTCCCAACGAATCCCCTTGCCCCACTCACCAATGCGTCCGTTTAAACCACTGATCTGCATTAACCCGACTCCGCCCAACAGGGCGCCAGGAATCGCGATCAATAGCGATCGCTGTTGCGGCGATAGCTCTATCAGCAAAGTCTGCAAAGAGGGCCAAATGAGTCGGAGGGAAATTGTGAGGGCGACCAGGGATCCAGCCAACGTCAGCCAGAAATTATCCAAACTCAGCCCCATCAATATAATTAGGATGGCCCCGACTGCAATCAGCGTAGCCGGGGGTCGGCTATCGCCCGACGGTTCAGTCCTGGCCGCTGTGGGGACCCCCTTCTCAGGAACAGCGGGTCGGTCTGAGCGCTCATTAGAGCCTCCATTATTAGCAGAGCCCAATGTCATCGGCTGATGCAGGGATGAATCCGTCGGGTCAGCCTCTGACGCTTCTCCGCCGTTCGGAGAGGAATGATCCGTTCCTTCGGAAGGATGCGATGATCTCTCAGTGGATTCAACCGGATAAGGTAGATGAATAGGGTTAGGTTCAGATGACCTCGGATTCGAGGGGTTGGGATTCTGGGTCATGACTTTGGCTCAGCCGCCAGGTTCCGTTTTTTATCGAGCAGGTAAATCCTGCCTTATCCTAGCCGTTACTTTCCGCCGCTAAACACATTCGCCAAACAAATTCGCTAAACCAAGTAACGAAAAGAATGAAAAAGCTATGGGTGACGGGGGCAAGCGGTTTTTTGGGATGGCATCTCTGCCAACTGACCAAACAGAGCTGGGCTGTTTGGGGCGCATACTGGACCCAATCGATTGAAACGCCAGAAATTAATCTGGTTCAGTTGGACTTAACGGATTACCCCGCTGTGAAGCGAGCCTTTAAGCAGATCCAGCCTGATGCGGTGATCCATACAGCCGCTCAATCGAAGCCTAACTTTTGCCAGACCCATCCCGATGAAACCTACCCGATAAACGTTACAGCCTCAGTGAATTTGGCGAATCTCTGCGCCGAGGCGGCGATCCCCTACGTTTTCACCTCCACGGACTTAGTTTTCGATGGCCGTAACCCTCCCTATCGAGAGGCTGATCCAATGTGTCCCATCAATCACTATGGCGAACAAAAAGCGATCGCGGAGGATGAAATTCTAAGGGCGTATCCCCAGGCGGCGATTTGTCGCATGCCCCTCATGTTTGGCGCTAAAACTCCCACCGCCCAGAGCTTTCTGCAGCCTTGGCTGAAGACGCTAAGGGCGGGAAAACCCCTGAAGCTGTTCACGGATGAATTCCGTACGCCGATCAGCGCTAACACCGCTGCCACGGGTCTCCTGCTGGCGCTAAACAAGGTTAATGGCCGACTTCATCTAGGCGGCCATGATACGATTTCTCGCTTTGAATTTGGCCGATTATTGGCCGAGGCGGGTCAATTTTCTCCCCACCAGCTTCAACCCTGCCTTCAGCAGGATATGCCGATGCCAGCTCCCCGCCCCAAGAATGTTTCCATGGATAGCGCTAAGGCATTCGCCTTAGGGTATGCGCCCCCCCAGTTAAAACCAGAATTGGCGAAAATTGTAGGGCGCGGTTAGGGATCAGTGGATATTCAAACCATCCGTCATGGGACCAAGAACCCCTGTAAAGTATCAATAGGTATCAGCAAGTATTGCCGCTTCCGTTCCCGTTTCCTTAAATGAGCCCATGAGTTCCTCAGAATTTACTCCCCTTATTTTTCTGGCTGCGGTCGTGATCCTCGTGTCAGGCTTTTACCGGGCTAGACCCCACGGAAAACTAGGGCTGCTAGCTTGGTTCCAGTCAGTGGTGTTGATGGCTCCTTGGCTGCTATTTTTTGGATTGTTTGCGGTTGGCGTTTACCTAAACCTAGCGGGTATCTTACTGCTGATTGTGATCTCAGTTGGATTTTATATCTACCTGGGCCGCCAACTGCGAATCATGGGACAGAATGAGTTAAACATTAAGCGCGCCGCGCCCTTGACTGACACCGCCAAAGACACTGAATCGGCGGACGACGCCTCCCGCAGCATTGAGGGGGAAGCAGAGGAGGGTCAGGAAACCCAACCCCCCAAAACATCAGACCAGGAAGCGGAGTCGCCTCCTTTATTAACGCCAATCCCGCAAGAAGATATCAGCCTGATTGAGGATATTTTTGGGATCGACTCCTTTTTCAGAACCGAAACCATTCCCTACCAAGAGGGGGTCATCTTTAGAGGGAATTTACGGGGGAGTCCGGAAGCGACCTACGCTAAATTGTCCGCAACGTTGCAAGCAAAACTGGGCGATCGCTATCGCCTAATGTTGATCGAAAGTCCAGAAAATAAACCTGTTGTGATCGTCCTGCCTAGCAGTTCGGATCCAATACCTACCACAAGGACGCAGAAATTTCTGGCGGCGGTGCTAGGCGTAGCCACCCTAGGCACCTGTTTAGAAGCAAGCGGTATCTTGATGGAGTTTGATTTCTTTCAAGAGCCCGGTCGAATCCAAGAAGTCATCCCGATTGCGCTTGGCGTTATCGCCGTCCTAATCGCCCATGAAATAGGGCATCGGATTTTGGCCCAACGCCATCAGGTAAAGCTGAGCCCTCCCTTCTTCATCCCCACCTGGCAGATTGGCTCCTTTGGCGCACTGACCCGATTCGAATCCTTGCTGCCAAATCGGTCAGTGCTTTTTGACATCGCCTTTGCGGGTCCTGCGGCTGGCGGAATCGTTTCCTTAACCCTGTTAATTTTAGGCTTATTGCTATCTCATCCAGGGAGTTTCTTCCAAATCCCGGCTGAATTTTTTCAAGGCTCCATATTGGTGGGAGCTTTGGCCCGGGTGGTGCTAGGTTCAGCGCTACAACAGGCGCTGGTTGATATTCATCCGTTAGCGGTTATCGGTTGGTTTGGATTAGTCATCACCGCCATCAACTTGATGCCGGCGGGTCAGTTAGATGGCGGCCGAGTTATTCAAGCGATTTATGGTCGTAAGGTGGCGGGACGAACCACGGTGATCACCCTGGTGATCTTAGCGATCGTCTCCTTTGTCAATCCGTTGGCGCTGTATTGGGCTGTTTTGATCTTATTTCTACAGCGCAATCTGGAACGTCCTAGCTTGAACGAGATCACTGAACCTGACGACACGCGAGCTGCATTAGGATTATTGGCGCTATTTTTAATGTTGGCGACTTTGTTGCCTTTAACCCCCAGCTTAGCGGGGCATCTTGGCATTGGGACGTAATATCATATGGCAGGCAGTCTCCCCCAAATCTTACTGCTTTTCGACATCTCCGTTATTCTCAACGGGAGCACTCGGTTGTGGCGAGGCTATCGACAGATTGGGGCTTGCTGGCTGCCTCAAGTCGTTTTGGATGAAGCACGCTTTTTGCAGAACCGCGCTCCAGACCCGTCTCAGGAAAAGATAGCCAGAGAGTTCTTTCGGTTCTATCCCGATAGTAATTGGCAGGCGACGGATGAGACGATGTCCCACCCCGCACTCCAACCTCCAACAGGCCAGCAATTAAGCAAACGGGCTAGGCAGGTGATAGCAATTGCCGAATGCGCCTACGGCGTCTCTCAGCACTTCCCGGAGCAACTGGTGGTGTTGGTGAGTGATTATCAACCCTTGCTAAAACGGATGCAAGCATTACAGGTCCTCAATCTTTGCGGGATAACTGGACTCGCTCTGAAGCAGTGGAGTCTATCCGGAAATCGGCCTGAGACGATTAACCAAGCTTGTCTCTCCATGAAGACAGCGGGAATTAGACAGAGAACAGCTGAGGTTAGACAAAAGGATGTCCAACCAAAGAATGTCAGCTCGCCTACATCTATTAGACAACCTACATCCATTCGGCAAACAGCGCAAAACTTACCTGCCGCTAAACCGTCAGCCCAACCCTCTGTAACCGCTCGCCCCAAAACTCGAAAACCCAAGGTTTCTCCCTCTCGCCGGGACGTCCCTAATATCCATAAGATTTCTCGATTCTACGCCCTGTCTCAACTGGTTTCGCTCGTGATCTCCCTAGCAGGGTTTGTGATTGTCGGATTCATGGTTTGGAGATTAATTCAACCCGAGAAATTTCAACAGTTTTGGCGGCGATATAACCTACCACAACTCGGTAGGATTTCGGATGGTCAGGAAAACTTCGAGAGTCATCGCCCGTTGGGCAAGGCGCACTACAGGGGGAGCGCTTTCACTGTTAGGATTCAGTCGCCAGAAAATTAGACACCTCCGCATGCATAAGCGCAATATCTGGATCACGTTGAATGGCCTGATAATATCGCTTTTCCACTATTGTTCCAGTTTCTGAGGGTCTCAGTAATGCATGGGCCTCTTCTAATAATTCATTCGCTCTTTGGAGCGTAATCACTTCTTTGGCGCTTAATTCTTCATCAATTTGAACAATAAATTGGGAGAAGGGCCGTAGCCAACTAAACCATCCATCGCCAATAACCAACCGAAAAAACTCTCCATTGGTTTGAATGCGTCCGTAGCGCCGCTCGTAAACCTTTCTCTCAGAGTTTAACAGCGCTTTATGCAAGCGAAATAACTTGCTCCGAACCTCACGCAAACGTCGGAATGGCTGATCAAGAGGCTGATTGTTTATAGACATGGAAACAGATGACAACTAACGCCTTTCATCATCTTGTCATAAACCCCCATCCATTCATCCACCCATCCCGCTTCCTTCCACCAGGAATTTAACTTCTCCTAATCCCAAATTTAAGAGAATCCGCAAAAATTTACCTTCTTTATTGAAAACTCTAGATTTCCAGAGCAATCATCTGGAAATAAGTCCATCAATACCAGCCTAACGAGGAGGCTGACATTCGCTCACAGTCATTACGAATACATCAAAACAATACAAATGCATGATGAATGTATTGCCAGCTTATTTACCTCTCTCGGCAGACAAAATCTGTATAACTACCGTTCCCATTATTTTTTGGGGACGTCATGCTGGTTTAAGGTCCATTGCCCGCTAGCTGAGCGCCCATTAGCCGAGGAGCGGGGATAAGGCGATGATTGACCCATAATACGGAGCCACAAGCGCAGATACCCATAACCTATGAGCAGAAACAATCCACAAACGCTACAAGTTCCGTCTTATGGGTACTACAACCCTAGACAATGGACCTTAATCGACTCCCTAACCTGTTCAGGATGCCATGGAGAGGGATGTTCTGGATGTGGATGGAGCGGTGAGATTTGGCTGCTAGGCGAGAAAGATCGAACTAGGCGCAGCAGCTTACGGATTAAGTCATGGGCGTCTCAATAATGATGTAAAAGTTCCTGTAAATGTTCAATCCATTAAATTCAATCCATTAAATATTCAGTTAATTGATTGCTTAACCAATGAATCAGGCCTTAGCAAATGGTTGGAGATTCAATAGGACGCACCAAACTGATAAGCAACCGTGTGGTGGTATAGCCCAGGGCTAGCAAGCAGAAGCTCATCACCAAGCCAGAAAAAATCAGACCAAGAATTAGACCATCTAGCAGATTGAAATTGTAGTCATGATTGTTGGGATAGCCAGTGCTAGAGAAACTTAGTTTCATTGCTTTTGATTCCTAGGGGGAAGAATACAAGACCACATGGCGATAAATATGTTATTAAACTTTTTTTATTAGGCTTCCTCAACTATTTCCTATGACTCTCTACAGTTAACCGAATCGTCATCAGCAAATTTATGTAATTTCTTAAAACTTTCCTCCCAAACCCGGAACAAAATTGAGGGCGGAGGCGGAAACTACGATTTCTGTCATAGTACGGTTTATACTGGCCCATGATCATGACAGGCAGTCTCATGTGGCTTTCCCCCTTCCTTTCAAATACCCTTAGCCGGGATATTTTTGCATCCTTGGCGACATTGATATTGGCCCTGAGCTGGTTACGCATAATGGACGCCCTCGCCCTTGGCGGATTGATCGAGCAGACGTTAAGCCGCAAGCTTATTCATATCGGTACAGGACCGATGTTTGTGCTGTGTTGGAACCTATTCAGCGACAGTCCTCAAGCCCGCTTTTTAGCCGTTCTCACCCCATTGATAATTACCCTCCAGTTTTTTGCGGTAGGGCTTGAATTAATTCAGGATCCTGCCGCTGTTCAGGCTATGACCCGACATAACGATCCCCGCGAGATCCTGAGAGGTCCTGTTTACTATGGCCTGGTTTTTGTGATGTGCACCTTAGTCTTCTGGCGGTCTTCGCCGATCGGGATCTTGGCGCTAATGCTGATGTGCGGCGGAGATGGTCTGGCGGATATTGTCGGTAGACGATTAGGTAAGCACAAGTTGCCCTTCAATCCCAATAAGAGTTGGGCTGGATCAGCAGCGATGCTCTGCGGCGGATTTATATTTGGATTTGGTTTTTTGGTCTTATTTAACGCCTTTGGCAATTTTCAACCCTCGCTGAATTTGCCCGCAACGGCGGCGGCGGTTGGAGCGATCGCATTGGCGGCCACCGTCGTGGAAGCGCTCCCCTTTAGGGATATTGACAATCTGACATTGACCGGTGTGGCGGTGGTGTTGGGATTGACCTTACTTTGACATCCCGAACATCCCTTCCCCCCATCCCTCCTGACTTAAACAGTTTGACCGATGGAATATATCATTAAAGAGATCTTTCAAGATAAAACCTTACGGGATATCTCTTGAAATGGGCATTCATAATGATTGCCTATATCCAGATCCTAACGTTCATTTTTTTCCTACAATTGCTCTGAAAGCAAGCGAAGCCATAACGACTATGCTCAACAAAGCAATCTCTAAGCTCAAAGTTTGGTTCCCCGCACCTGAGGTCCACGCCCACTGTGATGGCCCTTGTGGTGTTTATGATCCCTCTGCCGCCCGAATCAATGCTGAGGCAGTTCTTTCAATGACCAAGAAAATCCTGGACCTTGAAGCGCCGGCTCAGGGTGATAAGGCAGCGTTGATTGCGTATGAAAATACGCTCTCTCGCTTCATTGCGATTAAGGAAGAACAGGCTCAATTGGCTAAGAAGGAATTGCTCATCCTCTGGACTGACTACTTCAAGCCAGTTCATCTAGAGAAATATCCCGATCTTCACGATACCTTCTGGAAGGCGGCTAAACTCTGCTCTGCCTGCAAAGTTGAGGTTAGTCTGCAACATGCCCAAGAGCTGATGGCGGCGGTCCAGAAAGTTCATGACATGTTCTGGGCTACCAAGGATCGCCCAATTACTTGGTACACCGCTAGCTAGACCAATAATTCTGATTTAACTACATGACATCTCCACGAAGGAAGGCGGGAGGGGGTGGAGAGTCAATTGTAGTGACTGTTATGTGGGCTCAGCAATATTGCTGGGCCTCTCCAATGTTGGAATGGATAAGCAATTGAGCCCCATTACGTTGGGCGACCTACTCCTTTGGCTTTTGAGACGGCGGAGACGTTTTCGGGTGACCGGACGTTCGATGGAGCCTCTATTGCAACCAGGAGACGAAATCCTAATCGCCCCGAGAGCCTATTGGCGATCGCCCCCTTCTATCAGCGATATTGTGATCGCCCGCCGTCCCGATCGATTAGATTTACGGGTAATCAAACGAGTCACAGACGTATCTGCGGATGGGGCCTGTTTTTTGACAGGAGACAATTTGCAGGCCAGCACCGATAGCCGCACATTCGGCTGGGTCACCCCCGAACATATCCTTGGCCGAGTCACTTGCCGCTTTTTTTAAATTCAACCCAGTTTGGATCAAGGTGTGGGGTTAGTCCGGTGATAAAACAAGTAACAAGTAACCGGTGGAGCAGAGTGAGTGGCAAGTGACCAATGACTAATGACCAATGACCAATGACCAATCCCCCTTCAGCTATCACTATCCACCCAGCCGCGCCCAATGATGTATCAATTTTATTTGAGCTAATTAAGGCGTTAGCGGAGTACGAAAAGCTTTCCCATGAAGTAGTGGGAAGTCAACTTGATTTACAGGCGCACCTATTTGGCCCCCGTCCCTATGCTGAAGCGATTCTGGCGAGGGTAGAGGGTCAGGCGGTTGGGTTCGCTCTATTTTTTCATAATTACTCTACCTTTCTAATGCAGCCCGGGATTTATCTGGAAGACCTGTTTGTGCTGCCCCAATATCGTCGTCAAGGCATTGGCAAACGGCTGATTACCCATGTCGGAAAAATCGCTCTAGCTCGGAAATGCGGTCGATTTGAATGGAACGTGCTGGATTGGAATGAGCCCGCGATCGCTTTCTACCAGAGTATTGGGGCCGAGATCAAACCAGAATGGCGGCTTTGCCGAGTCACTGGAGAAGCGCTCACTGCCTTTCACAACTTTTGAGATGGGGGCATGAGCTAGGCGTATATTTAAGCTGAAATATCTATCAGAGACACAATAGGGCTCCAGCTTAAAGCGGGACAATCCAGTAGAGAAGGAATACAGAAGTCAGAAGTCAATCAAGAACTGGATTCTGTCTCCTGTATTCTCCTAAGAAACACTTTCTAGCATGTTATTCGAGGATGCCTGTGGCACCAGCTCAAAACCCAGATTTTTGGCCTTGCGCTGCAAATTATTAATCACCCTTTGTCGATACTGCTGTTCATAGGCATCTACTCCTGGGTCAATATAGATGCCGCCATCCAGCCAAAGGCGATAAAAAATCCGAGCCAGCTTATGGGCAGTGGCGGTAATCGCTTTTTGGGGGCCTAATCGCGCCCTCAATCGGCGGTAAAAGGCTCCCAAAGCCGAGTTTGAGCGCGATAAGGTTTGCGCTGCGATGCGGAAGGCGTTGGCGGCTCGATTCACCACTTTGCGGGTGCGAGCACTCTTCACCTTGCCGCCAGAAATGCGGCTGCCCGGAGAGAGGCCCAGCCAAGAGGCAAAATGCTTTTCAGTAGGGAATCGAGAGGGGTCTAAGCCAACTTCAGAGAGAATGGTGAGCACCGTGAGGGTGTCAAGGCCGTCAATCAAGGTGAAATCTACCTGAGTGAGACGATAGAGATGTAAGTGTAAATCAATGCGAGGGGTATTGCCTTGGGGCTTGCGCCGTCGTTTTTTAGGGGCTGGCGGGGGAGCCTCATGGATATCAACTTGCCCTTCAAACTGGTTGAGATATTGCTCAATTTGCTCGTCACAGACGCGAATTTGGACGCAATAGGCGTCGTAAAGCGCCAACTCTTGCTGGAGGACAAAGAGCAATTCGCTCCGATAATTGCCGTTGAGGGCGGCGGCAATTTCCTCCTCCGACCGTTTCACCCGAGGGTCTCGAAACTTCGCCAGTTTGTCAGGGTCCCGCTCCCCAGCCACAATTGAGCGAATAATACTCATGCCGGTCTTACCCGTAATATCACTGAGCACCCGGTGCAGTTGCAGATTCATTTCATCCAACGCCTTTTGCATCCGTCGGATATGGTCGCAGCTACTGCGAATCAAGCTATCTCGATGCCGAACGTAGCTGCGCAGGACGCAAATCTCATCGGCAGGTCGGAACGAGGCGGACAACAGGCCACAGCTATGGAGCTGTTGTAACCACTGGCAATCCAGCACACCGCTTTTGCGTCCTGGAACGGTCTTGACATGGCGGGCATTGACTAGATAGACCTCTATGCCTCGACTTTCCAGCACCTGAAATAGCGGTATCCAATAAACCCCGGTTGATTCCATCGCCACTGTCGTGATCTCACAAGCCTCAAGCCAGTCCCCCACCGCTTGCAGGTCTGATGTGAAACAGCCGAAGCGTCGCACTGGCTTCTCATAGCGTTCCGGTACACTCACCCAGTGCTCTTCGGCTCCCACATCAATCCCCGCAGCTTGAGGATGAATTAAACCAAACGGTTCCCTTTCCTTGCCCGCCATCATGTCCACCTCTGATTGCCCATCAATGGACTCTGCTCGGCAGGATTCGCTGATAAGATTCTCCTAAACGGGATAGCCCATGGGCTTCACCAATGCTCTAACCATTCCTGCCGCAACCAAGCTGTATTACAGGTACTCAGACACTACTGAATTAACGGTCTTAAAAACCAGAGTCCACTCTTGAGCATGACCGCTTACCTCAGCCGATACCGTTGGCTTTAATGTTTCTTCC
>JAAUYH010151187.1_pt1 | contig 29867 bp, 30 predicted proteins | sample 7278061 | NCBI WGS metagenome assembly JAAUYH01 (sample SAMN14350203, study PRJNA611818) | marine sediment metagenome | isolation source: surface marine sediment (0.6m) | place: French Polynesia: Moorea | collected 2018-08
CACCGACAGTTTCTGCTACCCCTCGGTCTAGGGCTTGGCGGATACGATGATGACGGCGGCGGGCCTCTGGCTCGCCGTTGTCGCCAGCGGGCTCTATCACGGGGTGAATCCAGGCATGGGCTGGCCGCTGGCGGTGTCGGCTGCGCTCTTCGAAGGCGGCCGTCCACCTTTGTTCAAGGCGATGGGCGCGCTGGCGGGTGGGCATTTCGTGGCCATGGTCGGGATCCTGCTGCCCTTCGCGATGATGACCCTGCTGGTGGAATACCAGCGCGAAATCCGCATCGCCGCCGGTCTCATCGTGATCGCCATGGGTGTGTTCCTGGTGATCTACCGCCGCCACCCGCGTTTCCTGTCGCGCGTGCCGCCCTCGAAACTGGCGCTCTGGTCGTTCCTGGTCGCCACGGCCCACGGAGCAGGCCTGATGCTGGTGCCGATCTACCTCGGCCTTTGCGGGCTCGATGAGCTCGATGCCGGCCACCGCGCGGCGGCGACGCTGATGGGCCAGAACCTCGGCATCGCTTTCATGGTGGCCGTACTGCACACGCTCGCGATGGTCGCCTCGGGCGGCGCCGTGGCCCTGGCCGTGCACCACTATCTTGGGCTGAGCTTCGTCTCGAAGAGCTGGTTCAATCTCGACATGGTCTGGGCAGGAAGCCTGATCCTGGTGGGCGCCATCGGCCTATGGGCTGCGCTCTGACACCGGGCGCCCGAATTCCGTGACGGAATTCGATCCGGAATTCGTGTCGAATTCCGGCCCGCTCAGGCCTCCTCGGTCAGGATCGACGGCTCGCGCCGCGCCGCACAGCGCGATTGCGGGCAGATCCGGCAGCCGGTGCCGATCTTCAGCGGCGGCATCTCGGGCAGGCTCACCCGTTCCGGCGGCAGGATCAGCATCGTCGCCTCGAAGACCGTCGGCGCGTCGAACCCCGCCGCCCCCACCGGCTGCGACACCGCGTAGGTAAGGAACCGCGACGGGTGGCGGCCCACCATCTCGACCACCGCGCGCACCGGCGTCATCGGCCGGCTGAGCGCCTGGTACAAGGGCCAGAGCGGACAGGCCGCTCCGAAGCGCGGCAAGGGGAACCCCTCGATCGGCTTGCGGAAGGTGAGCGTGCCCGACCCGTCGCAGACCACCAGCCCGACGCCGCCGCCCGCGCCCTGTTCTGGAAGCGATGCGATGCGCCGCAGCACCGCCGCGAGGTCCGCCCCGAACCGGTCGGTCAGCTGCCCCGGATCATGGCCGCACGCCTCCGCCGCGCGCTCGAACTCCGCCAGCGGCATCCGCTCCGCATCCGCCCGGTAGCGCCGCAGATAGGCCGCCGCCAGATCCCGGCCTGCCGCGCTTACCACCGGACGGGCGTCATGGATCAGCGCCTCCACCGTGGACGGCAAGGCCCGCTCCAGCTCGGCCACGTGGAACCCGCGCTCCTGAAGCCAGGCCTCCAGTTCCTCCTGCGGCGACCCCGCCCCGCCCTCCGCCTCGCCCACCGTATCGAGATACGCCACCAAAGCGCGCGAGCTCTCCGACAGCCGCTCGCTGTCCTCGTGGATATTGCGATGGAACCGGTCACGCCATTCGGCCTCGATCTCGCCGGGCTCCACCAGGATCGAGGCGGTGGCGTTGATCGATGTCACGGTGCTCAGCAATTCATGCAGCGAGGCCGCCAGATGCGGGTCGTGCGCCATCCGGTCGGTGAGCGTCTCGATCGTGCGCTCCAGCCGCGCGATGCGGCGCTGCTGGCCCGCCACCAGACCTGCCCAGCCCGGAAACCGTCCGGCGAATTCCTCGACCCGGTCGGTTTCGGCGCCCGCCGCCTCGTCCCCCGCCGCGGCGTCGCGCAAGGCGCTCACCAGCTCGGCCTCCGCTCCCTCGGCCAGGGCGGCGGAGTCCACGTCGAGAACGCGCGCGATATCGACCAGCAGCTTGCCGCCGATTCTCCGCTTGTTGTGTTCGATGAGGTTGAGATAGGCCGCCGAGATCCCGACCGTTCGCGCTAACGCCGATTGCTTGACCCCCAGCATCACCCGGCGTTCGCGGATCCGGCTGCCGGTCAGGACGCGCGCGGGCATGGCCAACCCTCCTGATTCCAAACGGTTTCCCCGGCGTCAGGAAAACTTCTTTACAACGCCGCAGCGCTGCCTGTGTATTTATTTACAGAAATTTCGTTTCATTCAAGGGATTTGTTGCGGAATTTTCCTGCCGTCTGCATGAATGGGAGCATCCTGTAAAAGGGGTGTGGTGCGCCAGAGGAGGCCTCCACAGGCGAACATCAACGGGAGGATATACATGTCCAAATCCAACTTCACGCGTCGTGGTGTGCTGAAAACCGGCACGATGGCCGGCGGCGCGCTGGCGATGCCCACGATCTTCACCGGCGCGTCCTGGGCCGGCAGCCACACGGGCTTCACCAACGCCCCGGGCGACAGCGAGGTCACGCTGGGCTTCAACGTGCCCCAGTCCGGTCCCTATGCGGACGAGGGCGCCGACGAACTGCGCGCCTATGAGCTCGCGGTCGAGCACCTGAACGGCGGTGGCGACGGGGGCATGATCCCGACCTTCTCGTCGAAGACCCTGGACGGCACCGGCATCCTGGGCCGCGAGGTCAAGTACGTCACCGGCGACACCCAGACCAAGTCGGACGCCGCGCGCGCCTCGGCCCGGTCGATGATCGAAAAAGACGGCGCCATCATGATCACCGGCGGCTCGTCCTCGGGCGTGGCCGTGGCCGTGCAGGCGCTCTGCCAGGAAGCCGGCGTCATCTTCATGGCCGGTCTGACCCACTCGAACGACACCACGGGCAAGGACCGGAAGGCCAACGGCTTCCGTCACTTCTTCAACTCGTACATGTCGGGTGCCGCGCTCGCGCCGGTGCTGGCGAACGCCTACGGCAAGGACCGCAAGGCCTATCACCTGACCGCCGACTACAACTGGGGCTACACCACCGAAGAGGCGGTGCGGAACTCGACCGAAGCGATCGGCTGGGAAACCGTCGCGGCGGTGAAAACCCCGCTGACGCAGACCGACTTCTCGTCCTACATCGCGCCGGTTCTGCAGTCGGGCGCCGACGTTCTGGTTCTGAACCACTACGGCGGCAACATGGTCAACTCGCTGACCAACGCGGTGCAGTTCGGCCTGCGCGAGAAGGAAGTGAACGGCAAGAACTTCGAGATCATCGTGCCGCTCTACTCGCGCCTGATGGCCCGCGGTGCCGGCGAGAACGTTAAGGGCATCTTCGGCTCGACGAACTGGCACTGGTCGCTGCAGGACGAGGGATCCAAGGCCTTCGTGAAGTCCTTCGGCACCAAGTACGGCTTCCCGCCGAGCCAGGCGGCACACACCGTGTACTGCCAGACGCTGCTCTATGCCGACGCCGTGAACCGCGCCGGTTCGTTCAACCCCTGCGCCGTGGTCGAGGCCCTGGAAGGCTTCGAATTCGACGGCCTCGGCAACGGCCCGACGCTCTACCGCGCCGAGGATCACCAGTGCTTCAAGGATGTGCTCGTTGTGAAGGGGAAGGAAAACCCGACCTCTGAATTCGACCTTCTGGAAATCGTCGAGGTTACCCCGGTCGCACAGGTCACCTACGACGCGTCGATCTTCGGCGGCGAACTGGGCGCCTGCAACCCGGGCGCATAAACGACAAAGCCGGGCGGGGCAGCTCCGCCCGTCACTCCCCGCGTCCCGCCGCCGGCGGGACGCATCCCCCGGGCCCGACGCCCGGCTGATGATTTCCCGGCAAACCGAAAGGTGGGGACATGGACGCCATTATTCTTCAGATCCTGAACGGCCTCGACAAGGGCTCGGCCTATGCCCTCATCGCGCTTGGCCTGACGCTCATCTTCGGCACGCTCGGCGTGGTGAACTTCGCCCACGGGGCGCTGTTCATGATCGGCGCCTTCTGCGCCGTGACGCTGCAGCGGATCCTGACGCTGAGCTACCAGGTGATCGACGAGACCAAGACCGATTTCCTCGGCAACCCGCTGAAGGTGGACGTACCCTACGTGCAAGCCTGGTTCGGAGAAGCCGCCGGAGCGGCGATCATCGACTGGGCCGTCCCGTTGGCGATTCTGTTCGCGATCCCGATCATGATCGGCGTCGGCTTCATCATGGAACGCGGCCTCATCAAGCATTTCTACAAGCGACCGCATGCCGACCAGATCCTCGTGACCTTCGGCCTGGCCATCGTGCTGCAGGAGGTCATCAAGTATTTCTACGGCGCCAACCCGATCCCGACGCCGGCACCGGACGCCTTTGCGGGCAGCTTCGATTTCGGCGCGCTTCTGGGCTTTGCCGAGAACACGATCATCTACCCCTACTGGCGGCTGGTGTATTTCGTCTTCTCGCTGGTCATCATCGGCGCGGTATTCGCCTTCCTGCAGTTCACCACCTTCGGCATGGTGGTCCGCGCCGGCATGGCCGACCGCGAGACGGTGGGGCTTCTGGGCATCAACATCGACAAGCGGTTCACCATCATGTTCGGCATCGCCGCCGCTGTCGCCGGTCTGGCGGGCGTGATGTACACGCCGATCAACTCGCCCAACTACCACATGGGCATGGACTTTCTGGTCCTGAGCTTCGTCGTGGTCGTCGTCGGCGGCATGGGTTCGCTGCCCGGCGCGGTGCTGGCGGGCTTCCTGCTCGGCATTCTCGAAAGCTTCGCCTCGATGAAAGAGGTCATCGACCTCATTCCCGGCATCAACCAGATCATTATCTACCTGGTCGCCATCATCATTCTGCTGACCCGTCCGCGGGGCCTGATGGGCCGCAAGGGCGTGATGGAGGAATAAGCCATGCTTGGACTCGGCAAGAAAGACACCACCCTGTTCCTGATCGTGGCGGTGCTGACAATGCTCGCCCCCTTCATCCTGAATCCGTTCCCCGAAGGGTCGGAACTGGCGCAGTTCAACGCAGGTTATCCCGACCTGATGCAGCGCTTCGTGATCTTCGGGATCTTCGCGATCGGCTTCAACATCCTGTTCGGCCTGACCGGGTATCTGAGCTTCGGTCACGCCGCCTTCCTCGGGGTCGGCTCCTACGCGGCGATCTGGTCGATGAAGCTGTTCACGCTGAACATCGTCCCCTCGATCATCTTCGCCGTGATCGTCGCGGGTCTCTTCGCGGTGGTGGTGGGTTATATCTCGCTGCGGCGGACGGGGATCTATTTTTCGATCCTGACGCTGGCCTTCGCGCAGATGTCCTATGCGCTGGCCTACTCGGTCCTGACCCCGATCACCGGCGGCGAGACCGGGCTGCAGATCAAGGCCACGGACACGCCGCTTCTGTCGAACCTGGCGGAGGGCGAGATCGGCCGCGCCAATCTCTTCGGCCTCGAGATGCGTACCAGCCTCGAGGTCGGCGCGGGCAGCTGGCTGTGGACCTTCAATACCGGCTACTACGTTGCGGCAGTCGTGATGCTCCTGGCCTTCTACATTGCGATCCGCATCTTCCGCTCGCCCTTCGGCATGATGCTGCGCGCGGTCAAGTCGAACCAGCAGCGGGTGAACTACACCGGCCTGAACTCCAAGCCCTACACGCTGGCGGCCTTCGTGATCTCGGGCATGTATGCCGGTCTGGCCGGCGGCCTGATGGTGGCGATGGACACCCAGGTGGGCCCCGAACGGATGTTCTGGACCGCCTCGGGCGAGGTCGTGCTGATGACCATCCTCGGCGGCGCCGGCACGCTGATCGGCCCGGTTCTGGGTGCGGGCCTGATCAAATACATGGAAAACATCATCTCGAAGATCAACTCGAGCATCCTGCACGACTGGTTCGCCTTCCTGCCGGACGGGCTCGAAGACGCGGTGGTGTTCATGATCTATCCCTTCATCGGCAAGGGCTGGCACCTGACGCTGGGGATCGTGTTCATGCTGGTCGTGATCTTCCTGCCCGGCGGCCTGGTCGAAGGCGGTCAGCGCATCGCGCGGATCTTCGGCAAGAAGAAAAAGACCACCGGTTCGGGCGACGACCCCGAGCATCACCCGCAGCCTGCCCCGCATGTGGGCGAGTAAGGAGGGCCTGAGACATGGGTATCCTTGAAGTCAAAGGCGTCAACAAGCGCTTCGGCGGCCTGCAGGCGCTCGGCGACGTGAACCTCTCGGTCAACGAGAACTCGGTCCACGCGATCATCGGGCCGAACGGCGCGGGCAAGTCCACCCTGCTGAACTGCCTGGTGGGCAAGCTGATCCCCGACACCGGCTCGGTCATGTTCGACGGCCAGTCGGTGCTGGGCCGCAAGCCGCACGAGATCAACCAGATGGGCATCAGCCGCGTGTTCCAGACGCCCGAGATCTTCGCCGATCTCACCGTCTTGGAAAACGTCATGATCCCCTGTTTCGCCAAGCGGGACGGCGCGTTCCGGATGCACGCCATCGAGTCGGTCGCCAACGAACGGTCGATCAACGAAATGGCCGAGGAGATGCTGGCGGATGTGAACATGCTGGAACGCCGGCACGATCACGCCGGCTCGCTGTCCCGGGGCGACAAGCGGCGGCTCGAGATCGCCATGTGCCTGGTGCAGCAGCCGCGGCTGCTGCTGCTGGACGAACCGACGGCGGGGATGGCGCGGGCCGATACCAACAACACCATCGACCTGCTGAAGGAAATCCACGACAAGCGCGACATCACCATCGCGATCATCGAGCATGACATGCACGTGGTCTTCAGCCTCGCGCAGCGGATCACCGTTCTGGCCCAGGGCACGCCCCTGGTCGAGGACACGCCCGACAACATCAAGGGCCACCCGAAGGTCCGCGAAGCCTATCTTGGGGAGGCGCACTGATGACGCTGATCGAAGACACCAAGACCAAGCAGTACGAAAAGCCCGACTTTTCCAAGTTCGAGAACAAGGCCGCCACCGCGCCCGCCTATTTCTCGGTCTACGATCTGCACGCCTATTACGGCGAAAGCTATATCGTGCAGGGCGTCAGCTTTACCGTGCACGAGGGCGAGATCCTGGCGCTGCTCGGCCGTAACGGCGCGGGCAAGACCTCGACCTTACGCGCCATCGCCAGGCTCGACAGCCCGCAGGCGACCCATGGCGAGATCTGGCTGGACCACAAGCACCTGCACACGATGAACAGCCACCAGGCCGCCATCGCGGGCATCCAGCTGGTGCCGGAAGACCGGCGCATCATCCCCGGCCTGACGGTCGAGGAAAACCTGCAACTGGCGCAGATCATCGAGCCCATCGGCTGGTCGCTCGAACGCGTCTACGAGCTCTTCCCCCGCCTCGGCGAGCGCCGCAAGCAAGAGGGCGTGACGCTGTCGGGCGGCGAACAGCAGATGCTGGCCATCGCGCGCGCTCTGTGCCGGGACATCAAGGTGCTCCTGCTGGACGAACCGTATGAGGGCCTCGCCCCCGTCATCGTCGACGAGATCGAGAAGACGCTGAACATCATCAAGGAACAGGGTATCACCACGGTGATCGTCGAACAGAATGCGATCCGCGCGCTGATGCTCGCCGATCGCGCGGTGATCCTGGACACCGGCACCGTGGTGTTCGACGGAACCGCGCAGGACGTTCTCGACAACGAGGCGCTGCGCGCCGAATACCTCGCCATCTGACGAAAAGCGCGGGCGGTTTTGGCCTGGATCAAAGCCGCCCGCCCCACGCAGCGATAAGGCCGGGCACACGGCCAACCAGACTTCCCTGCCGCAGCCCCCGCACGGCAGGGCAAACGGGACGGAGACCACCCATGATTGAACATGCCGACGAGATCCACAAACCCTCGGACGACTTCGTCGCGGGCGCAAAGATCGACGCCGCCAAGTACAAGGAAATGTACGACGCGTCCGTCGCCGACCCCGAGGCGTTTTGGGGCGAGGCGGGCAAGCGGCTCGACTGGATCACGCCCTACACCAAGGTGAAGAACACCACCTTCGAATACCCCAATGTCTCGATCAAATGGTTCGAGGATGGCGAACTGAACGTCTCGGCCAACTGCGTCGACCGGCACCTGGCTACGCGCGGCGACCAGACCGCGATCATCTGGGAAAGCGACGACCCCGAGATCGCCAAGCACATCACCTATAACGAACTGCACGAAAACGTCTGCAAGCTGGCCAATGTCTACAAGGCGCTCGGCGTCGGCAAGGGCGACCGCGTGGTGCTGTACCTGCCGATGATCCCCGAAGCGGCCTATGCCATGCTGGCCTGCACCCGCATCGGCGCGGTGCATTCCATCGTCTTCGCCGGCTTCTCGCCCGAGGCGCTGGCCGCCCGGATCGAGGGCTGCGGCGCGAAGCTTTTGATCACCGCCGACCAGGCGCCGCGCGGCGGCCGCAACACGCCGCTCAAGACCAACGCCGACAGGGCGCTGGAGATCTGCGGCGACGTGCAGACCCTGGTGGTCGAGCGCACCGGCGCCGAGGTGCCGATGAAGGACGGACGCGACCACAGCTATGCCCATCACATGGCCCAGGCCGGCGCCGACTGCCCGTCCGAGCCGATGAATGCCGAGGACCCGCTCTTTATCCTCTACACCTCGGGCTCCACCGGCAAACCCAAGGGCGTCGTGCACACCACCGGCGGCTATCTGCTATATGCCGCGATGACCCATGAGTACGTCTTCGACTACCACGACGGCGACATCTTCTGGTGCACCGCCGATGTCGGCTGGGTCACCGGCCACAGCTATATCGTCTACGGCCCGCTGGCCAACGGCGCCACCACGCTGATGTTTGAAGGCGTGCCCACCTACCCCGATGCCGGCCGGTTCTGGGCGGTCTGCGAAAAGCATAAAGTGAACCAGTTCTACACCGCGCCCACCGCGATCCGCGCGCTGATGGGCAAGGGCACCGAGTTCGTCGCGCCCTACGATCTGTCGTCGATCAAGGTACTCGGCACCGTGGGCGAACCGATCAACCCCGAAGCCTGGGTCTGGTACAACGACAACGTCGGCAAGGGGAACGCGCCCATCGTCGACACCTGGTGGCAGACCGAAACCGGCGGCCATCTGCTGACCCCGCTGCCCGGTGCGATCCCGACCAAGCCCGGCTCGGCCACCCTGCCCTTCTTCGGCGTCCAGCCGGTGATCCTCGACCCGCAATCCGGCGCCGAGATCGCCGAGACCGAGGCCGAAGGCGTGCTGTGCATCAAGGACAGCTGGCCCGGCCAGATGCGCACCGTTTTCGGCGATCACGACCGGTTCGTCGCGACCTATTTCAGCGATTACAAGGGCTACTACTTCTCGGGCGACGGCTGCCGCCGCGACGCCGACGGCTATTACTGGATCACCGGCCGCGTCGACGACGTGATCAATGTCTCGGGCCACCGGATGGGCACCGCCGAAGTCGAAAGCGCCCTGGTCGCGCATCCGAAAGTGTCCGAGGCCGCCGTTGTCGGATACCCGCACGAGGTCAAGGGCCAGGGCATCTATTGCTACGTCACCCTGATGGCGGGCGAGGAATATACCGACGATCTGCGTACCGAGCTGCGCAACTGGGTCCGCAAGGAAATCGGCCCCATCGCCTCGCCCGACCTCATCCAGTGGGCCCCGGGCCTGCCCAAGACCCGCTCGGGCAAAATCATGCGCCGCATCCTGCGCAAGATCGCCGAGAACGACTATGGCGCCTTGGGCGACACCTCGACGCTGGCCGAGCCGCAGGTGGTGGACGACCTGATCGAGAACCGGATGAACCGGTAGGCGCAAAAGCTCTGAACCCGACACTTGGAAACCGGCGCCTTCGGGCGCCGGTTTTTCATTTGATCTCGCTCATGGTGCCAAAACCCGGAAAAAGCAAAAGAACGACGTCGGGATTATGCAAGGGGGAGATGGGCAATGGCTACTAGAGCTCGGAACGCAATCTACGAATGCGGCTATTGCGGCGCCCAGTTCGGAACTGCCAAGGACTGCCAGGACCACAAGAAGGAATGCAAGAAAGAGTACGAACAAGAGCACGCCAAGTGCCGTAAATGCGGCCACTGGTACCACAAGGACGAATTGGGTGCGCATTATATCGGCTGCCAAGGAACTGGCGAGTAGCCCGCACCTGCAGAGACCGGTCCGCCCGTCGCGGCCGCCGGAACCGCGCGTGCATCCGTAACGCCGCGACGGGTCCCCAAAACCGAGCCGATGGTTGGTATGGTGGATAAGGCCGCACACGCAACGCGCGCCGCACGCAGATCAGGGTCGCCGTCCGAAGGATCGCACGATGCGGCCATACAGCCCATCGGGCAGGTAACTCAGATGGGCCCTGTTCCAATCGCAACGGCGCTCGACCGGCAGCAGGCAACGTGCAATTTGCAGCCGCATCTCTCTTTCCAATCACCCCATTCAAATCAGGCGCACCTTGCGCACCGACGGGCACGACCCGACGCGGATACGGCACGGCGATGTGACCAAACAGCCAGGGTTTCCTGACCCGTCGGTCCATTCGGCACGAAATCACCGACATTTTGCCAATTTTTTTCGGATTTTGTCCGGTATCGAAACAATACCCGCAGACCCGCGGGTATTGAGAAGGAGCCGGACATGGGCCTCGTCCTGATGGGCAACGCGCTGTTGATGCTGTCGAGCTTTGCCGTGCAGTTCGGCTTGTTCGACGATCTCAATTTTGGCGACTCAGACTCCGATGCCGAACCCGAGGACGCGGGCGGGGCGGCCGAGGAAGAGCCTGGCGGAAACCTGCTGGACTATATCCCCGACGATTTCCTGGCGGAAACCACCGGAACCGCCGCCGACGAAAACTTCGTTGCCGACCCGACGCAGAATCAGGCCTGGTTCACGATGGAAGGCGATGACACGCTCGACGCCAGCGACGGCGACGACTACGCCGACGGCGGAGAGGGCGACGACGTGATGTTGCTCAGGCTCGGCGACGACATCGCGCTCGGCGGCGACGGTGCCGACACGATCGACGGCGGCTTTGGCGACGACACGATCTCGGGCGGCCCCGGGGACGACCGGCTGAACGGCAGCAAGGGCAACGACCTGATATTCGGCGATCTCGGCAACGATCTTCTGACCGGCAGCGACGGTGCCGACAGCCTGCACGGCGGTCAGGGCAACGACACGCTCTATGGCAACACAAGCACCATGCCGGGCGACGCCTGGGACGGCGCCGATACGCTCGACGGCGGCGAGGGCGACGACCTGCTGGTGGTCTCGGGCGGCGATCAGGCCATTGGCGGCGCAGGCGCCGATACGTTCCAGATCCACGACCCCGGCGACGGCGCCGCGCAGGCCGAGATCAACGATTTCGACGCCGCAGAGGATGTAATCAGCCTGGTCTATACCCCCATGACCGACCCGGTCACCGGAGACCCGGTCGATCCGCTGATCGAACTTTTGCCCACCGCCGACGGCACCGCCGCCGTGCTGAGCCTGAATGGCGTCGAGATCGCGATCATCAGCGGCGGCGAGACCCTGACCCCCCTCGACATCGCCTTGATCCCCGATGTGATCTGACGCCTCCGTCAGCCGATCACTTCGCCGATCAGCATCTGCGGCTGCACATTGGTAAAATTCGGAAGGTCCGCCAGCACGGGCCCCGCCGCGCCGAGCGCAGCGTTCAACGCCTCGCCGTCGGCAAAGGTGAAGGTTGCAATCGCATAGCTGCCCGGCGGCACGTCGGGTCCGCCGGCCAGACCCTTGGTCACCACCTGCGACTGGATGAACGATCCCATGTGTTCGTGGACGATCTCGAAATGTGTCGTGCCGTAGTAGTCATAGTCGAAGTTGGTATCCTCGCCGATCGGATAGATCACCTGTAAAGACGCCGCCATCGTTCCCCCCAAATTCTGATTGCCACATGCGCATTAATTCCACCCGCATCCCGGCGGTCAAAGCCTTTTCGGCGGCACACCGCCGCCCTGGGGCCGGTTTGACGGAAATCATGGCGCGTGCCGTGCCCCGGCATCACAGTCGCAGCCAGACTACGGACAAATAGAGAGGATCCCATGACACGACACCTGACCGGCCTCATCTGCGCCACCGCCCTCGCGCTTTCGGCCTGCGCCACCGTTGACGACGACCAGGCCGCGGGCGCTGCGGTCGGCGGCGTTCTTGGGGCGATCACCGCCACCGCACTGGGCGCCGATGACGAATGGCTGATCATCGGCACACTCGCCGGGGCCGCCGCGGGGGCGCTTGTTGCCCAGAACCAGAGAACCGGCGATTGCGCCTATTCCGACGGCAGGGGCGGCTACTACAGGGCGCCCTGCCGGTAACGTAAAAAAGGGCGGCACAAGGCCGCCCTTTCCTCTGCCGCGCGGTCGGCCGGTTAGTTCAGCGCCGCGTCGGTAATCGCGTGGGTCCAGGCCCCCTCCGGCGCCGTGGTGATCACCGGATCCGACCCGCCCGACAGCAGCGATGCCACCGTACGCTCGTAATCCGCCGGGTCCAGCGCCCCGTTCGAACCCGCCGTCAGCTTGGCGATCTCGCCCATCATCCGCTTCTGGTGCTTTTCGGTCTGCGCGCCGGTCTCGTCATATTCCAGCACGATCTCGGCCGCCTCGTCGGGGTTCTCCTCGGCGTATTTCCAGCCCTTCATCGAGGCGCGCACGAAGCGCACCAGCTTGTCGACCTCGGCCTCGTCGGCAAGCTTCTCTTCCAGCACGTAAAGACCGTCTTCCAGCGTGGCGACGCCCTGATCCTCGTACTTGAAAACCACCAGCTCGTCGGGGGACACGCCCGCGTCGATGATCTGCCAGTATTCGTTGTAGGTCATGGTCGACACGCAATCCGCCTGTCCGTTCAGAATCGGATCGACATTGAAACCCTGCTTCAGCACCTCGACACCGTCGTCCCCGCCCTCGGTCGGCACGCCAAGCTGCGACATCCAGCTGAGGAAGGGATATTCGTTGCCGAAGAACCAGACCCCAAGCGTTTTGCCCGGAAAATCCGCAGGCGTGGTGATGCCGGTATCCTTGCGGCAGGACAGCATCATGCCCGACGACTTGAACGGCTGCGCGATATTCACCAGCGCAAGGCCCTTCTCGCGCGCCGCCAATGCGGCGGGCATCCACTCCACCGTCACGTCGGCCCCGCCGCCCGCGATCACCTGGGTCGGCGCGATATCCGGCCCGCCGGGCTTGATCGTGAGATCCAGGTTCTCTTCCTCATAAAACCCCTTCTCCAACGCCACATAATAGCCCGCGAACTGCGCTTGGGTGACCCACTTCAGCTGCAGCGTCAGACCGTCCAGATGCGATCCCGCGCCCGCGGCCCCGGTTCCCATCGCAAGGGCCACCGCCCCTGCCAAAAGATGTCTCATTGCGTTTCCTCCTTGTTGCGTTTTCGTTCTCAACCCCGCTGCGACGGATGCCAGAAGGTCACCCCCCGCTCCAGGGCCGCGACCGCTCCATAGAACACCGACCCGGCGATCGCCGCGACGGTGATCTCGGCCCAGACCATATCAAGCCCCAGCCGCCCCACCTCGGTCGAGATGCGAAACCCCATGCCGCGGGTGGGCGATCCGAAGTATTCTGCAACGATTGCACCGATCAGCGCCAGCGTTGTCGAGATTTTCAGCCCGTTGAAGATGAACGGCATGGCCGCGGGCAGGCGCAATTTGAGAAGCGTCTGCCAGTAGCTCGCGCTATAGGTGCGCATCAGGTCGCGCTGCATCGCGGTCGTGTCGGCCAGCCCCTGCACGGTATTGACCAGAACGGGGAAGAACACCATCACCACGACGACCGCCGCCTTCGATTGCCAGTCGAAACCGAACCAGTTGACCAGAATCGGGGCCGTGCCGACGATGGGCAGGGCGGCCACGAAATTCCCGATCGGCAGAAGCCCCCGCTGCAGAAACGGAGACCGGTCGATCGCCAGCGCAGCCGCAAGCGCCGCCGCGCAGCCGATCACGTAGCCCGACACGGCGCCTTTCAGTGCGGTCTGGCGGAAATCGAGCCACAGCGTCCCGGTTTCTGCGGCGAATTTCGCCGCAATGGCCGTGGGCGCCGGCAGGATCACCGGCGAGACCTCCAGCCCCCGGACCACCAGTTCCCAGACGACCAGGATCGTGACGCCAAAGATCACCGGCACCGCCAGCCGTGCCGCCCGTGTGCCATGCCGGCGCGACGCGGCGATGCGGGTATTGAGCCACCACATGGCCAGCCAGAAGACAAAAGCGGTAAGCATCAGCGTCATGCCGTCCACCCCGCCAAACCCGCCCGCAGGCTACGGCCGTCGTCTTGGCCGGAATACGCGTATCCGACGGACCGCATCGGCATCCCCACCCCGCCGGCACGCCCAGCGAAGGCCCCGGGCGGGCGGGCGCCACGCCAGAGGCGCGCAGTCGCCCGCGGGGCCGTCACCGACCGAACCCCATGCGGCGCAGCGTGACGCTCTGCAGGAAGGCGACGACCGTCACCAATCCCGCCGCCAGACAGGCCGCCGCGATCAGCGCCGACCAGATCATGATCGGGTTGCCGAACTGGTCGCCGATCAGGATCCGCGCGCCCAGCCCCCGGATCGCGCCCGTCGGCAGTTCGCCCACGATTGTCCCCACCAGTGCGGCGGCGATACCGATCTTCAGCGAGGTGAAGAGGTAGGGCATCGAGGCCGGAAACCGCAGCTTCCAGAAGGTCGCCCAACCCGACGCCCCATATGTCTTCAGCAGGTCAAGCTGCATGGCATCGGGCGACCGCAACCCTTTCACCATCCCCACCAGCACGGGGAAGTAGCATAAGTAGGCCGAGATGATCGCCTTCGGCACTGCGCGCCCCTCGACCCCGGCCGAGGCCAGAACCACGATGATCATCGGCGCGATGGCCACGATCGGGATCGTCTGGCTGATGATCGCCCAGGGCATCAGCGACATGTTCACTGTCCGGCTGAAAACGATGCCGACCGCCATAAGAATGCCGGTGATCGTGCCCAGCGCGAACCCGGCCAGTGTCGACGACAGCGTGATCCAGCCATGGAACACCAGCGACCGCTTCGAGGTCACCTTCTTGTCGATGACCGTGCTCTTCAACTCCGCCGCCACCTGGTGCGGCGCGGGCAGCCTCGGGCGCTGCTGAACCATCGTGTCGGCCACGACCTCACCAAGGCTCAACTCCACGCCCGCGCGCTCGGCCTGCGCCAACGTCCAGGTGCTGTTCATCCAGACCGCTCCGGCGTACCAGATCGCCAAAATCGCGGCCAGCACCGTCAGGATCGGCAGCACTCTACGCATCGCCGTTCCGTCCCGTCCGCCAGGAACGCACGCGCTGGTTCAGCCAGATCACCCCCTCACCCGCCAAGAGCAGCGTCAAGGCCGCCAGCCCGTAAGGCAACCAGTGCCCCCCGAATCCCGCAGCCCAGGCAATCGCAAGCGTCACCCAGGCCACTACGCCGACCAGAACCAGCCACCGGCGCAGCGTCATGCCACTCTCCGCAGGTGCTGCCATGCCTGTTGCGCGATCCGTCGGGTCATATGCAGTTCATAGGAAAGTCAGATGCCATTCATACGCCCCCTCAGCGCCTCAGTCGTCATAGGCATGCCCGGCACGCAGCCCTTCCCGCACCCGATGTGCGATCTTGAGAAATTCGGCCGTGTCGCGAATATCGAGCGGCCGCTCCGCCGGCAGCGTGCTCTCGATCACATCCGTAATCCGCCCGGGCCGCGGCGACATCACCACGATCTTTGTCGACAGATACACCGCCTCGGGGATCGAATGCGTCACGAACCCGATGGTTTTTTCGGTTCGCTTCCATAGACTTAGAAGCTGCTCGTTCAGATGGTCCCGGACGATCTCGTCAAGCGCGCCAAAGGGCTCGTCCATCAGCAGGATATCGGCGTCGAACGCCAGCGCCCGCGCGATCGATGCCCTTTGCTGCATCCCGCCCGACAATTGCCAGGGGTATTTCTGGGCAAACCCCGAAAGATCCACCAGGGCCAGCACCCGCTCGACCCGCTCGGCCATCTCGGCCTTGGAATAGCCCATGATTTCAAGGGGCAAGCGTACGTTCCCCGCAATCGTCCGCCATGGGTAAAGCCCCGCCGCCTGAAAGACATAGCCATAGGCACGGGATCGTCGCGCCTCGTCCGGCGTCATGCCGTTGACGCTGATCGCCCCCCCTGTCGGATGTTCCAGCCCTGCCACGACCCGCAGAAAAGTCGTTTTACCGCAACCGCTTGGCCCGATGAAACTGACAAACTCCCCCTTGCCGATCCGAAGATCGACCTGCGACAGCGCCTGCACCGGGCCGTCGTTTGTCTGAAAGGTCAGGTCGAGACCTTTTGCCTCGATCACGAAACTCAAGAGGGCACCCCAACCAGTTCGTCGAAGATGGCGACATTCTCTTCGAGATGCTTGATCGACGTCGTGCCCGGGATCAAGAGCACGTTGGAGCTTAGTTCCAGAAGCCACGCCATCGCCTCTTCGATTGGCAGCGCCGCCCCCTGTTTCGTCGGGTTCGCGCCCAGCGGCCCGTGGGGCACGAATGCGATGCCGTCTTCGGCGCAGGCGGCGATCATTTCCTCGCCTTCCGACCGTTCGTTGCTGACCAGCGAAAACCGGTTCTGAACTGCGTCAATCGCTGCCACGGATTGCGCCGCGCGCAGCTGCGCCAATGTCACGTTCGACACACCGATCCGTTCGACCCGGCCTGCCGCCCGCGCCTGCTCGATCGCCTCGACAGAGGTTTCGATCGGAACCGCAGGGTCCGGAAAATGCAGATAGTAAAGCGAGATAGGCAGCGTCCCAAGAACGCCGGCGCTTTCGTCGATGTGATGTGCCAGTGCCGCCGCGCCGCCGTTCCGGGCAACTTTCATGCCGCCGTCGTCCCGCGTCTTTTCCAGCCCGCCCTTGGTGGCGACGAATACCTTATCCGCCCGGTCTCCAAGCGCATCGGAAATCAGCCGTTCGTTGTCCAGAGGCCCGTAGGCGCGCGCGGTGTCGATGTGGTCGATGCCCAACTCAACCGCGCGCCGCAGCAAGGCCTTGCCCGCCTGCCAGTTGGCGTAGGGTCCGAAGTTTCCCGGCTGGCCTGTAAGCCGCATCGCGCCGTAGCCCAGCCGCGCTATCCGCGCGCCGTCGCGGAATTGGAAGGTCCGCGAAAGTGTCACGTCACACGCCGCTGGCCGGAATCCCCGTCCGCTCTACCTTGCGCGGCGCGGTGAGTTCCTTCCAGGTCGACAGCGCCGCATTGACCGGATTCACCGGATCGCGGGCCACGAACTCTCCGTGCCCCTCCTGCGTGGTCACCTCGCCGTCGATCACCGCCACCTGCCCGCGGGTTAGGGTGAACCGCGGCAGGCCCTTGACGTGCTTGCCCTCGAAGACGTTGTAATCGATGGCGGATTGCTGGGCATCGGCACTGATCGTCTTTTCCTTGTTCGGGTCCCAGACCACGATATCGGCGTCCGCCCCGACAAGGATCGCGCCCTTCTTCGGGTAGCAATTCAGGATTTTCGCGATATTTGTCGATGTGACCGCAACAAATTCGTTGGGCGTCAGACGACCTGTGGCAACTCCATAGGTCCAAAGCATCGGCATCCGGTCCTCCAGCCCGCCGGTGCCGTTCGGGATCTTGGTGAAATCGCCGACGCCATAGCGTTTTTGTTCGGTGGTAAAGGCACAGTGATCCGTGGCTACAACGGACAGAGAGCCGGATTGCAGCCCGGCCCAAAGCGAGTCCTGATGCTGTTTGTTCCGGAACGGCGGCGACATCACCCGGCGGGCGGCATGGTCCCAGTCCTTGTTGAAATACTCGCTTTCATCGAGTGTCAGATGCTGGATCAGCGGTTCGCCCCAGACCCGCTTGCCCTGCATCCGTGCCCGCCGGATCGCCTCATGCGCCTCTTCGCACGAGGTGTGGACGACATAGAGCGGCACCCCCGCCATATCCGCGATCATGATCGCCCGGTTCGTCGCCTCGCCCTCGACCGCCGGCGGCCGTGAATAGGCATGCGCCTCGGGCCCGTCATTGCCCTCGGCCATCAACCTGGCCTGCAGATCTGCCACGATATCGCCGTTCTCGGCATGCACCAGCGGCAGCGCGCCCAGCTCTTTACAACGTTGAAATGATGCGAACATTTCATCGTCATTGACCATCAGCGCGCCCTTGTAGGCCATGAAATGCTTGAAGGTCGTGATGCCCTTGTCCTTCACCACGGTTTCCATCTCGTCGAACACCTGCTCGCCCCACCAGGTGATCGCCATGTGATAGGAATAGTCGCAGTTGGCCTTGGTCGACTTGTTGCTCCACATCTGGATCGCATCGAGCAGCCCCTGCCCCGGCGCGGGCAGCGCGAAGTCGACGACCATGGTGGTCCCACCGCTGAGCGCCGCGCGGGTGCCGGACTCGAAATCGTCGGTCGAGTAGGTGCCCATGAACGGCATTTCCAGGTGCGTATGCGGATCGATCCCGCCGGGCATCACATAACAGCCGGTGGCGTCGAGCGTCTCGTCGCCTTTCAGGTCCGGCCCGATCTCGACGATCTTGCCCTTGTCGACGAGGACGTCGGCCTTGTAGGTCAGATCGGCGGTGACGACGGTTCCGTTTTTTATGACTGTGGTCATGTCATTCCTCTCTGCAAGCGGCAGCTCGGGTGCCGGGCACTTGAGGTAGACCCTTCAAGGCATTGAAAGCCGCCATCATTATTGGTGTGTTATCCGAGATAGCTTTGCATTGAACCTCAATCAACGGACGAACATTGACCGGCTCAACGTTGCGCAGATCTGCTCTTTCAAGGCAAAGGTCAGTACCCCCTAAGTATAGGTTGGCGCCTGTCCAGTAGCCGAATACCCAGTCTTGGAGCCGAGCATCTTCAATTGAAACCAGGTCGCTACAAGGCCTCATTCCAACGCCATCAGCCCATTCCAAATCCCAATTAGATTGCGCAGGCTTGCTTGTCAGCAAAAGAGCCGTGACTACGATTGTAGCGGGCAGCCTCACTCCACAATCTCCGCCGTCTCCACCACCGCGTGAAACAGCACGTCCGCCCCGGCGCGGGCCCACTCGGGCGAGATCTCCTCGGCCTCGTTATGCGACAGGCCGTCGACGCAGGGGCACATCACCATCGCCGTCGGCGCCACCCGGTTGATCCAGCAGGCGTCGTGCCCGGCGCCCGAGATCAGGTTGCGGTGCGAATAGCCCAGCCGCTCGGCCGCCTCGCGCACCGCCGTCACGCAGCCTGCATCGAACTCCACCGGGTCGAAGCCGCCGACCTTCTCGAATTCCACCGCCAGCCCCATTTCGGCGCAGATCTTCGCCGCGCCCAGGCGCAGCCGCTGTTCCATATCCTCGATCACCTCCAGCTGCGGCGACCGGAAATCGACGGTGAACACTGCCTTGCCGGGTATCACGTTGCGCGAGTTGGGGTAGACATCGATATGCCCCGCCGCCCCCACGGCGTCGGGCTTGTGCGACCAGGCGATTTCGTCGACCAGCTCCAACACCCGCGCCATGGCAAGCCCGGCGTTCCTGCGCATCGGCATCGGGGTCGAGCCCGTATGCGATTCCTTGCCGGTGATCGTCACCTGCGTCCAGCTGAGCCCCTGCCCGTGGGTGACGACGCCGATATCCTTGCCCTCGGCTTCGAGGATCGGGCCCTGTTCGATATGCAACTCGAAGAACGCATGCATCTTGCGCGCGCCGACCTCTTCGTCACCGCGCCAGCCGATGCGCTGCAACTCGTCGCCGAATTTCTTGCCCTCGGAATCCTCACGGTCATAGGCCCAATCCTGGGTGTGCATGCCTGCAAACACCCCGCTCGACAGCATGGCGGGCGCGAACCGCGTGCCCTCTTCGTTGGTCCAGTTCGTCACTACGATCGGGTGCCTGGTCCGGATGTCCAGATCGTTCAGCGTGCGGATGATCTCCAGCCCGCCCAGCACCCCCAGCACGCCGTCATACTTGCCGCCGGTCGGCTGGGTATCCAGATGAGACCCGACATAGACCGGCAGCGCCTGCGGATCGGTCCCCTCGAACCGGGCGAACATGTTGCCCATCTGGTCGAGCCCCATCGAACAGCCCGCTTCCTCGCACCACTTCTGAAACAGCGCCCTGCCCTCGCCATCCTCGTCCGTCACGGTCTGGCGGTTGTTGCCGCCGGCAACGCCGGGGCCGATCTTGGCCATTTCCATCAGCGAGTCCCACAAACGCTCGCCATTGATGCGAAGATTCTCGCCCGGTGCCGCCATATCGTCCCCCACGACCCAAGGATTTAAAAAGTTTGACCATTTGGTCAGGATGACGCTAACACGAGCCATAGGGCAGTCAAGGACTTCGGCCCCCCGCACGGCCCTTCACGACCCGAGTGAAAGGACGCCGATGCAAGGCACTGCTCCGCGCACGCGAATTCAGGAAAAGAACACCTCGGCCATCCTTGAAGCGGCGTTAGAGGTCTTCTCGCAAGCCGGGTTTCGCGGTGCGACCTTGGACCAAATCGCCAAGGCGGCGGGGCTGTCGAAACCGAACCTGCTCTATTATTTCCCCTCTAAGGAAGCGATCCATGTCGCTTTGCTGTCGGAGTTGCTCGACAGCTGGCTCGACCCTTTGCGCGCATTGGACCCGCAGGGAGACCCGATCGACGAAATTGTCGGATATGTCCTGCGCAAGCTGGATATGGCGCGGGATTTGCCGCGGGAAAGTCGTCTATTCGCAAACGAAATCATCCAGGGCGCACCGCGCATCCATGATTACATTACGGGTCCGCTGAAGAGGCTGGTCGATGAAAAGGCCGATTTGATCCGGGATTGGCAGGCAGAGGGCCGCATCGCTCCGGTCGATCCGCATCACCTGATTTTCTCGATCTGGGCGACGACCCAGCATTATGCGGACTTTGACGTACAGGTGCGTGGTATTCTTGCGCCCGGCCAAGACGCGCGGTTTCCAGAAGCGGCGCGGTTTCTCGAGCACATGTATCGCCGGGCCCTGGCGCCCGGTTAACCAAACGGCCCGATTCTGCTTGCCGTTAACCCATGGGCGTCATCGTTTTGCTATGGTTCGACCGTGGGGGCCCTGACTGCAGGAGCACCATGATGGGTGAGTTTGCCGGATTACACCCCCTTTGGGGCGTCGGTGGGCTGCCATTGCGCCAACAGACAGACATGCCGCACCCCGCAGTTCCGCCGGTCGAGGCCTCGGTCAGGGGACAGGGGCTCGATCCAAGACCGCAGACCGCGGCCCAGCCCGACACGCGATTTGCCCGGCATCAGAAAGGGGATGGCAGCGAGCGGGCGCCGGCGGATCCGGCGCACAAACAACCGCTCGATTCAAACACCCTGACCGGGCCGCCACCGGCCTTTCAGACGACGGTTCTGGAGTTGGAGCAAGACCTGCGCCGGGCAATGGCGCTTATCGAAGCCGCACGGAACGGGCCGCGGACCGAAGCAGCGATCGCCGCAGCGAGCCAACCGTCGCCTGACGGGACAGGCGCAAAACGAACCGCAGAGACGGACCCCGAACCGGCGGACGCGCACCGGACGCTCGGCGCCGAGCCGGAACCGGTCGCTCAAGACGCGGCGTCTAAGGGGGCGGCGGCACACTCCTTTGACGGGTGACAGGCGGCCAACACCGCGCCGGGCTCTACTCTGCGGCCTGCCGGACGGCAGGGTTGTTGGGATGCGTCGTCCAATCGCCATGATCGGCCTGCACTTCGGCGCCTGTGCGCTTGTCCACGGCACCCACCGCCAGTTCCTCCATCGTGATGCAGCCCTCGACCGGGCAGACATTGACGCACAGGTTGCACGCCACGCATTCCTCGTCGATCACCTCGAACACCCGGTCGGGCGACATAGAGATCGCCTGATGACTGGTGTCTTCGCAGGCGACATAGCAGCGGCCGCACTGGATGCAGGCTTCCTGGTCGATGCGCGCCTTGGTCACGTAGTTGAGGTTCAGGTACTGCCAGTCGGTGACGTTCGGCACCGCGCGACCGACGATGCCGGCCACATCCGGATGACCTTTGCCGTCCATCCATTGCGACAGGCCGCTGATCATCTCCTCTACGATCTTGAAGCCATAGGTCATCGCCGCGGTACAGACCTGCACGTTGCCCGCGCCAAGCGCGATGAACTCCGCCGCGTCGCGCCAGGTCGTCACCCCGCCGATGCCCGAAATCGGCAATCCGGCGGTTTCCGGATCGCGCGCGATTTCGGCCACCATATTCAATGCAATCGGCTTCACCGCCGGGCCGCAATAGCCGCCATGCGATCCCTTACCGTCGATCGACGGTTCCGGCGACATGGCATCAAGATCGACGCTGGTGATCGACGACACCGTGTTGATCAGCGAAACGGCGTCCGCCCCGCCCTTGCGGGCCGCCCGCGCGGGGTACCGGATATCCGTGATGTTCGGTGTCAGTTTCACGATCACCGGCATCCGGGTGTTCGCCTTGCACCACCGCGTCACCATCTCGATATAGTCCGGCACCTGCCCGACCGCGCTGCCCATGCCGCGTTCGCTCATCCCGTGCGGGCAGCCGAAATTCAGTTCGATCCCGTCCGCGCCGGTTTCTTCGACCAGCGGCAGGATCGCCTTCCAGGCCGCCTCTTCGCACGGCACCATCAGCGACACCACCACCGCCCGGTCCGGATAGTCGCGCTTGACCGTCTTGATTTCGCGCAGGTTCACATCCAGCGGCCGGTCGGTAATCAACTCGATGTTGTTCAGCCCCAACAGCCGCCGATCCGCCCCCCAGACCGCGCCATAGCGCGGCCCGTTCACGTTCACGATCGGCGGACCGGCCTCGCCCAGCGTCTTCCAGACCACTCCGCCCCAGCCCGCCTCGAAGGCGCGGCGGACGTTGTATTCCTTGTCGGTCGGCGGGGCCGAGGCCAGCCAGAACGGGTTGGGCGATTTGATGCCCACGAATTCTGAAGTCAGATCGGCCATTGTCAGATCTCCTTGGCTTCCTGCTCAGCCCTTGCCGAACACCATTTCCCATGGGCCCGTCTTGCCGTCGAACGCCGCGCGCACGGCGTTGCCATAGCGCGCCTGCGCTGTCGGACCCATGATCAGTTGCAGTCCCACGGGCGGCGGCCCGTGTTCGTCCATCGCCGCCGTGACCCGCTCGAAGAACGCAACCGCGTACGCCGTGCGGTCCCGCTCGAACACCGGCACCAGCCCGGCGGCGGAGGCCGCGTCGCGATAGGCCTGCGGCGGCGCCAGGAAAGACGCCTCGGGCGCGGACGCCCAGGGCACCGGAAAGTCCACGGGCGCGCCGCTTAACTCCATGATGTCGAATAGGGCGAACCGGCCACCCGGCGGCAGGACCCGCGCCACCTCGCGGAAAAGCGCAGGTTTATCGTCGATATTCATGCCCACATGGAACATCGTCACCAAATCGGCCGAGCCGTCTGCGACCGGCAGATCGAAGACGCTCGCCACCGAAAACTGCGTTCGATCACCCAAGCCGCACATCGCGCTCAGTTCCTCGGCGATATGCACGAAGGCCGGGGTCAGATCGATCCCCGTCACATTGGCGCCGTAGCGGCTCGCGACGAACCGCGCCGTGCCGCCGATACCGCAGCCGATATCTAGCACGCGCATGTCAGATGTGATCCCCAGAGGACCCAGCAAGGCCTCGGTCGCCTCCAGACCACCGGTGTGAAACTCGTCCACCGGTTTGAGATCTTCCGGCTTCGGGCGGTCGGGATCGGTCCCGGCCTCGGCCAGCCCCGCCCGGATCCGGTCCAGCATGGCGCCGGTATCGTAGTGGTCGATGACGAGGTCGGAAAGCCGGCTCATAAGGGATGTCCTTTGGTCGAAATGCCCCAATTCTACCCGATCTCGGCGTGTATGTCCTCGGCCGCATCGCGGCCTTCGGCCACAGCCGTTACCGTGAGGTCGTCACCGCCTGCGGCGCAGTCGCCGCCTGCCCAAACCCCTTGAAGCGACGTCCGGCCGGAACTCGTCACCTTGATCTTGCCGCCCTCCAGCGCCAGCGGCTCTGGCGCCCCTTCCAGCCTTTGGCCGATGGCACGGAACACTTGATCGGCGGGAATGCGGAGAGTCTCGCCGGTGCCGTTAAGACCATCGGGCGTATCCTCGGTATACTCGAACTCCACCTCGCGCACCGAACCGTTGCCGATCACCGCCTTGGGCTGCGCATTCGTTACGATCCGCACACCCTTCGACGCCGCCAGGTCCTGTTCATAGCGGCTCGCCGACATCCGGTCGCGCCCGCGGCGGTAGACGATTGTGACCGTTTCGGCCCCCAAGAGCCTTGACTGGACTGCGGCGTCGACGGCGGTCATGCCGCCGCCGATCACCACGATATTGCGCCCGACGGGAAGGGAGGAGAGGTCATCCGCCTGGCGCAAATCCGAAATGAAATCAACGGCATCAAGGACGTTCTTCACATCCTCGCCCTGGACACGCAGCGCGTTCACGCCCGCCAGCCCGATCCCAAGGAACACCGCGTCGTAGCCGTCGCGCAGCTGGCCGAGCGTCAGGTCGTTGCCCAACTGCCGGCCAAAGTGCGTCTCGATCCCGCCAATCCGCATCAGCCAGTCGACCTCGGCCTGGGCGAAGCCGCCCACGGTCTTGTAACTGGCGATACCGAACTCGTTGAGCCCCCCGGGCTTGGGCCGGGCGTCGAACAGGGCGACGTCATGTCCCTTCATCGCCAGCCGGTGCGCGCAGGCCAAGCCCGCAGGGCCCGCCCCGACCACGGCCACTCGCTTGCCCGTTGGCGCCCCCCGCCGATAAGGATGGGTGCCTGCCGCCATCACCACGTCGGTGGCAAATCGCTGAAGCCGCCCGATCTCGACCGGTTTGCCCTCGGCGGCCTCGCGCACGCAGGCCTCTTCGCACAGCGTCTCGGTCGGGCAGACCCTGGCGCACATGCCGCCCAGGATGTTCTGATCGAAAATCGTCCGCGCCGCCGCCTCGGGCATGCCGGTGGCGATCTGCCGGATAAACAGCGGTATGTCGATCGAGGTCGGGCAGGCCGTCACGCAGGGCGCGTCATAGCAGAAATAGCAGCGGTCCGCGGCGACAGCGGCCTCGTGCGGGTCCAGCGGCGGGTGCAGGTCGCCGAAATTCTCGGCCAGCGCCTCGGCGGAGAGGCGCGCAGGGACCACACCTGCGGTGAATGGGCTGTTGGACACGTGGCGGCCTCCGTCTGGGTCAGGGGACGGACGAACTCTGCCACAGGCGGAAATTTTATCAACTGGTAAATTTCTGCACGATCACGGCCAAAGACCGTAGGCCGCGCGCATATGTTCCACCGCCCGGCGGTTCGCTGTTTCTCGGTCCGCGCCATCGACCACCGACCGGCAAAGCGGGTCGAACGCCTCGGCCTCGGTGTCCGTGGGGTCGGGGATATTGGCCTCCAGCCAGATCGGCAGGCCCTGCCGGGCGACGCAGGCAGACAGCCAGACGTCGTCCACCGCCCAGGCCACTGCTGGAATGTCAAAAGCCGCCTCGTCAAAATATTCGGGCCGTACCAGCACACCGCCGCGCCCTTCGAATACGTCCACGTAGCCCGATCGCCGGAATACCCGACGGGCGGGTGCGATCCGTCGGCGTTTGTGAACGAGGCCCCGCCACAGAAAACGCAGTTGAAATTCCAAATCGGTCTTGCGCCAGCGCCGCTTGGCGCGCGGCTGCTGGGCACGCGTTTCGGAGCCTCCCGCAACATCATAGGCGTGGAGTCCCAATGTGCAGATCACAGCCTCCGGATGCCGGGCCTTCAGGTCCAGAAACCGCCGCGCCCAGCCAGGCGCATAGTACTGGTCATCATCGCAGAACAGTATGTTCACGTCCTGCCCGCGAAACTCCTGCACCGCCCCCAGGACCTTGGTTGCCGGGCCGAAGTCCCGAGCGATCCGGCGAATGTCGACGCCCTGCGGCACCTTCGGCATTGATCCGTCCCAATCGGGGAACCGCCGGTAGGTCTGGGGAATATAGAGCTGAACCCGGTCGGCCCCCTGCGTCACCAGACTCTCCAGTGTCGCGCCGATCTTGGGGAACCTCGGAGGCACCGAACTCAACGATATCACCAGCATCTCAGGTCCAGATCCCGTACGTTTCGCGCATATAGCGAACACCTTGCCGGTTGGCCTCGTTCCGCCCCGCGCCGTCAAAAGTGAAGGCATAGAGCGGCGAGAACCGCTCGGCCTCGGTATCGATGGGTTCGCGGATATTCGCCTCGACCCAGATCGGCACGCCGAGTCGACCGACCATGCCCGACAGCCAGATATCGTCGACCGACCAAAGCACGGGCGGGATGTCGAACGCCACATCGTCGAAATGCTCGGGCCGCACCAGGACGCCTGCGCAGCCCTCGAAGATATCGGCATAGCCAGACCGCTTGAAGGTCTTTCGCCGCGGCTGCGGGATCTGCTTGCGGCGGCGCCAGTGCATCAGGTCCTGCCAGAAAAATCGCAGCTGAAAGCCGACATCGCTCACACGCCAGCGCCGTACCGCGCGCGGCAGGTTGATGCGGGCCTCGCCGCCGGGCACCAGCCAATGCGCCTCCAGCCCCAGATGCGCGATGATGCAGCCCGGATGCCGCGCCTTTGCGTCCAGGAACTTCTGCGCCCAGCCGGGGTCGTACCAGCGGTCGTCGTCGCAAAAAAGAATGTCCACGTCCTGCCCACGATACTCCTGCGCGGCTGCAAGAATTTTAGTAGCTGGTCCCCAGTCTTGATCTATTCTGCGAATCTCGACACCATCCGGCACCTTGGGCAAGCTACCATCCCAGTTCGAGAAACGACGATACGATCTTGGAATATATAGGCAAATTTCATCCACCTCAGCCGTCTGCGCAACCAGGCTTTCCAATGTCTGCCAAGTCTTTTCGAACCTTGGCGGGACCGAAGACAGGGATATCACCAGCTTGGACATGTGCGCCCCGTTACGGCCAGACACCATAGGTTTGTTGGAAATAGGCTATCGCGGCCTTGTTTGCGGCATCCCGATCAGCGCCTTCGATTCGCGCCTTGTGCAGTGCGTCGGTGATACCGGCCGGCGTGTGCTGGGTGTCGAATTCGTCGGCCAGAACCCAGATCGGCACGCCCTTGCGCGCCAGATGGCCCGACAGCCAGACATCGTCGACCGCCCAGACAACCTCGGGGATCTCGAAGGCTTCGTCGTCGAAGTACTCGGGTTTCACCAATGCGCCACCGAACCCCTCGAAGCAGTCGACATATCCCGACTTCCTGAACAGCCGCCGCACGGGCTCGCGCAGGTATTGGCGCGGCACCGGCGGAAACAGGAACTCCCGCGCCATCCGCGCCTGAAACCCGACATCCAGAACCCGGCGCCGAGCCTGCGCCCGCGGCTGCGGGCGATCCCGCATCTTCGACTGGCCGTACCTGTCGGCTTCGAACCCGGCGATGGCGATGCAAGCCTCCGGATGCGCGGCGCGGGCGTCGACGAAGGCTCGTGCCCAGCCTGGTTTATACCGGCGGTCGTCGTCGCAAAGCAATATGTCGACATCCTGCCCACGGAACGCTTTCGCCGCAAAGAGCACCTTTGTCGCCGGGCCGAGATCGCGGTCGACCCGCACGATCTCGACCCCGTCGGGGACCTCCGGCAGGGTGCCGTCCCACTCCGGGAACCGGCGATAGCTGATAGGGATATGCAGCAGGATCCGGTCGACCGGCACAGTCTGGCGCAGAAGGCAGGCCAGCGTCGGCCCAAGCTTGTCAAACCGGGACGGAATCGACGACAGTGACACGATCAGCACGGCACCCCCATCCTTCTGTCGTACCGGTTCCGCATCGCCCCAAAGCCCCTGCCCGCTCCGGCGTCGCGCCGGACGCGGGTGCTTGTCGATTGAGGGACACGGCTTGTCAAGCGGGCTGCGGGCCGCCCGTGAATTCACGCACAATCGCTTTCCACGCCCAACGCCTTGACGTATAGACCTTGCACCTTCAGATGCTGCGAACGGGACACACGACTATAACAGGGGCGAGGATGGCATGACACTACCCGACAACGACACCGACATCGCCTTTGTCCAGGCGCTGGCGGCCGTGCTGCGCGACAATGATCTTGCCGAACTGGAGGTCGAGCGCGGCTCGAAATCCGAAGGGCGCCTGTCTGTCCGCCTCCTCCGACCCTCGGCGGCACCTGCGCCGGCCCCGACCTTCCAGCACGCCGCCCCGCCCGCCGCGCCGGCGCCGCAGGCCAGCCCGGTTCCGGCCGCAGAGCCCGCCGCCGCACCGCCGGACGACCCCGCCAGCCTGCCCGGCGTCGTAACCTCGCCGATGGTTGGAACCGTCTATCTGCAGGCCGAACCGGGCAGCCCGCCCTTCGTCAAGATCGGTGACGAGGTGTCCGAGGGACAGACCCTGCTGATCGTCGAAGCGATGAAGACGATGAACCACATCCACGCGGCGAAAGCGGGCAAGGTCACGCGGATCTTCGTCGAAGACGGTGCCCCGGTCGAATTCGGCGCCCCGCTGATGGTGGTCGAGTAGGCGCATGTTCGAAAAGATCCTGATCGCGAACCGCGGCGAAATCGCCCTGCGTGTGGTTCGCGCCTGCCGTGAGATGGGCATTCAGTCGGTCGCGGTGCATTCGACCGCCGACAGCGACGCGATGCATGTGCGTATGGCCGACGAGGCGATCTGCATCGGTCCACCCGCCGCCGCGCAAAGCTATCTCAGCATCCCTGCGATCATCTCGGCCTGCGAGATCACCGGCGCGCAGGCGATCCACCCCGGTTACGGATTTCTCAGCGAAAACGCCAGTTTCGTCCAGGTGGTCGAGGAACACGGGATCACCTTCATCGGCCCCACCGCCGAACACATCCGGATCATGGGCGACAAGATCACCGCCAAGGAGACGATGAAGGATCTTGGCGTGCCTTGCGTTCCCGGCTCGGACGGCGGCGTGCCCGATTTGGAAAGCGCCCGCGCGGCCGCGGCCGAGATCGGCTATCCGGTCATCATCAAGGCCACAGCCGGCGGCGGCGGGCGCGGGATGAAGCTGGCCAAATCGGCCGCCGATCTGGAAACCGCCTTCCGGACGGCGCGGGCCGAGGCCAAGGCCGCCTTCGGCAACGACGAGGTCTATATCGAGAAATACCTGGGCAATCCGCGCCATATCGAGATTCAGGTCTTCGGCGATGGCAAGGGCCGTGCGGTGCATCTGGCCGAACGCGACTGTTCGCTGCAGCGCCGCCACCAGAAGGTGTTCGAAGAGGCGCCCGGCCCGGCGATCGACGCCGAAACGCGGGCGAAGATCGGCAAGGTCTGCGCGGATGCGGTCGCCAGGATCAACTATATCGGCGCCGGCACGGTCGAGTTCCTGTATGAGAACGGCGAATTCTATTTCATCGAAATGAACACCCGCCTTCAGGTCGAACACCCGGTGACCGAGGCGATATTCGGCGTCGATCTGGTGCGCGAGCAGATCCGCGTGGCCGAGGGCTATCCGATGTCGTTCACCCAAGACGATCTCGACATCAACGGCCATGCCATCGAGGTGCGGCTGAACGCCGAGCGGCTTCCGAACTTCGCACCCTCACCGGGCCGCATCACCCAGTACCACGCGCCCGGCGGGCTGGGCGTGCGGATGGATTCGGCGCTTTATGACGGCTATTCGATCCCGCCCTACTACGACTCGCTGATCGGCAAGCTCATCGTTCACGGCCGCGACCGGACCGAGGCGCTCGCTCGGTTGCGCCGCGCGCTTGGAGAGCTGATCGTCGACGGTATCGACACGACCATTCCGCTGTTTCACGACCTGCTGGCAGAGCCGGACATCCAGTCCGGCGACTACTCGATCCACTGGCTCGAGAAATGGCTGGAAAAGGCTTTGGCATAGATCGGGCCGCCTTGCCGGCAATCCGCGTGGCCGATTCCGGCCTGGAGCGGACGTTCGCAATCTGCATTCAGGCGCGGAATCAAGGCCGTAGGCCTCCGCGCCATCGCCGACCCGCCCCGGAGGGGAGGCGATTTGCTTGCGTCTCATATCGCATTGAGGTCGTTCGGACTTTGCTGGGATAAATCGAGCCGTTCAGACGTCTTGGC
>JAAUYH010108386.1_pt1 | contig 29862 bp, 21 predicted proteins | sample 7278061 | NCBI WGS metagenome assembly JAAUYH01 (sample SAMN14350203, study PRJNA611818) | marine sediment metagenome | isolation source: surface marine sediment (0.6m) | place: French Polynesia: Moorea | collected 2018-08
CCACCACTCGAGCGTGTCGCGAACGGTCTGCTCGAGTGTGGTGAAGCTCATTCCGGCTGCCACGGCACGCCGATTGCTCGCCTGGTGTGCGCCCGCGAAGTCGCCTTGCGGGGACGCGGCAATCGGGAACATCGCATGCTTATCTTCGAGCGTGGCGTGATTGACCCACCGGATGCGCGGGTTGGCGCCGACGGCTTTCTTCATCGTTTCGAGCATCTCCCCGAAGCTGAGCGGTTCGGCCGGGCCCGTCGCGTTGAAAGCGCCCAGCGTTCCGTTCTCGAGGCAGCCAATGACAAACACGGCGAGATCACGCGCATCGATGAATTGCACCGGATCCGACGGCGCACCCGGGGCGATCATCTCGCCGCCTGCACGTACTCTGAGCGGCCAGTAGGTCCAGCGATCGCTACGGTCGCCCGGGCCCACGATGAAACCCGGGCGCACGATCGTAGCGCCCTCTGGAAATGCCGCTTGCACGTAGCGCTCGGCCAGCGCTTTCATCGGCCCGTAAGTCTCTCCGGTGAGGTTTTCGTCGGTCTCGTCTGCCAGCTGGCCGAGCGCGAAATTCTCCTCAATGCCGTGCTGGCTCAGGTCCGCATAGGCCGAGATCGAAGAGATGAACAGGTAGTGATTCGCCCGGGAACTCAGGAGCTCGGCCGATTCCCTGACATGCCGCGGGATAAAGCCGGAATTGTCGATGACCGCATCCCAACTGCCGCTCTCGAGCGCGTCGAGCTGGCTGTCGCGATCGCCGATCAGCGTCGTGACATCGGGGAACAGGTCCGCATCTGTGCGGCCGCGATTGAACAGGGTCACCGTGTGCCCGCGCGATTGCGCGTATCGAACCATGTGCGGACCGATGAATCCGGTGCCGCCCAGGATCAGGATGTTCAGGTGCTGCTTCCCTGGCGTAGTCGCCACCGGATCTGCGTCGGTCTTTTGCTCCCGAGAGCATGCCGTGAGGCCGAGGCCGATTGCGCTGGTTGCGCCCGCAGCCCGAATGATGAACTCGCGTCGATTGGTCATGCCGGCCAAGGTATCACAGCCGCGACTCAGAAGATCAAAGAGAACTTCGCGCCGCCTGCCTCGCTGCGGCCGAGGCGTATGAATCCGCCCTGCGCGATCATGACCTGTCGGGCCAGGGCCAGCCCCACCCCGGAACCTTTCTCCTTCGTCGTAAAGAAGGGGACGAAGATTCTGTTCGCCAGTTCGTCGGCAACGCCCGGGCCGTTGTCGCTGACCTCGATGACGACGTTGCCGCGGGCATTGAGCCGCCCATGCAGCTCGATCGACGGCTCTTCCTCTGATTCGACCGCCTGCCAGGCGTTGCGCAACAGGTTCGATAAGACGGGTTCGAGCAGGTCGCGGTCTGCGAACACATCGAGGCCGGGCGGCGTGACTTCGCAGGTCAGCCACTCGACGCATTGCGGGTTCTCGGCTCCCGCCAGCCTTGCCGCCGACGCAAACAGCTCACGGATAGCGATTCGCTGCTTGTCACCCGGAGCGAGTCGTGTCAGCTGCCGGTAGCTGTCGACGAAATTGAGCAGGCTGTCGGAACGCTGTGCGACGGTATCGATCGCGTCGTGCAGGTCGACGAGGTCGTCGCCGATTGGCGAATCGGCATCGGTCTTCTTGATGATGTCGTCGACGACGGTTTCGGCAGTGACCGCCAGCGAGGTTATTGGCGTGATCGAATTCATGATCTCGTGGGTGAGGACGCGTACCAGGTCGTGCCACGCGTCGGCCTGGGTAGCATCAAGCTCGGTCTGGATGTCCTGCAGCGAGATCAGTTTTTCGCTGCCTTGCGACGTTACGATCTCGGCGACCGCGAGTGTCAACTTGTACTCGATGTCCTCAACTGTGAATGTGACCAGCTCCCGGCGCCCCGGGACGGCGTCGATCACGGCATCGTGAAACCCCTTGCCGAACCGGATCAGGTCCTGCCGCCGAGTGATTTCCGTAGCACCGAACAGGCGTCTCGCGGCGTTATTGAGCAGCGCGATCGAGTCGTCGTTCTTGAGGGTCAGTAACGGTATCGGCGTGTGCTCGATTATGGCCCGCTGGTAGCGGACGCTCGCCTCGCTCTGTTCGCGAACGTCGCGCAGCCTGTCGAGGATATCGGCAAAGGTGCGGCCGAGCTCGTCGAATCCGGAGCCGACTCCCTCGAGATTGAAGCGCTGTGAGAAATCGGCGTAACGCGCCGCGTCGTGAAATCGCGCCAACTCCCGGTTGCTGCGCGTGACGTAGCGCCAGAGCTCTGCGATCGTCGCGACCAGCACCATGGACGCGAGGAGCAACCCGCCCGGGTGGCCCGGCCGCAGCAGCAAGCCGATAACGGCCGCCATTGCGAGCCCGACCGCAAGCAGCCGAACGGCGAGCATCACGGTGAACCGCCTAGAGACCATGCTTTTCCATGCGCCGGTACAGGGACGCCCGCGTCAGACCGAGTTCTTTCGCCGCACGCGAGATATTGAAGCCGTGCTTGTGCAACGCTTCCGTAATCGTCTGTTTCTCGACCGCATCGAGGTTCAAGGATGCCGTCGTGTTCGTGTGCGTCCGGACAACCGGTGCCGGGTCTGCCAGCTGGAAGTCGGCCGGCTGCAGGTCGCGTCCGGGCGCAAGGATGACGGCGCGTTCGACGGCGTGACGCAAGGCTCGCACGTTGCCCGGCCAGTGATAGTCTCGAAGCACCGACTCCGCCTGCGGCGTCAGCGATTTCTCGCTGCCGCCGTAGCGTTTCGTATACAGCGCCAGGAAATGCCGGGCGATCGGTAGTACGTCGTCAGGTCGCTCCCGAAGCGGCGGCACGGTGATCTCGACCGTATTGAGTCGAAAAAGCAGGTCGGGGCGAAATACGCCCGGATCGCGCAGCCGTTCCGGCGGCACGTTGGTTGCCGACACGACGCGCACGTCGACAGCCTCGCTGCGATCGGCGCCCACCGGAGTGACGGCGCGCTGCTCGAGCGCTCGCAACAACTTGGCCTGCAAGTGCATCGGGATATTGCCGATCTCGTCGAGCAACAGGGTGCCGCCGCTCGCCGCCTGGAAGCGCCCGAGCCGATCGTCGATGGCGTCGGTGAACGCGCCTTTGCGATGCCCGAACAACTCGGATTCGAAAAGGTTTTCGCTGATCGATCCCAGGTCGACGCCGAGCAGCACCTTGTCCGCGCGCGTCGAGCGCCGATGCAACTCGCGGGCGACGAGCTCCTTTCCCGTACCGTTCTCTCCGAGAATCAGCACGTTGGCATCGCTCGGGGCCGCGCGATCGACCAGGGACAGTACCTCGTGCATTGCCGCCGATTCGAAGATGATATCGGCCGGTGGGCCGCTGGCTGCCGCGCTGAGCACCGCATTGGTCTTTTTCAGTGTGTCCGACTCTACGCGGCTGCGATGCAGAGCAACGGCCGCCGACAACGTTGCGACGACTTTCTCGTTTTGCCACGGCTTGGCGACGAAGTCGGTTGCGCCGAGTTTCATCGCATCGACGACGGTGTCGACCCCACCGTGCGCCGTGATCATCACGACGCTCAGCTGAGGATCGATGGCGAGGATCCGCTGCAGCCACTCGAGCCCCTGCCGGCCCGAAGACTCACCGGGGCCGAAGTTCATATCCAGCAGCACGGCGTCGAATTCGAACCGCTCGAGCATGCCGGGCACGTTCTCCGGTCGGCGGCAGGTCTCGACGAGCTCGAAATGCCGGGAAAGCAACAGGCGCCCGGCCGTCAGGATGTCGGTGTCGTCGTCGACGACGAGAATGGCGCCGCTGGTTTTGTCCACGTCGGTCTCGGGGCGGAAGTGTCCGGAATCGTACAACTACTGTCCGGATTCGTACAACTTTGCGCGACGTCGATCCGCTTGTGCGTCTATAAATCAATAACTTAAGTTTGGCACGCAGTTTGCTGCTCACAGGGCAGAGATCAGCGAAATCGGGGCCAGACACATTGAGCAAGATCAGCAGATTGTCGGAGCCGCGGGAGGACCGCGGCATCAGCCTTTCCGGTCAGGCGATGGATCGACGGGTGAAGACGTCGATGCCGATGACGACGCGCGCCGCCATCGCTCTGGGTGTCGTGCTGGCTCTCGCCTTCGTCTGGTGGGTCGGGGGCATGCTGCTCGGCGGCAGGACCCTGTCCGTGAATTCGCAGCGGATCGTCGTATCGGAGGTCACGACGGGACTGTTCGAGGTCTACATTCCATTGCGCGGCCGGCTGGTGCCGAGGAGCACGGTCTACCTCGACGCCATCGAGGGCGGGCGCGTCGAACGCATTCTCGTCGAGGATGGCGCGATTGTCGCCGCTGGCGATCCGATCGCGGAGCTGTCGAACACGAACCTGCAACTTGAGGTCCTGGGTCGTGAGGCGGCCGTCACCGAGCAACTCAACAACCTTCGCACGATCGAACTGCAGCTCGAGCAGAATCGCCTGGCGCACAAGCGCAATCTCGTCGAGATCGACTACCAGATTGTGCGTCTCAACCGCAGCATCGAACGACAGAAAGAACTCGCCGACAAGGACCTCGTGCCCGAATCGACGCTCGACGAGTTGCTGGACGAGCTCGAGTACTACCAGAACCGTCGCGAGGTGACCCTGGAGAGCCAGGCGACCGATGCTCGCCTGCAGGAGCAGCAGATGGCGCAGCTTCGCGAGGCCGGCAGGCAGCTCGAAGCCGGGCTCACCTTCGCGCGCAAGAACCTCGAAGACCTGAGTGTTCGCGCCCCCGTCACGGGTAAGTTGTCCGGTTTCAACATCGAGATCGGCGAATCCATTGCGCGCGGTGGCCGACTCGGACAGATCGACGATCCGGATGGCTACAAGCTCAACGTGGCCATCGACGAGTACTACCTGGGTCGTGTCGATCTGCAACAAGTCGCGACTGCGGAGCACGGACGTCGCGAACTGCCGCTGGTGGTCTCGAAAATCTATCCGCAGGTAAGCAACGGCCAGTTCGAGGTCGACATGACCTTTGCAGAAGATCCAGGCGACCTGCGGCGCGGGCAAACCCTGCAGGTCCGGCTGACGCTCGGCGACAACACTGACGCTTTGCTCATTCCGAACGGGTCGTTCTACCAGGAGACGGGCGGAAACTGGATCTTCGTTGTGTCGCCGGACGGCAGCGAAGCGATCAGGCGCACGGTTCGGCTCGGACGGCGAAACGTCGACTTCATCGAAGTGCTCGACGGGCTTGAACCCGGCGAGCGCGTCATCACCTCACCGTACACCAGTTTCGTCGGCATGGATCGTCTCATGCTCGACCAGGATTAGCGTTTCCAAGAGGGGAATCGAGCATGCTCAAGCTACACGATCTGTTCAAAGTCTACCGGACCGACGAGGTAGAGACCGTTGCTCTCAATGGCGTCAATTTCGAAGTCGACCAGGGAGACTTCGTGGCGGTCATGGGGCCGTCGGGATGCGGCAAGTCGACGCTGCTGAACGTGATCGGCATGCTCGATACGCCGACCAGCGGCGACTACTACTTTTTTGACGAGAATGTCTCGACTTATCGCGAGTCGCGACTCAGCGAAATCCGCAAGCAGAATATCGGCTTCATCTTCCAGAGCTTCAACCTGATCGACGAGCTCAACGTCGCGGAGAACATCGAGCTTGCGCTGCTGTATCACAGGATGCCCGCAGCAGAACGGCGGCGGCGCGTTGCCAACGTGATGGAGCGCATGGGAATCGCGCACAGGGCAAAACACATGCCGGGGCAGCTGTCGGGCGGGCAGCAGCAGCGCGTCGCTGTCGCCCGGGCGGTTGTAGGCGACCAACCGCTGATCCTGGCCGACGAGCCGACGGGTAACCTCGATTCCGCCCATGGCCAGGAAGTCATGGAGCTGTTGCGCAAGCTGAACGAAGAGGGCACGACCATCATCATGGTGACCCATTCGGCCTCGCACGCCGATTATGCGCGTCGCACCGTCAATCTGTTCGACGGTCATGTGGTCACCGAAAACACTCGCGCTGCCTGAGGCAGATGGAGTAAGCGAATGTTCATGAACAATCTGAAAATCGCGATCCGCAACATCAAGAAGAACAAGCTGTTCGCGACCATCAATATCGCCGGTCTTGCCATTGGCCTCACCGTCTACCTGTTCGGCGGGCTGCTCGTGAAATACGAGGAGACGCACGACCTGTTTTTCGAGAATGCCAGCAACACGTATACGGTCGGTTCAATAGCGGCCGAAGGCACGAATTTCGGCGTCGAGTTCATCGACGCGACCTACCTGGGGATCGGGCCGTTGGTCGAATCCGAGCTGTCGGATGTGCTTGAGGTCGCGCGCACATACCGCTGGGAATACCTTGTCTCGGTCGGTGAAGACAGCTTTTACCAGAACGTGCGGTTCACGGACCCGGCACTGCTGCGAATTTTTGATTTCGACTACCTGCACGGGGACGAGACCGCGCTCGAGGACGCCTCGGGCCTCGTTATTACCGAATCCACGGCGATCAAGTACTTCGGCGATACCGACGTCGTCGGTGAGACGATGACGTTCGACAACGCTATTGAATTCCGGGTAGCGGCCGTCATCGAGGACGTGGCGCTCAACTCGCACTTCAACTCGCAGTACGTCATCGAGAATCCCCTGCAGATGCTGGTTCCGCTGCAGGCACTGAGGCGGATGCGGGGTGACGCTTACAACGAATGGAACGACCTGTCGCTCGGCAACCTGACCTACGTGCTTCTGCCCGAAAACCTCGACGGCGAGTGGCTGCAAACACAGGTAGACGGGATCTACGACCGACACGTTTCGGACGAATCCAAAGAAATCATCGGCGCGCTTGCGGTCTCGCCGCTGCGGCACGCCAATCTCGCAATCTGGGATTCGTTCGGCATGCCGGTCGTTAAGGTCATTGGTCTGCTGAGCGTGCTCGTATTGATCGTCGCGTGTGTCAATTACACGAATCTCGCAACGGCCCAATCGTTCGGACGAACGCGGGAAGTCGGCATGCGCAAGACGATGGGTGCCAGCAAAGGCCAACTGCTGATGCAGTTCCTGATCGAAAGCGTGGTTATCGTTGCCATTGCCATGGTTGTCGCGATCGCCTCCATCGAAGTGTTGGTCCCGCTATTCAACAACGTTGCCAACAAGGCGATGACTCTGGACTACCTGGAGACGCTACCGTGGCTCCTGGCAACGACGCTGGCTGTCGGCTTGGCAGCTGGTGCCTACCCGGCCTGGCTGATTACGAAGACGACGCCGATAGACGCATTGCGCGATGTAGCTCGCAAAGGTCGGAAGGGCACGATCGTCCGGTCTCTGATGATCGGCGTGCAGTTTGCGATTTCGGCTTTCATGCTAGCGCTCGTGACGATCGTCTACTCGCAGAACCAGCATGTCCAGGAAAGCGGCAACATCTACCCGAGGTCTGAGGTTTATACCCTGGATCGCATCGGCATCGATGGCCTGGAATCACGGCTCGATACGCTGCGGCATGAGTTGCAGGTACTGCCCGATGTCGAGTCCGTCGCGTACTCCTCGCAGGTGCCATTTGAGCAGAGCAATTCGACGTTTGACGTTGCGGCAACGCCTGGCGACGAGGCCGGCAAGATCACGATCAATCGGATTTTCGTGACGCCCGAGTTTTTCGAGGTTTACGATATACCATTGATCGCCGGTCGCAACCTCTCTCGGTCGATCGGTAATGACGCGCTGAAGGACAATGACGACGCGGCGCTGAATATCATCGTAAATGAACTGTTGTTGGAGAGCCTGGGGCTCGGGTCTCCGCAGGAAGCGATCAACTCACGGGTCTTTTCGATTGGCGAGGACAACACGTTCCGTGAAGCCGTTGTCGTGGGCGTTGTACCAACGCAGAACGTACTTGGCCTGTTCAATTCGCTGAAACCCTTCGTCTTTGTATACGGACCGAACAATGTCCGGATCGCGTCTGTGCGGGTGACGGGCGACGTGTTCTCGGCCGTTGAACAGATCGAGCAGACGTGGAAGTCGGTCATACCGGACTTCCCGATCCAGGGGCGCTTTCTCGACGACGTATTCAACGACGTTTACAACATTCTGGAATTCATGAATTCGGCGCTCGCAGGATTCGCCGGTATTGCGCTGGCGCTCGCATTGATCGGCTTGTTCGGCCTGGCGGCGTTCATGGCGGCGCAGCGCACCAAGGAGATCGGCATTCGCAAGGTGCTCGGGGCCAGGGCGTCCCAGATCACACGGCTGCTAGTCTGGCAGTTCTCCAAACCCGTGTTGTGGGCGCTCGTCATTGCATTGCCGCTCGCCTACGTCGCTGCCGAAAACTACCTGAATTTCTTCGCGGACCGCATTGCTCCGCCGCTCGGGATCATGCTGCTGTCCGGGGGCATCGCCGTGCTCATGGCCTGGATAACGGTTGCCGGGCACGCATTCCGGATTTCGAGGGCGAATCCGATACTGGCTCTCAGGTACGAATGAGGCGACAAACCGGTATACTCGCGCCTTTTTTTGCGGAGAAGAATAATGAAGCTGCACCGATTCACATTGCTCGCGGTTCTGCTGGCGATGCCATTCGCCCACGCCGCCGAAGAGGAGGCCGAAGAAAGCCCTTGGTCGGGCATAGCCTCATTCGGTTACCTCGCAACTTCCGGCAACACCGAGAATTCGAGCCTCAACACAAAGGTCGAGGTTGGCTATACGGCCGGGCTCTGGTTGCACGAGGCAAAGGCCGCTGCAATCTATGCCGATGAGAGCGGGTCGACGACGTCCGAAGCTTACGATGCGGGTTGGAAAAGCTCCCGTAACCTGACTGAACAGGATTTTCTGTTCGGTCGTCTCGACTGGCGCAAGGATCGCTTCAGCGCCTTCGACACGCAGTTCTCGCAGACCGTGGGCTATGGTCGCAGGCTCATAAAAAGCGACCGGCACAGCCTCGACGGTGAGCTCGGCGTCGGTGCAAGACAGTCGGAGCGGCGCGACGGTTCATCACTCGACGAGACCATTTTCCGCGGCGGTCTCAAGTACCGCTGGACGCTGAGCGACACGTCCGAGTTTCGCCAGGACCTGACCGTCGAAGCCGGTGGCGACAACACGTTCACCGAGTCTGTGACTGCGATCTCCGCACGCCTGATCGGCGGGTTGGCGCTGACGGCGTCCTACACGATTCGCAACAACAGCGATGTCCTTCCGGGAATTGACAAGACAGATACGTTCACGGCGGTTTCCCTCGAATACGGCTTCTAAGCGACGAACGGTCGCCGGTGTCCGACGAGCGGTAACTATCCGACGAGCGGTACCGGCGACCCGACGGCTGACGTTCAATGTTCCAGTGCTGACATTGATAATTCCTCTTGAGCGAAGGATGCGAGATGGAATTATGTCAACCTGGAAGATGAACAAGATGGACGACAGCGACAAGTTAGCGAAGGAGCAGGTCAAGGCATCGGCCGATGTCGGGAATCCGCCTGCAGCCCCCGCGGATGTCGAGGTTCTCGAAATCGACGTCGAGGCAGAGGTCGATTGCGACCCGTACAACCGCACCGGCCAGTTTTGCGTGCCGGTATTCGACAAGCGCGACAGCTAGCGGGATGCCAGTCCCCGGAATGTGACGGGCATCCCGATTTGCCTGTGGCAAAGCGCTACCATCGGGAAATGATTTCGCGGCTCACCCTCCGGTCGACGTTGTTGGCGCTTGCTGGCGCTGCGTTGCTGTCTGCGTGCGATATCGAGACCTACGACGACGCTTCATCGGCGTTTGACAATAACAACCCGGAGCCGCCGCCTCCGCCGCCGCCACCTCCGCCACCACCGCCAGGTGCCGGCTTCGGTCCTGTCTTCTCTGAAATCCAGGCCAACGTATTTACGCCGGATTGCGCGACTTCGGGCTGCCATTCCGGCGCTAACCCGGCGGCGTCGCTGAATCTCGAGGCGGCCAACAGCTACGCAATGCTCTACCAGGTCGCGAGTACCCAGGACGGCAACATCCAGCGGGTGAACCCGGGCAACCCGGACATGAGCTACCTGATCGCCAAGCTCGAAGGCTCGGCCGCTACGGGCAATGTCATGCCGCCGAGCGGGGCATTGCCGCAGGCCGAGATCGACGTGATTCGGCAGTGGATCAGTGACGGCGCTCTCGACGACACGGTACAGCCGCCGGCCGCACCCATCCGGGTTCAATCGCTGTCGCCGGCTCCGCTTTCCGACCAGGCCTCGGCGCCTGCGCAGATCGTCGCCGGTTTCACGCGTGAGCTGGACGCTGCGACCGTCAACGCGAACACGTTCCTCGTTACTGCGAGCGGCGGTGACGGCATTTTCGGCAATGGCAACGACGTCCAGATCGTGTCGCCCGCTATAACGGTGCCGAGCGGCAACCCGACAACGGCGAGGTTCGATCTGACGGGTGTCACGATGAATGACGATACCTATGAGATCCGCCTGCTAGGCGCTGGCGCGATGTTCATCCAGGACCTCGACGCCAATGCGCTCGACGGCGAAAACGTCGGTTCGTTCCCGTCGGGTGACGGCATGGCTGGCGGCAACTATGTCACCACCTTCACGATTACTACCCCGGTCGTCATCGGGCCGACGCTGCCGCAGATCCAGGCCGTCGTATTCACGCCGAGCTGTGCGACGTCGACCTGCCATGCAGGCGGCGCGCCGGATGCCGGGCTGAACCTCGAGGATGGTCAGAGCTACATGAACCTCGTGAACATCACGAGCACGCAGGACGGCAACTTCCTGCTCGTGAATCCCGGCGATCCTGACAACAGCTACCTCGTGCAGAAAGTCGAGGGCAATGCTTCGTTCGGCAACCCGATGCCGCCGCCTGCCGGTGGTCTGCCTGCGGCCCAGATCCAGGCTATTCGCGACTGGATCGCGGCGGGTGCGCCGGAAACCTGAGTCCCTCTCCCACAATCGCAGTTTCGCTGCGCTCAACAGCTCCTACAGCTGCCAATAGCAGGTTTTAGGAGCGGTCGTGGGACCGCGATCTAATCCGACGACGAGCGATCCCTGTCGATTTTCTCAGCGAGGACAAAACTCCCGATCATCAGCACGAACAACACTGCTGTTTTGATCAATATCCATACCTGGAACGTATTGCCCTCCAGTACTCGGACCAATGCGATCACGAACAAGCCGAAAACCACCGGAAACGCGGTCAGCAGAATTACGAAACGACGCTCTATCGGTCGCCTGACTGCCCAGACGAGTAGTATCGTCCAGCCAGCCATGAGGATTCCGCCAATTGCCATCGTGAGCCTGAAGTCCAGGCTCGGATCGAAGTCGGGGTTGCCGGTAAGTGCCCCGAATACTGCGGGCACAAACAAGGCAACAGCCCATAGCGCATCCGCAACAATGCCAAGCCAGTAGGGCCCGGATAACAGCACCTTTTTCGTTTGCGAGATGCCGGTCGGCCAATACATTCGGGTGCTCTTCTCAATCGGGAGCGTATTGCAGAGGCCGATGATAACGCGATCGCGGTCTTACGACCGCTGCTACAACAACGGTGCGCCCCGACAGGTTACGACGCGTAGCCGATCGACTGCAGCGCGTCGCGCATCTCGTCGAGTACGTCTGCGTCTTCGATCGTAGCGGGAACCTTGTAGTCTTCCGAGTCAGCGATTTTGCGCATGGTTGCTCGCAGAATCTTGCCGGAGCGCGTTTTCGGCAGCCGCTTTACGACGACGGCTTTCTTGAACACGGCAACGGGCCCGACCGACTCACGCACCATCTTCACGGTCTCGGCAACGATCTCCCCGGCGTCTCTTTCTACGCCGGCTTTGAGAACGAGAAATCCAACCGGCAGCTGTCCTTTGAGCTTGTCGCCCGCGCCGATGACGGCACACTCGGCAACGTCAGCGTGCTCGGCAAGGACTTCCTCGATCGCGCCCGTCGACAGACGGTGGCCGGCAACGTTGATGACATCGTCGGTGCGTGACATCACGAAGATGTAACCGTCCTCGTCGATGAAACCCGCGTCCCCGGTCTCGTAATAGCCAGGGTAGGCCTTCAGGTAGGAGCTGCGGAATCGGTCTTCTGCCTGCCAGAGTCCGGGCAGTGTGCCTGGCGGAAGCGGCAACCTGCAGGCGATAGCGCCGACGTCGCCTGGCGCGACGTCGTTGCCGTCGGCGTCGAGGGCCCGGACGTCCCAGCCGGGTGCGGCCGGTCCGACCGAGCCGGCTTTCACGGGCAGGCGTTCTATGCCGATGCAGTTCGCGGCAATCGACCAGCCGGTCTCCGTCTGCCACCAGTGGTCGATCACGGGTACGCCGAGCTTGTCCTCGGCCCAGTGCAACGTATCCGGGTCGCAGCGCTCGCCGGCCAGGAATAGCGCACGCAGGCAGGACGTGTCGTATTTGCGCAGGAAATCGCCGTCGGGGTCCTGCTGCTTGATGGCCCGGAATGCCGTCGGAGCCGTAAACATCGTCGCGACATTGTGCTCCGACACCACCCGCCAGAAGGCACCGGCGTCGGGCGTTCCAATCGGCTTGCCCTCATACAGAACAGTCGTGTTGCCGTGCAGCAGCGGTCCGTAAATGATGTAGGAATGTCCCACGACCCAGCCGATGTCGGAAGCGGCCCAGTAGACCTCGCCGGGCTCGACGCCGTAGATGCTCTTCATCGACCAGTGCAGGGCGACGGCGTGGCCACCGTTATCGCGCACGATGCCCTTCGGCTGCCCCGTCGTACCCGAAGTGTAAAGGAGATATAGTGGATCAGTCGCGTCGACGATTACACATTCGTGCGGCTCTGCCGCGGATGTCGCATCGTTCCAGTCGAGGTCCCTGCCGCTGACGAGGGTCGCAGCGACCTGCGGCCGCTGCAACACGATGCAGTGCGCCGGTTTGTGCGACGCCATCTCGATGGCCTGGTCGAGCAAAGGCTTGTACTCGATGATGCGCGTTGGCTCGATGCCGCACGAGGCCGACACGATCAGCTTCGGCTTCGCGTCGTCGATGCGCGTAGCAAGCTCGTTGGCGGCAAAGCCGCCGAAAACGACAGAGTGCACTGCCCCGATGCGCGCACAGGCGAGCACGGCGACAATCGCTTCGGGGATCATTGGCATGTAGATGATGACGCGATCGCCTTTCCCGACGCCGTTGGCTGCGAGCGCGCCGGCAAACACACTGACGTCGTCGAGCAACTCGGCGTAGGTGATGCTTCTCTGGCTGTCCGTCAGCGGGCTGTCGTAGATGATCGCCGTCTGGCCACCGCGTCCCGCGTCCACGTGCCGGTCGAGGGCATTGAAGCAGGTATTCAGCCGGCCACCGGCAAACCAGCGAAAGATGGGCGCGTTACGGTCGTCCAGGACCTTGTCCCAGCGGCGCTCCCAGTCGATGCCGTCTGCGGCGGCACCCCAGAAATCGTCGGGATTTTCGACAGACTGACGATGGATGTCCGAATACCTGCTCATACCGTTAGCCTCCTGGTCGGGACGCACCAGTATAGGAGCGGGCCGATTAGCCCGCTATACGACAAAAGACGTACACGGAACTACGAGTCCTTCAGCCTGTACGTCCAGATGCCGTAGGCGTACATACCGGCGGCGGAAATGACGCCCACGGAGCCCATGACGTACCAGACAGCACCGACGTTGTTCGCGGCGTAGAGCTGGGCCGTAATCGCGTCGGCCGTCTGTCCGCTGACGAGAACCAGCTCGTCGAAAGCCTCGCCAATCGGCACAGCGTCGATATCCGTCTGCGTGAGGCCGAAGTCGGGCAGCACCTCCCGGGACAAGGTGTCTTTCGAGCCCCATTTGCCGTACAGATACTGGCCGAGGAAGCCCTCGAGCGACCAGCCGATGCCGAGTGGCAACTGGCTGAAGCCGAGATACATCGCCTTCTTCCGGTCGGGCGCGATGTTGCCGAGGTACTCGGAGCTTTTCGGGCTCGAGAGCATTTCGCCGATCGAAAAGCAGACGATCGCGGCGACGATGATCCAGACGAAATTGAAGCCGCCAATGCCAAGCAGAGCGGCTGCGGCGAGAAACGTGCCCAGCGCCATCGAGTTGGTGGCCTTGAGGCGGGCGCTCCAGCCGGCGATGACGAAACAGAAGAACATGATCATCATCGCGTTGAGGTTGACGAGACCCTCCGGCTGGATGCTCTGGCCGTCCTGGTTCATACCGAGAAAGAAGATCGCAAGGCGGTTACTCGTGCCGCCCTCGCCGAACAGGTCGCGCACCATTACGGACGTATCGACCCAATCGCGAAAGAACAGCGGGCCGACGTCCCAGAATGCCCAGAGCATGAACCAGAAACCTGAGAACAGGAGCATGTACCAGAGCATGATCGGCCGCATGATCTCGTGCAGGCTGTCGCGCCACAGGCTGGTCTCGCTGATCTCACCGGATCGCACTTTGCGCCGGTGTTCGAGGCGCGCCTGCTTGTCCTGTTCCTTGTAAGTCAGCAACAACAGGAAATTGAGTGAAATGATGGCAGCACACGCGTAGAACACGTAGGCCCACTCGAGCTGGCGCAGCTGCGCGGCGAGCAGGGGACCGAGAAAACCGCCGATGTTGACGGTCTGGTAGAACACGCCCCAGGCCATCGAGCTGTTACGACGATTTGTTGCCTTGACAATGGTTGCCTGAATGCCTGGTTTGAAGATACCCGTGCCGAATGCAAGCACGACGGCGCCTGCGGTGAATCCCCAAAATGCCGGGAACCACGCCATGAGCAGGTAGCCGAGGATTTTGAAGACGGTCGACGCGAAGATCGTCTCCTTGTAGCCCACCCGGTCCGAAATGCCGCCCGTGAATACCGGAACGAACGACTGCACGATGGCCCAGATCAGGAAGATGATGCCCACGTCAGCGCCGGCGAGGCCCAAGCCGCCGTTGGAAGCGGCATCCGTCGCGTACAGGCTCGATACCTGGCGCACGCCATAGAATGCGAGCCGCTCGACCATCTCCATGGCACCGCACACCCAGAACACGTAGGACAGGCTGGTGAGGGCCGCGAGTATGCCGAGCTGTTCGACATCCCGCACGGTCGTCGTATGGGTATCTGCCGGGGTTGCCATGGACACGCCTCGTCAACGGGTGGATGCCGGAGTCTAACTGCACCATCGGCGATTGGAAATCCGCTATGCTGGCGAAATGAGGGCCTTGCTGCGATACCTGCTGGCATTCCTGGCCGGCGTGCTTTGTGCGAGCCTGCTGGGATCGGTGCTGTCCACGCAATCCGTCATTGCGGCGCTTGCCGACATCGACGTCGAGGTCACGATGGCGACACGAGTGTCGATGACCGTGCGGGACTTCGGGATCCTGCCGACCCTCGTGCCAGCGCTGGCAGCCTGCCTGCTTCCGGGTTTTCTCATCGCCGGGCTTTGCGCCAGGCTCATCGGCGGCAGTCGCGCCGCATGGTTCGTCGTTGCCGGGGCTACGGCCGTGGTCGCCGAGCTGTTGATCATGCAGGCAGTCCTCGGGCTCATGCCGATTGCAGGTGCTCGCACGCTGGCCGGGCTCCTGTCTTTCGGGCTGGCCGGTGCGGCCGGTGGCTGGCTGTTTGTCCGCATTGCGGGCGGAACCGACCTCAAGGAGAAACGCGATGCATAAGCTGGCAGTCCTGGTACTGGTGTTCGTCATGGCATCGACCGCGCGCGGAGAACACAGCTACGAAACCCTTGCCGAGGGGCTCGAGTTCCCCTGGTCGGTCGCATTCCTGCCCGATGGCGACATGCTCGTCACCGAGCGTGCGGGGCGGTTGCGCATCATCCGCGATGGCTCACTGGTGGACGAACCGGTTGCCGGTGCACCGCAAACTTATGTCGCGGGGCAGGGTGGGTACTTCGACATACTGCCGGATCCCGACTTCGCATCGAATCGCACGGTTTACCTGTCCTTTGCGCATGGCGATCGCAAACAGAACGCGATCCGGGTCATTCGCGCAACGTTTAACGGGGCAGCTCTCGATGACGTGCGGACGATCTTCACGGCAACGCCATGGAAAGACACGCCTCACCACTACGGAGGCCGAATGGCATTTATGCCGGACGGCTCACTGCTCCTGACGACCGGCGAAGGATTCACGTACCGGGAAGAAGCGCAGAAACTCGACAATCATTTCGGCAAGGTGATTCGCATCAACACCGATGGCAGTGTCCCCGAGGACAATCCGTTCGTCGGCGAAGACGCCCTGCCGGAGATCTGGAGCTACGGCCACCGCAATCCCCAGGGGATCGTCGTAGTGCCGGGGTCGCGGGTCGTCTACCTGCACGAGCATGGCCCGCGCGGGGGCGACGAGCTCAATCTCGTCGAGCCCGGCAATAACTATGGATGGCCCGCGATCACCTACGGTATCGACTACTCCGGGGCCACCATCTCGCCGTATACGGAGTTGCCTGGTATGGAGCAGCCAGTCGTGTACTGGGATCCCTCAATCGCGCCAGCAGGTATGGCCTACTACGATGGAGACCTGTTTCCGGACTGGCAGGGAGACCTTTTGGTGAGCGCGCTGGTGGAGCGCTCGGTGCGGCGTCTCGAGGTGGATGGTGGTTCCGTTGCATCGCAACAGCTTCTCTTCGATGACCTCGGTGAGAGAGTTCGCGATGTCCGCGTTGGTCCGGACGGAGCGCTGTACCTGTTGACCGACAGTGCGTCGGGCGAAGTGATTCGAGTCTCGCCTACCGAGTAGACATGAGTCGCACCGTCGTCGCCATGGCTTTGCTGTTCGTCCTGGCGGCGGGCGGCTGCTCGACGCCAAAGGGCAGCGACGCGCCCAACGATATCCGCATGCTACCCGGGCGCTTTGCCGAAGAACCCGTGACCCAGCCGCTGCGGGCGCTTGACGCATTCATCGGGCCGGAACAGTTTTATCTCAAGTACGAAGGCGAGGACGGCATCGTTTACGCCGGCGGCCACTGGTCGGAACGCGTGGACCTGTCGCTGTTCCAGCAGGAAACGGCCGGGGAATACTCAGGGCCCTTTATCCTACCGCTGGAATATCACCAGGATACGGCGTGGGCAGAGACGCCAGAGGAACGCATCGAGCCGGTGATCCTTACGAGCAAGCAGTGGAACCGTTTCATCGACAAACTGTTTGCGACCATCATTCCGAAGACCGAGATGACGGGCGTCGTCATGCATTTCGATGACGACGACTACTTCCTCTACTACAACGACATCAACAACTTCGAGGCGCGGCTCATCATCGACAAGCCCGAGCACTACACCATTGCCGAGCGCATCGATTTTGAGGAATTCATGCGGCGCTCGATTCCCGTAATGGAAGACTTTCTCGAAGAGGAGGGCGTCGCCGATCGACGGTTGCTGTTCAGTACAGGCGACGCGGGCCGGTACTCGCTTCCTTTCGTTTACGTCAACATGGATCTGCCGATGGCGGCGTTCGTTCGTTACGCGCCGGCGCCTCGCGCGGGGCCGGTCGCGACGGAAGGCGTCAAGATTGCCCAATCTCTGGGCCACGTTGCGCACAGCAATGCAACCGGGCTGATCAACCGGCCGCTGACTTCCGTATACAGGCTCTTTTTCGTCGCGAAGGATGTTGCCGCCGAGGCCGTGCGCCCGACCTGGCTCGTCACGCTGGAATCCGAGCCCGTCCCCGAGGTGTCGAACGGGCAGGGCATGGATCTCGACGAATGGGAAACGCGGCTGGACACGATCGTCGGCAGGCCATCGAGCAGCGGCTCGATGACGTACCTGATCGACGGCGAGGAGTTCTTCACTCGCTTCATCGATGCAGTATCGACCGCTCAGGAGTCCGTGGCGATTCGCACGTACATCTTCGACAACGACGACTTCGCCGAGAAAGTGGGTAACCTGCTGCGGCGGCGAGCGGCAGAGGGTATCGATATTCGCATCCTGCTGGACGGTCTCGGGACCATTGTCGCGACCAGAGCTGATGATGTGACGATGCCCGCGGAGTACGAGGCGCCCGAGTCCGTCCGATTGTTCCTCGAATCGGATTCCGACATTCGAGTGCGGCAGTCGCGCAACCCGTGGCTCGTTGCCGGCGATCACGTGAAAACGACGATCATCGACAACGAACTCGCTTTTGCCGGCGGCATGAACATCGGCCGCGAGTACCGCTACATATGGCACGACCTGATGATGGAGCTCAGAGGGCCGATCGTCGGCGAGCTCGTCGCGGAGTTCGAGGATGCCTGGGCGCACGCGGGGCTCATGGGCGATGTCGGATTCCTGTTCAGCAAACTCAAGCCGGATGATCGGGAGTCGACGCCTGGCGCTGTGCCGCTGCGAGTCCTGCATACGAGGCCCGGCGACGCCGAGATTTTCAACGCGCAACGCGCCGCCATACGCGCCGCGAAGCGTTACATTTACATCGAAAATGCCTACTTCACCGACGACGCGATGCTGTACGAGCTGGCAAAGGCCAGGCGCCGAGGTGTCGATGTCCGCATCATCCTGCCGATGGTCGGCAACCACGGCCCGATCAACAAGAGCAATGTTCTGGCTGCGAACGCCATGCTGGAACACGGCATACGCGTCTTCGTCTATCCGGGCATGTCACACGTCAAGGCGGCCGTGTTCGACGGCTGGGCGTGCCTCGGTTCCGCAAACTGGGACAAGCTGAGCTTTCGCACCAACCGCGAGCTCAACATCGCGACGTCGGACGAGGCCACCGTCAAGGAATTGCTCGATCGTTTGTTCCGGCCGGATTTCGAGGCCGCCGTGGAGTTGACCGAACCTTTCCCGGAGCGCTGGTCCGATCACCTTGCGGAGCTGCTCGCCGACTACCTGCTCTAGTCGGGATAGCGACAGCTTACGGGCAGATCGCCGGGCAGGTTCCAGCGTGGCGCGGAATCGCTCGCCAGGCTCGACGGATGCAGGCTGGGCCCCTGTTGGCCCAGCCACAGAACGAGCGCTTCACGCACGCCGGGCAAATCCGACGCGACCGAAAAGCCGCCGGGCGGCATGATCGGGCTCAGAATCGAGTCGCCGCCGGTGGCCAGGAAGTCGTTCGTGATGAGCTTTACCCGCTCTTCGTCGCCAATCCAGCTTCCGTCTGACCGCCGGACGTCGACGTGCATGTCGTCGTCATTGCATTTGACGAAAACACGTACTCCCGCGATGCCCGCACGCCGGCGTTGCTTTCGCGCCTGCACGGACAGCATACGTTTGAACTCGTGACCGGAGATATCGAGGGCGACGAGGCGATTATCGAAAGGAAACATCTCGTAGACGGCGCCGAACGAAAGGTCGCCCCGCGGAAGCACCGCACGGATACCGCCTGACACGTTGTGGATCGCTGCGTCGCCGCCCACCGATTCGAGCAGGGCCGTCGTGAACAGGTTGCCGAGTGCTGATTCCGGGTTGCCTTCCAGCGTCAGGGCTTCCTCGAGGTATACGCCAACGGACTCCTGTTTTCGCTCGGCCGCTGCCGCGAGCGCGGCTTCGGCGATCTCGAGCACGTCCTCGTCCGGTGCGACGACCCGCCCCTCGTACATGGCGAGTTCGAAATCCGGGCCAACGACTCCTTCCCAATCACACTCACCGGTTTCGCCGAACCACATCGGGCAGGGAAGCTGCGGTGGAAAGATCCGGCGGCCGAGCACGGCACCTGTCGTTCGGTCCATTGTGAAGTCGACGCGACCGAATGCCTGCGTATTGGAGGCCGCAGCCGTGATGGCGATTCCATTGACGACGTGTGCGATACGCTCATGCACATGCCCCGCGATAATCAGGTCCACGAGTCCCTCCGGCAGCGCATTGGCGACGACCATGATTTCGCCATCCATTTCGCAGGAGGACAGGTCTTCCGGATCGCCGAATTTGCCGCAACGGCTACCCGCGTGAGACGCGACGACGACGAGATTCGCTCCGTCGTCTCTCAACGCTCGAGCTTCGCGTTCGATAGTGGCTGCGAGCGGTGTGACGCGCAGTCCGCGCGTATGTTCTGCCTTGGTCGTGTGCAGCGCGTCGATCGTCATCACGCCGATGACTCCGACCCTGATGCCCTGCACGTCGAGCATTACCGAGGGACTGACGTTGTCCCAGTCGACGAGTTCGCCGCTCTCGTCGACGACGAGGTTCGCGGCAAGGAAAGGGAAACCGGCTCTCGCCGCGCGCGATTTGAGCGCGTCCTGGCCATAGTCGAATTCGTGGTTGCCGATGGCCGCTGCCGCGTAACCAGCCGCTTCATATGCGCGCGTCATGGCTTCGCCCTCGTTGAGATTCGACTCGAGGGTTCCCTGCCACATGTCGCCTGCATCCAGCAGCAGGACCGCGTCGTCGGTCGCAGCATGCGCCTTGCGAAGCGCGTTCGTGTAGCCGGCGACCATGACCAGGCCGCCGCGCCCCTGCTTCGGCATGAAATCGCCGTGCACGTCGTTGGTGCTGATGATCGAGATAACGATATCGACATCCGGCTGTGTGTCGAATGCCGTACAGGCGCCCACCGTTGCGGCGAGGACGCTTATCAGCGCGAGTTTTCGAACAGTCATGGTTGTTCCATCAGGGTTGCGCGAACCAGCGTGGCGATCTGCGGGTTTCTGACGTGGTACATGTGGCGTGAGAAGTGGCCGGTATTCAAGGTGGTCACGTCCACAACGTCCACAACTGGATTCTGCCATTCCGTGTCGTTTCCGAGCCTTGGCTCCCGATGAAGGATCTCCGATATCGACAATGCACGATCGTTACCCGCGACGAACACGGTGATGTCCGAGACGTGACGCTGGAGCACGGGCAGAATCGCTTCGAAGCGCTGTGGATCGACGTCAGGTGCAACGAGCACGAGCTTGCGGAATCGCAAGCCACGCATCGAGTCGCTGCCGAGAATCGTGTCCATGGCACCGCGCGAGCCCAGGCTGTGAGCGACAATGTTGATATTGTCGGCGCCAAATCGCCCGGCCAGGAGCCCGAGAAGCTCTGCCAGACTTTCATGCGTGGCCCGCATCCTCCTGACGTCCGCACCGTAGGTAACTACTTTGTTGTCCGCCGGCCAGCTGAACAAAAGCAGGCTGTGTCTTAGCAGAAGACGCTCTCTTAGGACGGCAGCGTACCGGCAATTCTTACTGAATCCCTCGTTATAGCCATGTATATACAAGGTCAATCCGGTCTCCGCGTCCTCTCGCAGAGATTCAATGGTCCTGGAGACCGGCGCGATCTCGTAGTTCAGTAACTCGCTTTCCTCTTTGTCGATCTCCACGGTGCAGGAGCCGCCGCGCAACTCCCCGGGCCGGTTCGACATTCTGTCCTTGCCCCTCGCGCGGGACTCTACGAATCGATTAGTCACGAACGGCAGTTCCGCAATGATTGTGCCAGTCTCCGCTGGACGCGAGGTGTCAGCCGTCGACGCGCAACCGATCGTCGTCGCCGCGGCAATTGTGTTAACCAGCAGGAGTCCGAATTTCATGATGAGTTGGCCACTAGCCGTGCAAGTCGCCCAGGCGCGTTTTTTCGGGCCCGTCATTGTGGGCCACCATCGCGATCATTAACTCGGCGGTTGCGATGGCGTCGACCAGGCAGTCGTGCGCGCCGTACCGCGGCAGATTGTAGGCGCTGCGAAGATCGCCGAGCTTGAGCGATTGCCTGTCGTTGACATGGTGCCGACGCTCCTGGCGCCGCAGCTCCAGTACCAGCGTGTCCACGACTGGTACGAGGAGACGAATTCCGTAAACCTGCCGGCACATGCGATCGAGCAATACCTTGTCGAGGCCCGCGTGATGCACGAGAAGCACACGGCCCGTGAGTATTTCGATGATCTTGTTCAGTACCACCACCCAGTCGTGGCCGGATTCGACCATCGTATCCGTGAGACCGTGGACTGAGGCGCTATCGCCGACATCGCCGCTGGGCCGCACGATGTAGGTTTCCGCGGTTTCGAGGTCGACCTTGCCGGCCCGCACCAGTACCCAGCCGACACTCAGCATGTCGGCTGTGCCGGCATCGAGCCCTGTCGTCTCGATGTCGAGGCTGACAAAGTCGACATTACGGAACGGTTCGGACGGCGATGGTAAGGGATCGTTAACGAGTCGCGACATCGGCGCTTCGATGTGTCGCCGCCGCGCCACCCAGCGTTTTAGCCGCAGCGACTGGTGCTTCATGCCAGGTGAAAGCGATTCAGCATCGCCGTCTGGCTGACGCGGACTTGTGCAAAGGCCGACTTGAGGTTCTGGCGCGCGAGCGGCGACAGGTCATCCGGCGACAAGTGATTGTCGGCGGGCAGCCCTGCACGCAGCTGCCTGCTCTGGTGCTCTACGCGCAGCTGCTCGATGAAGTCCAGCGCATCGATGAGGTTGGCTGCGTCGGTCTCGGTGATCTCCCCTGCCTTTGCGGCTGCGAGCAGGCGATTGCGCGTGTTGATGCGCAGCTCACCGGCTGCCAGCGAGCGAATCCTCGCTATCTCGACGATCGGCATGATGCCGTGCAGCTTCAGGTTCAGGGTGTTCTTGTGCTCGCCCGAGCGCTCGAGCACGAACTGACGGAAGAAACCGAGCGGTGGCTGGTAGCTCATCGCGTTCTTTGCCATCAGTGCCAGGAACATTTCATTCTTGCGTGCGACCTGTCGAATACTCGATTTCAGCTCGTCGACGAGATGTGCTTTGCCGTGCACACAGCGCAGGTCGAAGAAGATATTGGCGTGCATCAGGGCCTTTTGTTCGGGCACCGTGATCCACTTGTGGAAATAGCGTTTCCATCGATCGAGCGGCTGCCGCCATTTGGGGTTTGACGCCATGACGTCGCCGGGGCAATGCACGTAGCCGCAGGCATCCAGTCCATCGTTGACGATCTTCGCCATCGCGGCGAAGTACTCGTCGTCCGCATCCGTCACATCGTTCGATAGCACCAGCGCGTTGTCCTGGTCGCTCTTTGCCGATTGCTCGAAGCGCCCTTGCGAGCCCATCGCCACCCACGCATATTCGCAGGGTGGGGGGCCGAGTTCGGTTTCGGCGATGCGCAGCAACTGGCGCGTAATCGTATCGGTAATCGTGGTGATGAATTTGCCGAGCTGTTCGCCGCTTGCGTCGGACTCGATCTGGCCGATGATCAGTCCAGGTAGCCGTTTGCAGGACTCGACGATACCTGCCGCCGTCGTCTGTTTGCCGATATCGGCGACGAGGTACAGCGGGTGCTCGGTCTCGAGGCGCATGAAATCGCTGCGCGACACCATGCCGATCAACTCGTCGCCTGCAGTGATAGGCAAGTGATGGATGTGGTTCTGCATCATGACGAGCGCCGCCTCGAACGCATGCGACTCGGCATCGAGCGTTATCGGCGATACCGTCATGATTGCCGTGACCGGCGAGTCGGAAGGCAATCCCATGGCAACGACGCGCGATCGGATATCGCGATCGGTGACGATGCCGCGGAGGCGACTCTCGTTCGTAATCAGCATTGCCGAGACACGCTCGGCGACCATCTTCTCCGCCGTCTCGCGCACCGTGACGCCCTGATTGATCGTAACCGGCGGGCGACCGATGAGCGTCCTCACGGTCTCGCCCGAGATGCCTTTGAACGTCTGCTGCGGAGGCTGCATCAGCAATCGGTCCGACAGCGCCCGAATGAACCAGGTGTCCAGGTCGGTGTTGTCGCGGCGTATCTTCGAGAATGCGTCGCCGCGCAGGTGGTAGACCAGCGTGTCTTCCATGGCGACCGAGTGATTCCGGGTAAGCGTATCGTTCATCAGCGAGGGAAAGCCGAAACAGTCGCCCTCGGCCAGCCGCGTCATCATCTCGCCGTCCTCGTTGCGCAGTTCGACGGCGCCGCTGCGAATAATGTGGAGCTGATCGTTCTTGCGACCTATCGTGAAAATGTCGTCGCCGGAGCGGTAGTACGCGATATCGATGTTCCTCGCGCACGTCGTCGCCTGTTCGGCCGTCAGGTCCTCGAACCCGGGAATGCGTCGCAGGAAGTCGGCGATCTCAGGTATTTCTTTCATGCAGCGATTCTGACATGCGAGGGCCCAACGTAAAACCGGCGGTACCGTTGCCGGTACCGCCAGTCACGTATTGCGGGAACAGTATCCCCGGTGATCAGAACGCGTACTTCGCGGAGAACATCAGGCGCGTCATATCGCCGTCCAGATCGGATTCGAGCGTACGCTCGGCGTAGATGATCTCGCCGCCGACGGTCATCTTCGGCACCGGCGAATACAGCAGGTTGGCGTGAATGCTGTAGACATCTGCCGTAACGCCGGTTCCCGTCAACGCCGTGTCGTTGTCGTTGTCTAGGTAACCGAACGTGAAGTTGGAACGCCACTGTGAATCCCACCAATGGCGGTAGGAAACGAACGCGCCCCACTGGTCGATTGCGTTGAGGTTTCCACTGGCATCAAGCACGGCGCCGTTGGACGTATTCAGACCCAGGTAGCGGCCCGTGCCGCTGCCATAGGTTGCCATCCATCGGATGTCATCCTCGCCGAACATGTGCTTGCCGGAAACGCTGATGCCGAAAGACATCTCCTCATCATCGATCGTATCCGTCTTGTAACTGAGCTGGCGAACGAGGCCGGCCGCTTTGATGTAGCCGTTGTCGAGCTTGGCCGTGTAACGGGCGACAAAGTCGGGCAACGATCCGTCGTCGGAGACAATACGGCTACCGCCGCCAAAGGGTGTGATTGTGGTCTCGGGATTCTCCACCGCGAGTTCCCAGGGCCCGTTGGTGTAACGGATCATCGGTTGGCGTATGAACACGGTACTCTCGGCCGGGCCCACGAAGTCGAGGTTCTCGGGCAGCGCTGCGACATCCTGGAAGGTTGACCAGGTCTGTCCGAACAGCCACTTGTTGTACTTGAAGAACGCATGCCTCATGCGCGGGTTGTACGAGTTGCTGACACGCTCGTTACCGCCGGGACTCAGGAAGAAGTCCAGTTCGATAAAGGTCGAGATCTTGTCGCCACTGCCGAGTACGTGATCGCTCTTGAAGTTGATACGAGTTTCGCGACCCTGAGTGTTGAGGTCGTAATCATTGCTCGTAGTTCCGCCAACAGGAATCGTGCCTGGCACGTAGAACTGCGTGCCCAGGCTGCTCGGGGCCAGGTCGCCGCCGCTATAATCGCTGGCCGTGGCGTCAAACTTCACGTAGCCACCGAATGCGTATGTGCTTTTCGGGCCCGACTCGTCCTTTGCCGCGACGGCAGCGGGTGCCGGCGCTGGCATGTCTTTCGAGCCGACGAGTTGTTTCACGAGCGCTTCGAGTTCGGCGACTCGAGCCTCGAGCGCGGCAACGTCGGCGTCTGCGGCCTGCGTGGTCCCCGCGGCGAAAAGCACGGCAAGTACGAGGCCGGCTGCGAAGGATTGTGTTTTCAACCTTGTCATATTTCCCCCCAACGGAATGCATTGATAGGCAGAATGCATACTCGTCGACGCCTACCGGGCTTGCCATTAGCCAAAAGTCGAATCGGAGGCGTGAATAGACCAAGGTCTAATGCCGCAATGTCAGACTGATTACGGTAATCTAGTCTGTGAGTTCACCTGTACAGGTTCTTAAAGGGTAGTGACGCTGGCTACACAGAGCACATTCATCGTTGCCGACGACCACCCGCTGTTTCGGGAAGCGTTGATTCATGCCATCGGGAACTGCGTAAGCGACGCAACGATCGTCGAAGCCGACAGCCTCGATTCATTGCAGGCTGTCGTGGAGGCCAACCCCGATGCTGATCTTCTGTTTCTCGACCTGAACATGCCGGGCGTCAGCGGTTTCTCGGCGCTCGCCTACATTCGCAGCAATCACGAGTCGCTGCCGACGGTGATCGTGTCGGCGATGGACGATCCGGCCGTCATTCGCCGATCTATCCAGCACGGTGCCAGCGGCTTCATACCCAAGTCGTCTCCGATCAACGTTATCGAAGACGGCATCAAGGCGGTGCTGGATGGCGAAGTCTGGCTACCGGACGGCGTCGACGTCGAAGACGACCGCCTCGACAGCGGCGAAGCCGGCATTGCGGCGGCGGTCAGTACGCTTACGCCACATCAGTTCCGCGTGTTGATGATGCTGGGCGAAGGGTTGCTCAACAAACAGATCGCGTATCAGCTCGGCGTCTCCGAGGCGACGATCAAAGCGCACGTCACGGCGATCCTGCGCAAAATGAACGTCAACAATCGTACGCAGGCCGTGCTCGCAGTGCAGCAACTGCGAATCAACGCGCCGTCGATACTCGAAGAGGGTTCAGGCGACGCGCCGCCGGCTCAGTAGCCGTGTCATCAAAGCCCTGAGAGCGGCAGGTTTCACCGGCTTGTAGAGCAGTCCGTGGCCCGCGTCCCTGACGCGTTCGCCGACGGCTTCGCTGTGGTCTGCGGTCAGAATCACACTCGGCACGCTGCTGCCGATGCGCGCCTGCAATGCGTCGATGATATCGATCCCGGTCACGCCATCGTCGAGGTGATAGTCCACCAGCAGCATCGCCGGGCTGACGCCATGCTCGGCTTTCAGCCGGTCGACCGCGGTGAGCGCGCTGTCACGATCGCCCGCAGTGAGAGGCTGCGCCCCCCATTTCTGCAACAGCCCGCGCATACCGTCGAGTATGTCGGGCTCGTTGTCGATGCAGAGCACGAACTGCTCGTCCAGCGACGAAGATGAGCGATGTTCCCGAACGTCAGCCTGCTCCGGCGAGCGACCGAGGCTCCGGGCGCGCGGCACGATGACCTCGAAGCAGCTGCCTTTGCCGAGTTCCGATTGCAGGTATACCGGGTGTTCGAGCAGGCGCGCGATCCGTTCGACGATCGCCAGTCCGAGCCCGAGTCCGCGCGTTGCCTGCTTGTCCGCATCGCTCAGGCGCCTGAACTCCTCGAACACCGCGCGCTGGTGCTCGTCTGCGATTCCGACGCCGGTATCGATGACCTGGATCGCTATGCTGCCGGCGCGCCGGCGACAGCCCACGATTACTCCGCCCGAGCGGGTGTAGCGGCGGGCGTTGCTGATGAAGTTCTGCAATATGCGTCGCAACAGCGCCGGGTCCGAGCGCACGAATACTTTTGTCTTCGCAAAACGAAGTTGCAGGTCGTCTTCGGCGAACGCCTGGGCGAACTGCGCCTCGAGTGCTTCGAAAACCTGTGAGATCGGGAAAACCTCGGCTTTCGGTTCCGGTGCGGCCGTATCGAGGCGCGAGATGTCGAGCAGCGCACTCAGCAGGTCCTCGACGGCCAGCAGGCCGCTCTCGACGCGCTCGACCAGTTTGCGTTGCTCGCCGGGCATCTCGGTCCGGTGCTCGTTCAGCAATGCTGCAAACAACTTGGTCGCGTTGAGCGGCTGCAGCAGGTCGTGGGCTGCGGCAGCCAGGAAACGCGTCTTGGATGCGTTCGCGTCCTCTGCCTCCGCCTTTGCGGACTGCAAATCGTGCATGGCCTGCTGCAGCTCCGCGGTGCGGTCTTCTACGCGCCGCTCCAGTTGCGACTTGGCGTCGACGAGCTCGGTCTCGACCGCTTTGAAATCGGTGATATCGGTATACGTGGTCACGAAGCCGCCATCCGCCATCGGCTGCCCGCGGATCTCGATCACCTTGTCGTCGGGAAACGCGCTCTGGTAACGATAAGCCGAGCCGTCGCGGATGTACTTGAGCCGCTTGCGAACATCCTGCTCGATGTCACCACCGCCGAAACGGCCGAGCTCGGCGTTGTAGCGAATCAGCTCGGCGACCGGTTTGCCAACGTGAATCATGCCAGAGGGGTAGTCCATCAGTTCGACATAGCGGCTGTTCCAGCCAATCAGTCGCTGCGACGAGTCAACCACGCTGACACCCTGGGTGATGTTCTCGAGCGTCGCCTCGAGCAGATTACGATTGAAGCGAATTGCCTGCGAGGTTTCATCGAGCAGCAGCACGACGTCGGCGATTTCCATGCCGGTTTTGCGCAGCGCCGTAGTGATGACTACGCGAGCCGACGACGCGCCGATGGCGCCGGCGAGCAGGCGTTCCGTGAACTGCAGCATGCGCCTGTCTGCCGGCTTGGATGCACTGACGTCAATGCCTTCGTCGTCGGCAAATTCGGCGAATGAACGGCTTGCGTGCGCTTCACCCAGGAAACGATCGGCCAGCGCACGCAGGTCCGCATTGGAGATTTCCCGTCCCGTTACGGCCGGCCGTGACGACACACCGCCGGCCATTGGTCCGGAGAACGCCCGCGCCTGGATCTTCTCGACCATGGACTGGCGTGTAAGCAGGGAGACGGCCGCAAACACGAGCACATTGGAGCCGAGCGACCAGGCAACGCCGTGCGTCAGGGGATTGGCCCCCGCGTCTAAAAACAGGGCTTCCGGACGCAGCCACACGACAGAGAACAGACCGGCATCGATGAAGTCCGAGCTGAAGGCCCCCGAGCGCGCCAGCGTCGGCAGAAACAGCGTGTAAGCCCACAGGACAAAACCGGTCGAGAGCCCGGCGATGGCACCGGCACGCGTGGATTGCTGCCAATAAAGACCGAGAATGATCAACGGCGCGAACTGGGCAGCAGCGGCAAATGACAGCAGACCGATCGACGCGAGCGCCGCGGACTGGTCCGTGGCCAGGTAGTAGATGTAGGCGAGCATCGCAAGGCCCACGATGGCGCTGCGGCGCGTGTTGAGCATGATGCGCGAGTAATCGCTTCGCTCCGACAGACCGAGCATCTTGATCCGCAGCAGCAGTGGCATGACGATCTCGTTGCTGATCATCGTCGAGAGCGCGACACAGGCCACGATCACCATGCTGGTTGCCGCAGAAAATCCTCCGAGGAATGCGAGGACAGTCAGCCAGTCGTTGTTGCTTTGCATGGGCAGCCTGAGCACGAACGTGTCGCCGCTGAACGCGCCTGCAGGCAGGGTATTCAGACCCGCGATCGTGATCGGGATGATGAACACCGAAAAAACCAGCAGGTATAGCGGAAACGCCCAGCGCGTCGAGCGCAGCTCGGTCTCGCGATGAGCCTCGACGACCGCGACGTGAAACTGTCGCGGCAGGCAGAAAATGGCGGCGCTTGCGAGGATGAGCTGGGTGACGAAGGTATCGGGCAGGCTATCGAGGCGGAAGACGTTGTCCGGCGCGGTGTAGGTCGAAGTGAGCTCCATTGGCGTTGACTGCGAGCCGAGCAACATTAGTGCGAACAACCCGACGGCGACGAACGCAAAGAGCTTGACGACGGACTCGAACGCGATGGCCATCATCATTCCCTCGTGGTGTTCCGTAACGTCGATCTTGCGCGTGCCAAATAGAATCGCAAAACCTGCAAGCGCCGCGGCGACCACGAATGCCGTGTCATAGCCGGCGCTGCCCGCCGCCGCACCGTAGTCGGAAACGACCGTAAAACCGGTGACGATCGCCTTGAGCTGCAGCGCGATGTAGGGCACAGAGCCGATCGTTGCGATGGCGGTAACGAGCACAGCGAGACTGCGGGCTTTGCCGTAACGCGCCGCAATGAAATCCGCGATCGACGTCAGGTTCTGCCGTTTGCTGATTGCCACGATGCGCCGAATCATGGGCCATCCGAACAGGATCACGAGCATCGGGCCCAGGTAGATCGGCAAGTAGATCCAGCCGTTCTCGGCAGCACTGCCAACGGCGCCGTAGAATGTCCAGGACGTGCAGTAGACGGCGAGTGTAAGGCTGTAGATGATCGATCGCGACCGCCCGGACAGGCGTCGTTGCCCGACGTTGTCACCCCAATAGGCGATCGCGAACAGTAACGCGACGTAGCCTATCGACAGCAGCAGCAGCGTCCACCAGTTGATCAAACGCCCTGTCCCCCTTGCTCTTATCGTTATGCGCCGGAGTCTACTACCTTCGTCGTATGCCGGCGAGCGAACCGCGATGCCGGCTAGTGCCCTGACACTGTCTAAGTTCCTGATAATTAGTCGATAACCGGCGCACCAGGCTTCCTGCGATGCGCTACGGCCGCACTGGCCTACGACTAAAGTCGGTAATCCGCCTCCAATGGCCGGTGCTAGATTGCGCCCGGATACAAGCAACAATGCAGCCGCATACAAGGGGGGACGAATGTCTCAAAACAGCAGCTACTGGAGCGCGAACCTGAAACTCGTGGCG
>JAAUYH010146653.1_pt1 | contig 29826 bp, 20 predicted proteins | sample 7278061 | NCBI WGS metagenome assembly JAAUYH01 (sample SAMN14350203, study PRJNA611818) | marine sediment metagenome | isolation source: surface marine sediment (0.6m) | place: French Polynesia: Moorea | collected 2018-08
ACGCGCTTTGCATAACCCTAATTCACTCGCTTTCTTGGCTGTCTTAAGTGCTATCAACGGCTGAGGTAACCAAATGTCGTATAGTACTTATGTACGATGCGTAAGTCCTAAGGTAATCTTAGAACGGGAAGAGAGTAAACATATCATTGAGATGAAGAAAGGAGAGTGTAGTTATGTCATTTAGAGTATTTGGAAAAGTTGTTGAAGCTGAAAGTGGTGAAGGGGTATCAAACCTAGTTATATGTGCGACAGATAAAGATTTTTTAGTGGATGATTTCCTTGGTGCTGCCACAACCGACGGAAATGGTTACTTTGAGATTGCCTATGAAGCAAAAGACTTCATGGATCTCCTCTTTGAGCGTAAGCCAGATATATTCCTCCGGGTTGCAAGCCAACAAGGAAGGTTGATACACACGACTGAAGATCGAGTTCGTTATGCTGCCAGTCCGTCCGAGGAGTTCATCATCAAAATTCCTAGGGCACAGCTTCCAGATGAAGTTAAAGACCCCGTCGAAACAGAACGACAGAATTTTACACAACTTCTTCTAGAAAACCCCAACTATTTTGGAACGGTTCCAGCCAGTGATTTCCAGCCGGTCATGCCCATGCAGGGCAACACTAAATACGAGGAGTTGCGTTGTCTTGGCTTCTATCCGGAGTTAGATCAGCTAGAAGCGATTTTCGACGTGAAGCTCCCCTATGGTTACAGTGGGAGGCTTTGCTCAAACGGTTCCTATGAATACGTGCGTTTCTACGTAGACTGGGACGGCGACGGCGATTTCGATGATCCCGAGGAAGATGTCGGCATGGTCAGCGTTAACGTTCACGATATTCCAAATAGCGGGGGTATCTGTCGTGATCGCAGCAAACCTCTGTCATACGCAGTCAAACTCAACATCGATCCGAAAAAGTTTGGCTGTAAAAAACCCAACCTTGTGAAAGTGCGGGCTATCCTCTCATGGAGACTGGAACCAGACCCTGGAATGCCTGACTATCCAGTCATTTGGGGGAATGTTCTGGAGAAGTGGATTCAAATTGAACCTGTCTTGTATAAATTTGGTCATTTCTTGGACGCGATCAACTTCAGCAAAGTGGAGGTTGACCCTGATCTGCTAAATCCTGAAGTCATTGTTTCTCAACTTAAATCGCTGACACCTGAGCAATTGCAGGCGATCTACGAAGATAAAGACGTACCGGAACAACGCTATAAGTTTCAGCAGTTCAAACCACTGGTTGCGCAGATCAAACAACAGCCTGCACTCTTGGCGCAGTACAAGTTAGACCCGGCATACGCCAATATTTTAGAACCTCTCCAAGCCTTGTTAGCAAGCAAGTCGAATACCCGCTATGAGGAACTCCGATGCGTGGGCTTGCTTTACACCCGAGATACCCTCATGGCGACGCTGACAGTTAAGTTGCCCTATGGATATAAAGGAAACTTATGTGATGATGGCAGCCAAGAATACGTCGGCTTCTGGGCTCGCATCTACGACAAGATAGAGCAGCAATGTGTCTGGCGGCACCTAGGGACTGCTAGGGTGAATGTCCACGATATTCCCACAATTCCAGACGAAGGGTTGCAATACGCAGTTTATTTGCCCTACGACTTTTCTGAGTGGAAAAAGCCGTGTAACAATCCTGTTGTTATGCAGATCCGGGCTGTTCTCTCTTGGGATGATCCGCCTACTGACCCTGAGGAGCCGCCAAAGTGGGGGAACATTGTCGATGCACTCATCCAGCTCAAGCCGGAAGATGCGACTATCCCTGGCGACCAAAAACCTTATCTCTGGTCGGTAGGCGATATGGCGGTTCAAAGCATCTCTGGTAACCCCTACACCATTATTGGCAGTGCTCTGGGAGCTGGTTATGCTAACGGGATTAGCCAGGGGGGGGGATTTCTCGCTATAGAAAGCCCCTTCGGTGGAATTGCCGAGATTACGGGTAAAATTGAGGGCGCTCCCGACACAGATACCCCCAACAATCCAAATGATCCTAACAAGCTCCGGTATAAGGTGCAGTACAATAAGGTCGGTTCTGGCACGGGCTGGCACAACATCGATAATCCATTCCGAATCTGGATTGCTATCAATGGTGTACCGTCTGATGATCCCATTGACCTGATTGCAACTGATGGCTACTACAGGTACCAGAAGGATACAGTTTCACCAAATACAGTAGACGTGCAGGGCGACGTGCTTGCTCAGTGGGATACGCGCAAGGCTGAAGGAGATGGGCTGTATCGGCTACGATTATTGCTCTACAAGCCCGGTGCGCCAGCTATCCCAGGGGTTCCAGCTGACCATGTAGCCAGCCGGGAAATTAGGGTGATGGTGGATAATACAGCCCCCTTTGCTGCCATCTCGCTGGATGCCGGACCGTGCACTAAGTTTAAGATCGGCGACAGCTTCACTGGCAAGTTTACGGCTACTGATGCACACATCTGGCGATACAGCCTGTGGGTAGAACCCGGTCCTCCCAGTGCACCCAATCCACCCACGATTGTACCGCCTACCAGTGAGACTTATCCTGCGCTAGGGGATCCTGGTAAAGTCGATGAATCCTTCACAGTCCAGACAACTATCGGAACCTCGACAACTCCCGCAACCACACCTTGTGGTTACGTCATTAGGATAGGAGTCAGGGATCGGACTATTGTCAACAACCACTTCCCAGGACACTACACCTCTACCTCGGTGGGGCTGTGTCTATTGGCAGAGGAAACTTCAGAAAGTTAAATAGACCATAGCCTTAGCCCCTTAAATCCCCCAATTTTTGGGGACTTGAGACAAGTTTCCCCCAGAATTGGGGGGCAAAGGGGGGAGAGCAGGCGATAACGCTTGAGTGCAAGCACTGAAATGCCTTTACGCAATAAAGACAATGGAGAACTAGTTATGACTACTTTTCGGATTAGGGGTTGTAAAATTTAGGGTACAGAAAATCTGTGTCAAGATTCGATCAGCGTAAGTTCTATTGCTGTTTAATGTTTGGGAAATTTGATTATGATTCATACCAATGTCCCTCCTAGACAACCCAATGAGCTACCACAAGCCATCTTTCAGCAGTGGATTCATTCCCACGAGGAGGATGTTACAGGCGTAAGAGTTTACCGTCTTAGTAATTATCAATTTCCTCCATCTAGAGGAAGGAGAGGTTTTGAGATTAAGGACAGTGGAGAGTTCATTGAGTACGGCATCGCTCCTACTGACGGCGTAAGGAAAATAGTAGGACGTTGGCAAGCTGAAGGAAAAAATACGATCAAAGTGTATCTGGAAAATCAAGAACACCAATCCTATAGCTTGAAGATCCTATCTTGTGAGGAGGATATGCTGAGAATTGAGAAATAATCAGACAAGTAACTCCCGGGAGGATAGAGGCTTATTTAGTGGGTAGAATCTTGGTAAATGCTGTCCATAAACTATGCAGAGTAAGTAATTATGAAGAACGAGGGTGAGAAACAAGTTTTAGAAGAATAATTAATTATTAATTATTGAGTTACATCAAACCAGCAGACTCATATAACCGTTTCACCATCGCCATAATTTTAGTTCCATACTCTCCATCTGCTGACCATCTTCCTGATAGTTGATCGACTAATGGTGCTACACCACGAGTAACAAAACGAAACCGTGGATCTACTGTTTCTTGTACCAAGGGTTCTAGGCTGGCGTAGGCTTTTAGGTGTTGAATATGTGCCCTGACACCAATGCGGGGAGTATCAAAAGAAGCAGAATTGGCACCAGTAACTGTACCCAAGCCAGCAAAGTTATTTTGTTCGGGTTTAATATCATCACCAAAGCGTAAAAATCCTGTTTCTACACACATTTGGCAAAAAGCAATATCATAGTTTACCCCTTCGATTGCACCTTCTTCTCGATAAATTTTGGGTAAGTCGGGAAACTGTACTAAAGCACTTTCATTATTATTTTTCAGAAATACCTGTAACTGCACTTCTGAAGTATTACCATGGGACATAATTAGGTCAATTTGACCGGGACAAATAACTAAACTAGAGCGTAAAAGTACTGTTCGAGTTGCTCCGTCCCAGCCCACAGAAATGTTAAATTCCCGCAGGTCAATTGCTTTGACATATACTACTCGGCGATAACTAACACGGCGGATATTGGGGGCTTTTGATAAGTCAATTCGTAAACGATCTACTAAATCAATGGGAATATAAGCATTACCATTTATTAAAATTCCTTGCTCTGGGTAATTTTGCCCGTTAATCTTAATATTAATTACCGGATAAGTCGGTTCCTGAGGAGACGAACCGGGGTCAATGATACGACTCCAAGACGCCAGCCCATCAGCAATTCCTTGGGCAAAATCCCGACGACGATTTTGCAACAAAGAACGGTCTTCGGGATTGCTGAGAAAGCAAACCTCCATTAACAAAGAAGGAATAGCTACCTGACGACAAAATACTAAACTACCCAAACCACTTTCTGTATCCGGTTTTACCCCCCGATCCGGTAATTGGGTAACTCGGCGTAATAGCCCTAATAATAACAATTCACCATGCTTTTTGCGCTCATCATTATTAGCAATGTAAAACACACTTGAACCCCTGATAGCAGGGCTGCTAGCGGCATTAGAATGGATTTCTAGCGCCACATCCCCCCGGCGATCGCGAGCATTTATCCAATTGATAGTTTCCCGGGCACTTAAGTCATCGGGAACCCACAATACCTCAAAACCCTGTCCCCTCAATTCCGTGACAATCAAATCCCGTAGCAAAATCATCTCTCTGGCTTCTGTAGTACCGCCAGCAATTGACCCCGGATCTATCCTTCCCGCTTCTCTTCCTCCGTGAGCTGCTGAAATAAAGATACGCCCCATTTTCAGTATTTCCTCGAATAAAATTAAGTTTGAGACATTTTATATAGCATCCCAACCTTCGGCAACAACAATATAATAGCGATCAGAAATTAGTTGTAAATTCTTGCTTCTTTAACCACTAACCCCTGGGCGCAAGCCTTGCGCCCCTACAGACCTGCAAACTCCAAACCCCTAATTAAATATGCAAATCCCTCGCTTACATCCAGATACCATTGAGGAAGTTAAACAACGGGTTGATATCTACGATGTCATCTCCGAACATGTTGTTTTACGTAAGCGGGGTAAGGATTTTGTCGGTTTATGTCCTTTCCATAATGAGAAAACTGGCAGTTTTACTGTTAGTCAAGGTAAACAACTATACTATTGCTTTGGTTGTCAAGCGGGGGGAAATGCCATTAAGTTCTTGATGGACTTGGAAAAGCGCTCTTTTGCGGAAGTGGTATTAGATTTAGCTCGGCGTTACCAAGTTCCAGTAAAAACACTGGAAGTACAACAATCCCAAGAGTTACAGCGTCAGCTATCTCTACGGGAACAGTTATATGAAGTTTTAGCAGTAACGGCTCAGTTTTATCAACATGCTCTGAAACAATCCCAGGGTGAGCAAGCATTAGAATATCTCCACCACAAACGGCAACTTCCAGAGGGAAGCATTCAGCAGTTCGGTTTGGGTTATGCTCCCCCAGGTTGGGAAACTCTCTACCGCTACTTGCTGGAAAATAAACGCTATCCGGTGCAGTTGGTAGAAAAAGCTGGATTGATTAAGCCGCGTAAGGAAGGGAAAGGTTATTATGATGTGTTTCGCGATCGCTTGATAATTCCTATTCATGACATTATGGGACGGGTAATTGGCTTTGGTGGTAGAACCTTGGGAGATGAACAGCCAAAGTATCTCAATTCCCCGGAAACGGAACTATTTAACAAAGGGAAAACTCTATTTGCGATTGACAAAGCTAAAGGGGAAATTTCCCAGAAGGATCAAGTAGTGGTGGTGGAAGGATATTTTGATGCGATCGCTCTCCATGCTGCTGGTATTAATAATGTTGTTGCTTCCTTGGGTACAGCACTGAGTTTGGAGCAAGTAAGGTTAGTCTTACGTTATACTGAGTCTAAACAATTAATTCTCAATTTTGATGCTGATAAAGCTGGGGTAAATGCTGCTGAACGAGCCATTGGAGAAATTGCTCAACTGGCTTATCAGGGAAATGTACAATTAAAAATCCTCAATATTCCCGATGGTAAAGATGCGGATGAATACTTACACAGCCACACTTCGGAAGATTATCAGCAATTGTTGAAAGATGCTCCGTTATGGCTGGATTGGCAGATTGAGCAAATTATCAAAGATAGGGATTTGAAACAAGCTGCTGATTTTAGTCAGGTGTCGCAGCAACTCGTAAAGTTACTGACAAAAATAGCTAATATCGATACGCGGGAATATTATGTCCGACGCTGTGCGGAAATTTTAAGTCAAGGGGAAGATAGACTTGTACCCTTGCGGGTAGAAAATCTTTTAACTCAGATTACTCCTCATAGGGAAACAGGAATAAGCAGAAAAATTGCTCCCAAAAAAACTGCATCTGCTTCTGAATCTGTTACCACAACTGAACACAGTCTTCTAGAAAAAGCAGAAGCTTTATTATTACTGATTTATTTACACTCTCCGGAACAGCGTCTGAATATTGTTAATGTTTTAGAAGAACAGGATTTACAGTTTAGTCTTTCTCATCATCGCTTTTTATGGCAAAAAATTTTAGAATTTTCAGATAATACAGGCGATGATTTAATTGCTAAAGTACAATATAAATGTTTGGAATTTGCCGAAGATATGGAGTTAATTTCTCATTTATTTTATCTGGATGAGAAGAGTCAGAAAGAAATATTACGTCCTTCCCAAGTTATCCAAGCAGCCACGGCTTGTATGGAAAGGGTAATGCGGGAAAAGCGGTATCGTTATTTTCGGGAACTATGGGAACAAACCGATCCAGAAACCGATCCAAAACGATACCAATCCTATTGTCAAGCATTTTACGCAGAAAAAATGCGGCTACAGGAGTTAGAGAAACAGCGACAATTTTCTATCACTGATTTATTGTAAATAGTAATTTGCACTCACAACCGTAATGCGCGAAATTCCCATTCCCGATTCCCGATTTTGAAAGTTAGGCTTTAGAACGCGGATTAGTATCAGAACCGCGATTTAACAGAAAAAGTCAGGGTTTTCAACACATCAATTCTCACAAATCCACAAGAACAGCTAAATTACCCTTAGGGGTGATTACTATTATGGGAAATTATCACCTTGAGTGTTGTTTCTATATTCAGAATATTTTACTGAATATGGAGACATAACAATGCTAGCAACATCAAGGGTTGTACTAAAAGAAGGTTCCAGAGGGAAAGAAGTATATAATCTGCAAGCAGGATTAAAACAACTTAATTTCTATTCCGGTAAGATTGATTCAATTTTTGGATCGCAGACTAAAATCGCTGTAATCAATTTTCAAAAAGCATATGGGTTGGTTGCTGATGGAATTGTTGGTTCTCAAACCTGGGAAAAATTGGAAGAACAACTAAACCAAAATTTGCCTAAAGATAAATGGCGCAAAATGACAGCAGCAGAGGAAATTGATGAAATTAAATCAATTATTAGTCATCGCATGGGTGTAGTAGCACTCAACCAAGTAACGATGGAAAATTTTATTGGCTATAGCTGTACCAGAAGTTTTTATATTAATGACAGATTTGATGGTTTTCAAACTCTGATGCGAGTTCAGTGTACCCCACCCAGGGGTGCATCCAGCGTCACTAGTTATGACGAAATTCGAGTCATATTTAATCGTTTTGAAGGATATATTGAAGATTTTCAAATTGAGCGAATTTCCCCTGATATTACTCCTAAGATTGAATTGCCTGATTAATAAAATTACCGTAGGGTGTGTTAGGTGCTTCCCTTAAAAATCATTTGTCAGCAAAAATACTTTTCTAAGCGCCTAACGCACCGCTACATAACATGGTGGGTTTCTCTAAAGCCGTAATCCACGCTACTGGCTATAGCGCCACAGTAATAGAAATTAACGAAAATATTGATATATATGTAGGGGCGCTGCGGCTTGCGCCCAAATTCATGATTTGTATCACGAATCAAGGCAAATGGTATAAGGGGTTGATTTTCTCAAAAACACGCTTCGCTAGACTAAGAGTTCAACTCCCGCAAAAAACACGCTTCGCTATACTAATACCAATTTGAAAAAAGAATGCGACACATGGTTGGTAGGGGCGCGGAAACCGCGCCCCTACAATTTGATCTGTGGCAAACATTTTGTGATTTGGTATAAAGGTTTCACTCCCGCAAAAAACACGCTTGGCTATACTAAGGGTTTGATTCCCCCAAAAAACTGTAGCGCTATAGTAAGGGTCTTACCTGGGCAAAAACACGCTTCGCTAGACTAAGAGGTTGATTCCCCCAAAAAACTGTAGCGCTATAGTAAGGGTCTTACCTGGGCAAAAACACGCTTCGCTAGACCAATGGTCTTACCTGGGCAAAAACTATCGCGCTAGACTAAGGGTTTGATTCCCCAAAAAACATGCTTCGCTAGACCAAGGGTCTTACCTGGGCAAAAACTATCGCGCTAGACTAAGGGTTTGATTCCCGCAACAAACACCCTTGGCTATACTAATACCAATTTGAAAAAAGAATGCGACACATGATTAATTCGTAGGGGCGCGGAAACCGCGCCCCTACAGTTGGATCTGTGGCAAACATTTTTTGATTGGGTATAAGGGGTTGATTCCCCCAAAAAACACGCTTCGCTAGACTAAGGGTCTTACCTCGGCAAAAACTATAGCGCTAGACTAAGGGTCTTACCTCGGCAAAAACTATAGCGCTAGACTAAGAGTTCAACTTCCCAAAAAACTATAGCGCTAGAGTAAGGGTCTGACCTCGGCAAAAACTATAGCGCTAGAGTAAGGGTCTGACCTCGGCAAAAAATATAGCGCTATAGTAAGGGGTTGACTTCCCAAAAAACTATAGCGCTACAGTAACGATTTTTCAGATTTATTTGGTTGAGAAAAAACCCAGTTTCTCACCTTTTAAGGACAGAATAAGGTTTCGCGGGTATCCCGTCCTGTAATAGGATTTGTACCTTGAGCTACTTCGCACAATTTTTCCTGCACATCATTACGCAGGTAAACATCGGTAAAATCTGCACCATCAATAATCGCACCATTAAACATGGTGTTAGTACAAAAAGCACCTTCTAATACAGCATTGGTTAAATTTGCTCCACTCAAGCGGACTGATTCTAAATCCGCGAATCTCAGGTCAGCATTGCTAAAATTTACAGCTGTCAAATTTGAAGAAAAGAATCTAACTCCTTGTAAATTGGAATTACTAAAATCGCTTTTACTGAGATTAGCGTGGTCAAAGCTGGAGTCTGTTAAGTCTTGTCCAGAAAAATCGTATCCTATGAGAATACGGTTATTGTAGTTAATAGCCAAAGCACTAGGAGTGAAACCAAAAGCAAGAGCAACACAAATCACTCCGCAAAATAACAGTCTCACTACCTTTACATCCACTGGAAGCCTTAGTTTAAAATTTATCGTCATCTTAGCCAATGGCAAACTCTCCTCCATATAATTATCGCGATATTGGTATCTTAGGAGAAGACCTAGTAGCACAATGGTTACAATCTACAGGTTGGATAATTCTACACCGTCGCTTTTCTTGTCGCTGGGGTGAGATTGATATTATCGCCGAACAAAATTCAGAATTGGCATTTATTGAAGTTAAAACCCGGACTCCTGGCAGTTGGGATACAGGAGGAAGAAGTGCAATCGCTCCTCGCAAACAAGCAAAAATCTTTACCACAGCTAAGATATTTTTATCAAAATATCCCGATAAGGCAGATTATCCGTGCCGATTTGATGTTGCTATTGTTTGCTGTCAGCGTTCATCACCAAAGCTGAAACAACCTCAGACAACTCAACCAGTTTTGGCTACTTCCTCCGTAGCTGAATACCAATTGACACTGCAAGAATATATCCCAGCAGCTTTTGACTCATCAATTGATCAATTTTGATCGGTGTTGGGTAATCAATTACCAATTACCAATTACCCATTACCAATTACCCATTACCAATCATGCTAGAGTTTCTGGACAATAACCCAGTCCTTTTACAAATTGTTGCCGGAAAGCTTCTATTTCTTCCCTTTCTGGGTTCCCGTGAGAGACGATCGCCACTTGATAGCGACGCATTACCTCTACCGGGCTTTGTCCTGTTTCTAAACTCCAAAGTGCCATTTGTACTCGCATGGGGGGATCATAACTAATTCCTAGTTCATTTAAGAAAGCCCGAATATCACCATCTTCTTGGGCAGAAACCGGACTTTTTAGTTTAACCCTAACTACCCACCCGTCAATCTGATGAATGACAGTAACGAATGCAACGGGTATTTCTGGTTTAGCGTGTAAGTGCTGCACTACCCTCAGGGTGAGACTGGCATTTGCCAGATAATACAAATATTCCATGTTGCTGTGTTCGGATCAAAGCCAAGCCTACATTTATATTGTGCTAACCAAAATGTACTCCCCGGTAGGGTAAAAGCCCCCGTTTTCTGATGGGTAAGTTTACCCAAATTTCATATTTTTTTACGTATTACCTATGGGGAGTATGGGAATTCCAAGATAGCATGTAGTTTTACTATTGAAAAGTTAAAGTTTTATAAATAAAAAATTATATTTATAAATAAAAATATTCATTTGCAAATTATCTGAAAATTGGAAACATAAATGCAGGAAAAAATAGCCCCAGCACAGGTTACAGAAGTTGACTTAGACCGTTGTTTATCGGGATACGATTATGAATTACCCCCAGAACAGATTGCTCAAAACCCAGCTTTCCCCAGAGATAGTTCGAGACTACTGGTGGTAAATTCTCTGAGTGTAGGTAAAGATTTATCTCCTTTGCACCATATTTTCCGTGATTTACCCGATATTCTCCAACCCGGTGACTTGCTGATTATGAATAATACTAAAGTTATTCCAGCGCGGTTGTATGGTCGTAAGGCTACTGGTGCGGATATAGAAGTTTTGTTGCTAGAGGAGAGGAAAAATAACTGCTGGTTAGCTTTAGTCAAGCCAGGAAAACGCTTTAAACTAGGAGCAAAAATTACCTTTACTAGTGGGAGTAAAGAGGATGGGGAGAATTTCCGTTTATCTTCCACTTTAACCGCTACAGTTTTGGAAACAGATGCAGCTACAGGGGGACGGATATTACAATTTGATGTCCCCCAAGGAAAGTCTTTACTAGAATTATTAGATGTATTTGGTGAAATACCTCTACCTCCATATATTACCGCTACAGAAGCAACAGACGACCAGTATCAGACTGTTTATGCTCAAACTCCGGGAGCAGTTGCAGCACCAACAGCGGGATTGCACTTTACCCCGGAATTATTAGAACAATTGCGATCGCGGGGAATAAATCAAGCATTTGTGACTCTGCATGTGGGAGTGGGTACATTTCGTCCTGTGGAGGTGGAAGACGTAACTACCCACAAAATGCATGGAGAATGGATTGAAGTTCCCCCTGCAACTGTAGAGCAAATTCGCCAAACTAAGGCATCTGGGGGTCGAATTATTGCGGTAGGGACAACGGTAGTCCGCAGCCTAGAAGCAGCCGCAACCAGCGGAGAATTACAACCATTTTGCGGTAAGACCGATTTGTTTATTTATCCTGGCTACCAATGGCGAGTGGTGGAAGGGATGATCACCAATTTTCACCTACCCCGTTCCAGTTTACTAATGCTGGTAAGCGCTCTCATCGGTCGCCAAAGGTTACTAAATATATACCAAGAAGCGATCGCATCTGGATATCGTTTCTATTCTTTTGGTGATGCAATGTTAATTTTGCCATCAGCTAGGAGTGAGTAAGCGTTGACACATGGTAATTGGTAATTGGTAATGGGTAATGGGTAATGGGTAATTGGTAATTGGTAATTGGTAATTGGTAATTGGTAATTGGTAATGATAAAACCATTTACCAATTACCAGTCTACACAAATACGCTATGAGACAAATCAAACATTATTTTTGTAAATTTTTAATTTTGAATTTCGTGATGGGTAACCTGAACTTAAAAGCATCTAGCAATCAATCTAGGTCTGCCTATCATGTCTCAAAAATATCAACTTGGTAAGTGTTTATTCGGTATTTCTAAATTAGCACTTCTTTGCTCATCTGCTTTTCTGGTATTGATAACGCCAACAATTACTAATTCTTTAGAAACTAAACTCCTAGCACAGAAGATTTCTATCCCCACTCAAGATTTGGAAGCAGCCAGCTTTTTCCAACAGGGAGTTACCCGCTATCAACGCCAAGATTTGCAAGCCGCAGAATATGCCTTTCGCAAAGCTTTGGAACGAGATCCTAACCTGGGAGAAGCACGCAATTATCTGGGTAATATTATGTTGCAACAAAATCGCCCAGATGCAGCGGTGCAAGAGTACGGAGAAGCAATTAGACTCAATCCTAATCTCGGTGAAGCTTACTATAACTTAGGTTTAGCATTACACCAACAAGAACAATTAGAGGCAGCAGTTACCGCTTATCGTCAAGCATTGGTAATTGAGCCGACAATGTCATCTGCTCAGTATAATCTTGGATTAGCATTATATAAACAAGGAAAGGTAGAAAATGCTATAGTCGCTTACCAAGAGGCAATTAATCTTGATAGTGGTAATGCAGATGCCTACTTTAATTTAGCGATCGCTCTGCAAAATCAAGGACAAACCCAGCAAGCTATTAATACCTATCGCCAAGGCTTGCAGCTAGAACCAGAAGACATTGCTGCCTATAATAACATGGCGAGTTTGCTGTCAATGAATGGTCAAACACAAAAAGCAATTGACACTTACCAAGAAGCAATTCGTCGTTTTCCCAACAATCCTGACGCCTATTATAACTTAGGAGTCATTTTATATAAAGCTGGCGACTTCAAGCAAGCTAATGGAGCATTAAAACAGGCTCATAAGCGATACTTGGAACAGGGTGACAAGCAGCAAATTCAGAAAATTGAGCAGATTGTGGAGTATATTGCTTACATTCAACAGCAACCTACACAGCCAGAGAATGCAACTGCAAATAACTCTGAGACTGAAACCCCAGTTAATAATCTTGTAGAAGAGTCTATACCACCTGCTGTTGAAGAGACAGAAACTGAACCAATGATTCAGGAATTTTCTGTAGAACAACAGCTAGATTTACCAGAAATACCACCTGTTTTAGAAGAAAATACTCAGCAGTCTTCAGTTAATTTTGAGAATTGATAAATAGCATCAACAATTTCCCAAATTTTAAAACCTTTATAGGGAGCGTTAATTCGTTTTTACTCGTTTCCAGGCTCAGCCTGGAAATGCATTTGTTGGGGGCTACTGCCTCCATAATTAATGGGAGGCAGAGCCTCCTGAAAATGCATTACAAGGTAAAACCTTGTAACGAGGAAAATGCTGTATCTGTAATGTGGGTAATGCCTGAGGTAATAATTAACTCAGAGAATCAATTAATTTCTCAACTCTTTCTTTAACTTGATCGCGAATTTGACGAAAAGTTTCTATTGTTCCTCCTTCTGGATCTTCTAATTGCCAATCTGCAAATATTTCTCTTTTTACCCAATCTTCAGGTAAATTAACTCCACAACCACACAAAGAAATTACTGCATCGTAATCTTGAGGATTAAATTCATTTAAAGCCTTGGAAGTTTGATTACTAATATCAATACCAATTTCTGACATTACTTGTACAGTAATTGGATCTACATGACTAGCTGACAATCCAGAACTAACAACAGCAATTTTTCCTTCCCCTAAAGTCCGAGCAAAACCTTCTGCCATTTGAGAACGACGAGAATTTTTTTTGCACACAAACATCACTTTTTTCATCTTATTTACACCCTGATATACGACTCTTATTTGATTCTTGTTGACGTAGTCTGCGCTGTGGGCTTACAAAAATCACTACACTTTTATTTCTTCTTCTATGTTCCCCGTTCCCTATTTCCTATTCCCTGTCTCTACGAGTGATTCAGGAATCAAATCGGATTGCTATATTATTTAATATCCCGAAATCCATTAGAAAGCATTCCATAAACTATCACTGCTAATTGGGCACCCAAAATTGGTGCTATCCAATAAACCCAATGATGTTGCCAAATTCCCCCTACTAATGCTGGACCAAATGAACGCGCTGGATTCATACTTGCACCCGTAATTGGTCCCATAAACGCTGCTTCTAAACCCACTGTTAAGCCAATTGCTAACCCTGCAAAACCAATCGGTGCCCGACGATCTAATCCAGAACCAAAAATTACAAACATCAAAATAAAAGTCAGAACAATCTCTAAAACAAACGATTGTATCCAATTACCATTAAGTGGTAGAGTCGCACCTAAATTGGCAACTTTTCCTAAACTCAGTAACAATAAAATTGAAGCTGTTATTGCTCCCAAGGATTGCGCCAAAATATATGGCAAAACTTTCTGTTTCGGGAAAAAACCACTTGTCCAAAAAGCTAGGGTTACCGCTGGGTTGAAATGTGCACCGCTAATATGTCCAATTCCGTAAATTAACGCAGCCACAACCGCTCCAAAGACAAAACTAATACCTAGGTGTGTTATAGCACCATTACTGAGGCTATTCACCATAACTGCACCAGTCCCAGCAAATACCAAGGTAAATGTACCAATTGCTTCTGCTAATGCTTCTCGCCGACATTGTATCAGTGATTTTGATAACTTCACTTGCAACCCTGATTTCTTGGCTGTTTGAGCCATAGGAACGCCTAATATATCAAAAAAAATTGATGTTATTTAATATATCAAAAAAAATTGATGTGTCAAGCAGGAGGGATTACTCCTGTCTCGCTAGAAGATTATCGAATTGAGTGAAACGGGGAAGAGGGAGAAGAGGGGGAAGAGGGGGAAGAGGGGGAAGAGGGGGAAGAGGGGGAAGAGGGGGAAGAGGGGGAAGAGGGGGAAGAGGGGTAAGAGGGGGAAGAGGGGGAAGAGGGGGAAGAGGGGGAGAAACTTTTATAGGTAATCTTAGAACACCGAACGGATTAGTAACTTGTCTCCCCCCTTAAGGTTTAATTAAGCGGGTGGATAATTTATTTTTTGGTAGTTTATAAGACAGGGTAAGGTAAAAATTGAAAGTAATAACAAAGATATCAGTATATCCGCTTACAGGGATAAGTAAATGACACCCAAACTGGATTTACAGGAATTTTTTGCAAGTTGTGACCCCAGTAGAACTTTAGTATTTAATAATTCTCAAGATTGGCGATATTACATAGATTTTGCTTCTGTGCGGGGAGGTAAGGTAATTGAGCAATTGCAGCGGACTATCACCAGATTATCGCCAAATAAGCCTACTTGCCAATTGTTTACAGGACACATCGGTTGTGGTAAATCTACGGAATTGCGACGGCTGGAAGCGGAGTTAAGGTGGCAAGACTTTCATGTGGTGTATTTTGAATCTACCCAAGACTTGGATATGGCAGATGTAGATGTGACTGATATCATGTTGGCAATTACCCGTCAAGTGAGTGAAAGTTTGTCAGAGGTTGGTATTGAACTTAGACCAGGGTATTTGGGGAAATTACTGAATGAAATTATCGATTTTTTGCAGACACCCATAGAGGTGAAGGAAGTTGAAATTTCTCTACCTTTGAAAATTGCCAAAATTACCGCTAAAACCAAAGATAGCCCCAAATTGAGAAGTAAGTTAAGGCAGTACCTGGAACCACAAACTAATAATATTTTACAATCGATTAATGAAGAAGTTCTGGGACGGGGAAATCAGGAGTTAAAACAGAGGTTCAAGAAAGGACTAGTGGTGATTGTCGATAATTTGGATCGGGTAGATCCAAGGGCAAAAACCACTGAGCGATCGCAACCAGAATACCTATTTGTAGATCGGGGTGAGCAGTTACGCAAGCTCAATTGTCATCTAGTTTATACCATCCCTTTGGTGTTGATGTTTTCTAATGAGGTAGAAGCGCTGAAAAATCGCCTGGGGGGTGGAGTTGCACCGAAAGTGTTGCCAATGGTGCCAGTGCAGTTACGGGATGGCAGCGAACATCAGCAAGGAATGGCACAATTAAGACAGATGGTGTTGGCTAGGGCTTTTCCTACTTTTGACCCAGGGCAACGTTTAAATTTTATTACCGAGGTGTTTGATAGTACTGCGACCTTAGATAGATTGTGCCGGATTAGTGGTGGTCACGTGCGGAACCTGTTGGGTCTGCTTTATAGTTGTCTGCAAGCCCAAGACCCGCCTATATCCCGTGAATGTCTGGAAAATTCTATCCGTGATTACCGAGAGAGCTTAGTTACTGCCATTACAGATGATGAATGGAAGTTACTACGAGAAGTTACACAGCGACAAAGGGTGACTGGTGAAGCAGATTACCAAACTTTATTGCGTAGTCTGTTTGTATTTGAATATCACGACAACCAGGGACGCTGGTTTGGCATTAATCCAGTTTTAGCGGAAACAAGGGAATTTCAGCCATGAGTGAGTCGAACCACCAGGAAGATATCCGCATACAAAACCAGCAAACCCTTACTAAGCTTGTACGGGCAATAACTTTTTCCCAGGGGAGATTTTCCCTGATTGTGGTTCGCTGCAACCGCTGCACCCTACAACAGAAAACATTGGAAGAGTTGCGACAGGGTTGTGGATTACAAATTCGGGAAATCAACCTGGATAAGTCAGCAAGCAACCTGTATTCAATCCTAGAAGCAGAAATCGGTTCCCAGACACCAGATGGGGTGATGTTGTTTGGTTTGGAATCGGTGAAGTTGCTGGATGACTTGTTAATTTCCATGAACCAAGTACGGGACGACTTTCCTAAGACTTTTCCCTTCCCCTTGGTACTGTGGATTAACGATTTTGTATTGCAAAAATTTGTCAGGTTAGCACCAGATTTTTATAGTTATGCTGGGGCACCAATTAAGTTTGCGATCGCAACTGATGAGTTAATCAAATTTCTCCAACAACAAGCAGATGGGGTATTCAATACGATTTTAGAAGCTGGTGCAGACCAGTTTATCAGTAATGCTGCACTCAACTTGGCAATGGGTGCTGGTAAACGTTGGGAAATTGAATCAGCACTGGAGGAATTAGAAAATCGTGGCTATCATCAACCAGAACTAGAAGCCTCCGAGAAATTTATTTTAGGACGGGATGCCTATGCAAACAATGATATGGTGCGATCGCGTCAATTGTGGGAGGAAAGTCTAGCATTTTGGCAAAACAACGTAGGGGTGGGGTTTCCCCACCCTATGGGGTTTCCCCACCCGGAGGGAAGGAGGGAAGAAAGACAAGCCTGTATTCTCTTCCATTTGGGGTTATGGTGGCGCAGATATGCGGTGCAACATCGTAACGAGTATGAAACTGCTTGCACCCAAGCACGGGATTATTATCAGCAATGTGTAGGCATATTACAGCAAATAAATCGCCTGGATTTAGTCGCTAAGTTTATCAGTTCTTTGGGGGAAACCCTGTTTCAACTGCGACAGTGGAATGATTTGGAAAAGCTTGCTAACCAAGCAATTGAGTTAAACCAAACCTATCCTAATAATAGGAGATTGGCATATGCTTATGGTTTTCTGGCTGAAGTAGCGCTGGAAAGGAAAGATTGGGGTAAAGCGAAAGAATATGGGGAAATTGCTTTAAAAATCAATGAAACTCCTCCTACAGACTTTAAGCCTAAGGCTACAGGAACAAAACCCACCTACGCGGGTTCAAAACGCCAGGTGTTACTAACTACCAAACTCTATAAAAGCTGGTACTTATTTGTAATCTCCCAAGCACAACAGCATCTCAATCAAATACCATCAGCACTACAAAAACTGGAAACCGCTAAACAAGAAGCTATCCCAGATTACCATCCCCAACTTTATATTCGTATTTTAGAAGCACTGCGAAATCTCTACTTTCAGTTAGGTGAATATCTCCAAGCATTTCACATTAAACAAGAGAAATTTGCAGTCGAACAACAGTATGGCTTGCGGGCTTTTATTGGTGCAGGAAGATTGCGATCGCAACGAGAAGTTATTCACCCTGCTTTAGTACCATTTGCATCAGTGGGATTGGATTCTCTTGAGGAGGAAAGGGAATTTCCTACAGACAATATTGCCCAAGAAATTGTCGCTTCTGGACGAAAGGAAGATGTAGATCGTTTAATTGAACGTCTCAGCCGTCCCGATAATAAATTAATTGTAATTCACGGTCCTTCAGGAGTAGGAAAAAGTTCCCTATTAACAGCGGGTTTAGTACCAGCTTTGCAGCAAATTACCCTGCTGGAAGGTCGTAATTCTTTGCCTGTTGTAGTACGGGTTTATACAGATTGGTTGCGGAAATTGAGGAATAAACTTTTCTCCACCACTCGTTCCCTGGCTCTGCCTGGGAATGACCTCCCTGGAGGCTCTGACTCCACCAATGATACTCAAGGCAGAGCCTTTGATGCAATGGGTTCCCAGCCAGAGACTGGGAACCAGTATGAGCCAGAGACTGGGAACCAGTATGAAGATATACATATAACTCGTTCCCTGGCTCTGCCTGGGAATGACCTTCCAGGAGGCTCTGCCTCCACCAATGATACTCAAGGCAGAGCCTGTGATACAATGGGTTCCCAGCCAGAGACTGGGAACCAGTGTGAGCCAGAGACTGGGAACCAGTGTGAGCCAGAGACTGGGAACCAGTATGAAGATATACATATAACTCCTTCCCTGGCTCTACCTGGGAATGACCTCCCTGGAGGCTCTGCCTCCACCAATGATACTCAAGGCAGAGCCTTTGATAAAATGGGTTCCCAGCCAGAGACTGGGAACCAGTATGAAGAGGAAATTCTGCAACAATTACGCTACAATGCAGACCAAAATCTGTTAACAATTCTCATATTTGACCAATTTGAGGAATTTTTCTTTAACTGTCCTCAACCTGGCGATAGGCGCAAATTTTGGGATTTTTTACACCAGTGTTTGGATAGTATAGATATTCCCTATGTGAAAGTAATTTTATCGCTACGAGAAGATTATTTGCATTATTTATTAGAATGCGATCGCCTGACTAATTTACAGGTAACTAAAAACGATATTCTCAACAAAGATATTCGCTACTATTTTGGTAATTTTTCCCCAGATGAAGCCAAAAAAGTTATCTACAGCCTCACAGAAAATTCTGCTGCTTTAGAACCAGCATTGATTGATGAATTGGTGCGGGATTTGGCGGGAGAATTGGGGGAAGTGCGTCCCATTGAATTACAGGTGGTAGGGACACAATTGGAAACTGAGAAAATTACCACTCTAGCGCAATATAAGAAATATGGAACTAAAGAAAAACTTGTCGATAGATTTTTAACAGCAGTGGTTAAAGACTGCGGGCAAGAAAATGAACGGGTAGCACAATTAGTTTTATATTTACTCACCGATGAAAACAACACTCGTCCCCTGAAAACTCGCTCTGACTTGGCAGCAGATTTGGCTGCTGAAGTAGATAAATTAGATTTAGTTTTAGAGATTTTAGTTACATCGGGAATTGTATTTTTAATTCCCCAATCCCCTGCTGATTGCTATCAATTAGTTCATGATTATCTCGTAGCTTTTATTCGTCAACAAAGGGGTGTGGAATTACTAGCGGAACTGGAAAGGGAGAGACAGCAACGTCAGGAAGCGGAAACAAAGCTAAATCGATTTTTAAAGAAGCGATTGCGAGAGGCTTATATTGCTGGTGCAGGGTTGATGGCATTAGCAGCAGTAGCAGTGGTATTTGGGTTAGAATTATACAGAAGTCGCATAAATGCCGGGATCAACCAGATCAGGACTCTCAGTGAACAGAATTTCGCATCAAATCTAGATCGACAAGGACTGATAGAAAGTTTAAAGGCAGGGGATAAATTAAAACATACACCCAAATTTTGGGTCAAACCCGACACCAGAACCCAAATTGTGGCAACATTGCACCAAGCCATTTACAGGTTAAATGATATTGAATTGAATACCTTGAAAGGGCATAACAGTAGGGTTAATAGTGTCAGCTTCTCCCCGGATGGCAAAACCATTGCTTCTGCTAGTTACGACAACACCATCAAACTGTGGACTGCTGATGGCAAACTGATCAAAACCTTCAAAGGGCATAACAGTAGGGTTAATAGCGTCAGTTTCTCCCTGGACGGCAAAACCATTGCTTCTGCTAGTTGGGACAATACCATCAAACTGTGGACTGTTGATGGCAAACTAATAAAAACCTTGAAAGGACATAGCAGTAGTGTTTCGAGTGTTAGCTTCTCTCCGGATGGCAAAACCATTGCTTCTGCCAGTGGGGACAAGACCATCAAACTGTGGACTCTTGATGGCAAACTGATCAAAACCTTGAAAGGGCATAGCAGTTTGATTTCTAGCGTCATTTTCTCCCCGGACGGCAAAACCATTGCTTCTGCTAGTGGAGACCGTACCATCAAACTGTGGACTGTTGATGGCAAACTGATCAAAACATTGAAAGGGCATAGCAGTTCGATTTCTAGCGTCAGCTTCTCCCCGGACGGCAAAACCATTGCTTCTGGTAGTGACGATAGCACCATCAAACTGTGGAGTTTTCATGGCAAACTGATCAAAACCTTGAAAGAGCATAGCAGTTCGGTTTCTAGCGTCAGCTTCTCCCCGGACGGCAAAAATATTGCTTCTGCTAGTGGAGACCGTACCATCAAATTATGGAGTGTTGATGGCAAACTGATCAAAACCTTGAAAGGGCATTGCACAGAGCCTCATAAGGGCAGTAGCCTTGGTTCTAATCGTTCTGGCAATTATTGCAGTTGGGTTTCTAGCGTCAGTTTCTCCCCGGACAGCAAAACCATTGCTTCTGCTAGTGCAGACAGCACCGTCAAACTGTGGAGTGTTGATGGCAAACTAATAAAAACCTTAAAAGGGCATAGCAGAGAGGTTATTAGCGTCAGATTCTCCCCGGACGGCAAAACTATTGCTTCTGCTAGTGACGATAGCACCATCAAACTGTGGAGTTTTCATGGCAAAGGGATCAAAACATTGAAAGGGCATAGCAGTAGGGTTAATAGCGTCAGCTTCTCCCCGGATGGCAAAACCATTGCTTCTGCTAGTGCAGACAGCACCGTCAAACTATGGAGTGTTGATGGCAAACTAATCAAAACCTTGAAAGGGCATGGCTATTCCGTTTATAGCATCAGCTTCTCACCGAACGGCAAAATCATTGCTTCTGCTAGTCGCGACAACACCATCAAACTGTGGACTGTTGATGGCAAACTAATCAAAACCTTGAAAGGGCATAGCGATTGGGTTAATAGCGTCAGTTTTTCCCCAGACGGCAAAACCATTGCTTCTGCTAGTGACGACAAGACTATCAAACTGTGGAGTGTTGATGGCAAACTAATCAAAACCTTGAAAGGACATACTAGTAAGGTTATTAGCGTCAGCTTCTCCCCGGACGGCAAAACCATTGCTTCTGCTAGTGACGACAACACCATCAAACTCTGGAATGTTAATGGCAAACTACTCAAAACTTTGAAAGGGCATAGCAGTATAGTTATTAGCGTCAGCTTCTCCCCAGATAGCAAAACCATCGCTTCTGCTAGTTTTGACAGCACCATCAAACTGTGGACTATTGATGGCAAACTAATCAAAACCTTGAGGGGACATAGCAGAGAGGTTATTGGCATCAGTTTTTCCCCAGACGGCAAAACCATTGCTTCTGCTAGTGGAGACGGTACCATCAAACTGTGGAATTTGGATTTAGAAAAGTTACTGGTAGAGGGGTGTGATTTGCTGCAAGATTACTTGATTAATAATCCAGAAAAACTCAAAGAACTCCAGATATGCCAAACCCCACGAATTATTGAGGAACCAGTAGGGGCACGGCATCTACAATCTCTCGGGGTACAGAATAATCTTACCTACGCCGTGCCCACACAGGGGTATTCACAACCTCTCGGTGTAAGGGCACGGCATCCATAATCTCTCGGGGTACAGAATAATCTTACCTACGCCCTGCCCTCACGGTAACATCCATAATTTCTCGGGGTACAGAATAATCTTACTTACGCCGTGCCCTCACGGTAACATCCATAATTTCTCGGGGTATAGAATAATCTTACCCACGTCGTGCCCACAAGGAGGTATTCACAACCTCTCGGTGTAAGGGCACGGCATCAATGATATTTTGGGGTATAGAATAATCTTACCCACGCCCTGCCCTCACGGTAACATCCATAATTTCTCGGGGTACAGAATAATCTTACCCACGCCGTGCCCTCACGGTAACATCCATAATTTCTCGGGGTATAGAATAATCTTATCCACGCCGTGCCCACACAGGGGTATTCACAACCTCTCGGTGTAAGGGCACGGCATCTACAATCTCTCGGGGTACAGAATAATCTTACCCACGCCGTGCCCTCACGGTAACATCCATAATTTCTCGGGGTATAGAATAATGTTACCCACGCCCTGCCCACAAGGAGGTATTCACAACCTCTCGGAAGGGCACGGCATCCACAATATCTCGGTTTATAGAGTAACATTGCCGACGCCGTGCCCCTACCGACGTCGTGCCCGTGAGGGTTTTACCCTAGTCACAACAAGGGGTTGCGGGAGAAACTTGACTCAAACCGCTAAACCCATGCAAATACTTTTCTAACAATGCAAATTGGGGCGGATTTACACTATAATAAATCCAGCGTCCTTCCTGACGTGCCCTCACTAAATGGGCTTCCTTGAGGGCTTTGAGATGAAACGACAGCTTAGACTGACTCACCCCCAAGGCTTCACATAGATCGCATACACACAGTTCACGTTCTCGTAATAATTCCAACGCCCTAATCCGTAAAGGTTCGGATAGGGCATGAAAACCAGCAATAATTAAATCTGTCTTATCTCTTTTATCTGTGTGCATCTGCGTGCATTTGTGGTTCCATTTCCACAATTCTACTGTGAACTGGAAACCACAGCCTCTGGTTGATAGCGGATACCAGCTTGCTTTAATCGACGGATAACCTCACCTAAGCGATCGCAATCTGCAATCAAGCTAATACGCACATATCCCTGACCACCGAGTCCAAAGGCATTACCAGGGGTGAAAACTACTCCGGTTTTTTCTAATACCTTCTGGATGAACTCTGTGGAACCCATGCCTAGGGGACACTTCGCCCACACATACATAGTTGCCTTGGTTTTGGGAATATCCCAACCCAGTTCCCCTAAGCCTTGGATGAGAAAATCTCGGCGAGTGCGGTAAAGTTTTTGCACTTGTTCTAAGTAAATATCCGGAAGCTGTAAAGCGCTTTCCCCTGCGGCTTGCAGTGCTGCGAACAGTCCATAATCCATATTGGTTTTCAGCGTCCGCAAACCTTCAATTATATCAGAATTACCCACCACAAAACCGACACGCCAACCTGCCATATTATAGGTTTTGGAGAGGGTATGAAACTCCACACCGATATCTTTCCCACCAGGGATTTCTAGCAAGCTTGTGGGTTGATAGCCATCAAAAGACAACTCGGCATAACATAAGTCATGCACCAGCATAATTTCGTATTTACGGGCAAAAGCCACAATTTCCTCAAAAAATTCCCGAGGTGCGGTGGCAGCGGTGGGATTACTGGGATAATTGAAATAGAGAATCTTTGCCTGTTGTGCAACAGCGTCAGGAATCGCTGCTAAGTCAATCAACCAGTCATTTTCTGGTTTTAGCATCAAACTGTGGACTTTTCCTCCAGCCAGCAATGGACCGCGAAAATGTGCAGGATAAGCAGGAGAAGGCACTAAGACTAAGTCCCCTGGATTGACATAAGCAAAGGCTAAATGGGTTAATCCCTCTTTAGAACCCAACAGGGGTAATGCTTCGGTTTCTGGGTCTAAAACCACACCGTAGCGACGATCATACCATTTGGTGATGGCACGGCGGAAACTGGTGGTTCCTTCAAAGGGTGGATAACCATGATTTGCGGAATTTTGCAAAGCTTTAATCGCTGCTTCTACCACTGGTTGCGGTGTTGCCCCATCGGGGTTACCCATACCTAAATCTATTAAATCATGCCCTTGCTCCCTTGCCTTTGCCTTTAGTTGATCTAGATGGGCAAATACATAAGGTGGTAGGGTTTGTATACGTTCTGCGGGGGCTAGCCAATCCAAACTCATTCTTGTGCCTCTTCTCCCTCTTTGTTTATTCCCCTGGTGGAAAGGATATTTATCGTCTCTTTTGTTTCGATGGGTGCAGTGGTAGAAACCATCGCCGCCATTAACTGTTCTAGCGCCACTTGAAATGGTAGTCTGTGGATGTCAGAATGGGGAGCAAGGGAGATTTGTGCGGCTGTTTGCAATTCTTGCAGGGTGATATTACCCAATCCCAAATCAGCCAATTTTTGCGGCAGTCCAATTTCTGTGTAGAATTTCAATAACTGTTGTCTAGCAGCAGCAGCTAGTTTATTTCCAGCCACCATTTCTTCTAAACGCAACTGGACTAAAATTCCATAGGAGACTTTTTCCCCGTGAATGCTTTTACCCCCACAAACATGGGTTAAACCATTATGCACCGCATGTGCCGCTACAGTACGACATTGTGCCCCTCCTAATCCCCCAATTACCCCAGCTAGTAATACCGTCGCGTCTACTACTTCTCGCCAAGCTTCACTTCCCGGTTGCTTCAGCGCCATCGCCGACTTTTGGAATAAAATATCCCGTAATACCCGTGCTTGTTGTACAGCAGCAATAATTAGGGTTTGTTCCGAATCGCCACTACTCACTGAAGCTTCATACCATTTAGCGATCGCATCTCCAATTCCCGCTACCAGGGTATATTCCGGTGCAGTTTTAACAATGTCATAATCAAGGATTAATAAATCGGGACAAGTATCTAAAGGTACATCATATAAGAACGCCCCTTGCTCTGAATAGACGTTAGAAAGGGCAGTCCAAGCTGCACAGGTAGCCCCCGAAGTAGGAATAGTTACCACTGGCAATTGCAACTGGTGGGCGACTAATTTCGCCGTATCCAAAGCCTTACCACCACCGATACCGATAATCATATCGGCTTGATGTTCCTTAGCAGCCTTGCGCAAATACTTCAGGCTAGCTTCCGAACAATCAGTACCATAGGAAGCTTGGGCAAATTCTAACTGCTGCTGTTCTAAAACTGGTTGCAGGTGAGTTTCACTCATAGCCAGAGTGCGATCGCCACCCACAATTAGGGGACGCTTTCCCAAATGGGCGATCGCTTCTCCCAACCTTTGCAATACTCCACAACCACGAATCACTCTGGCTGGGGAGATCGCCAGTGACAACAACGAAGTAGACGCTTGAGTAGACAACTTTTCTGTAAATTGATTCGTCATATTATAACTAGTTCATTAACAGTACCATATTGGTAATGGGTAATCGGTAATGGGTAATTGGTCCGGTCAAGATTGAGAGTCCCAAGTTAATATTTTACATAAATAAAATAAATTTTGTAATTTGATACACAAAAAAAATTAACTTATTAGTCTATCGAGCATTATTTTTGACAGAGTCAGGAGTTAGGAGTTAGGAGTTGTTCCAGACACGCCTTAGAGGGTGTTTATAAAACAAATATAAAATCTCGTGAGGGTCGAGAAACCGGGTTTCTTTTGGTTTATATACTCTGATTATCGGTTACCCACCCATAGAAACCCGGTTTCTTTTGCAAGCTACGTGAAACGTTCCCCGTAGGGGTAGTCCATGCCGTCAGGCTATTGACGCGTCTATACAGGAGTTGGGAGTTAGAACCAAAGGAGTTGAAAGTTAGGAGTTATTAATTTATCACTCATAACTCATAACTCTCCATCAAGCGTCTGTTTTTGGCAATTGGGCAAACTTATTTTGATAAATGTCAATAGTCATTTGTGAATCTTCACGATTAGCTAACGAACGCTTGACTTGACCCAAGTATAATGGTTTTGAAAGTCCTGGTTGTGGATGAATAACAGTGCGGGCACGAATAGTTAATTTATCTTCTTTACCTAAACCAGAACGCCCAAAAGAATACAAATCGCTAGCGGCTTGACGGAGAGTAGCTTCTAATTCTGTAGGGGTAATCTCAGGTGTGATGGTAATTACTGCCTGTGCAGCCCCATTATCATAAACCAAACTATAACGTACTGCCCCGGGAATCACAGTGCGGCTTAGAGGTGCCAAAGAAAGGGTGAATAAACCAGCAGTTAGCACGATCATAAAGCCTGTAGTACCCACCAATCGGAAGCGAAAGCCCCATTTGAAAATGAAAGCTAGCAAAGTCAGGGCTGCAAAGACTAGGGTGGCAATACCTGACCATTGAGTAAACTGTAAGAATTCAGCTTGAGAAAACATAGAGGTTGACTACCTAGGTGTATTCCTTTTGATTCGCTATACCCTATTTTACTGATGAATATGACCGAAGGTCTTCGACCTTCAAGGAAGAAGGAAAAAGGAAGAAGGAAGAAGTGCTAAAATATAGCTAGTTGCTTCAAACATCGCCCAATGGTGTAGGACGAAGAATGAAGGAACAATGAGTATTTTCGTTTTCTTCAAATAGCTTTAGGCAGCTTCAAAGAACTTGATACACAACGCTCTAATTGCACACATGAGGTGGTTTAGAAGCGTGAACCTCAAATATTTTCGCTCAGCAATCAATGAAGTTGATCAAATGCAAAGAATAATGGTTTCTGTGCCCAACCCCAGCAAATTGAACAAATCTTCTAACAACTCAATTGGATACAGGTTAAGCGTCGTAAAAGACGGCTAAAGTTTGTTAGGAGTGCAAGCTTCAACACAAACATAAAACCGCTCAAACCCTCTTCCTTCCCTTTGACAAATGACGACCTTAACTAGTTATAGCTTTTCTCAGTCTGGTGAAGTACAGATGAAATTACTAAAATTATTGTGGGGTAGGCATCCTTGCCTGCCCTTTTGTACTTCAGCAGATTAGGAAGCGCTATAGTTTTATTTGTACTTACTTAGTTTCGTACAACTACTTAATTATCATAATTTATTGCTGATAAGAAAATTGTTTATCACAAAAAAAAGCATTTTTTACAAATACAATATATATGTATGAATCCACTTCAAAAAATTAATAAAAAAGAATAAAGGCACCTATAATAGATGCCCCATATTGCATTTTCCAACTGCCAGCAACACTGACTAATCTGGAACTGAGCTTTATATACCTGGATATTTAAGATTCTATTAAACAAAATCCACTATCACCTTAGTGTATACACTGAAATAATTTACTATTTATTGTAGCATTTTAAAAATAAATAAATTATGCTGAAGCTCTAAAGTTTCAAGAAAAGAAATTATTCTACTGATTTATTTAGACACAGTATAATCATATATAGCAATCTTAAAGAATTTGTGAAAAACAAGATTAATAAATTTTTCAATAAGTCAAGAATCTGAATCTCCCAATATTCATAATTTAAATAAAATTGGTAGAGTTAAATTTTAGATTTGTATTTTTTTTAATCAAGTTTTTTTGTGTATGAATCAATAACCTCTTACCAAACTATAGGAGTCTTATTTGATTTTTGTTGGCGTAGCCTGCCCTTGCGCTTAAAAATAAAAATTCGGTACAATTTTACCTTCCTTCTTTCCTGTCCCCTGTCTCTACGAGTAATTTAACCTTGACCTTCGCGGAACATTTCCATTAAAGTAATCTGCCCCCAGGGCTTATCAAACCGGATTACTATATTACCAAAATAATAGTATGACTAATTATAATTAATAATTTAGGCATTGTTAACTTTTTCTATAACTACTATATTTTTGCTGTTCTTGGAAATATACAATTCCGGCAATTCCAGACAATAAAAACCATGAAAGTATATTCAAACGTAAATCGAAAATACTCACATCTACCGCATTAAACAATATTAAACTTCCCAAAACGACAATATAACTAAAAAATATTAATTTGTCTGCTTGATGGAGAAATTGGGAGTTTCGCAAGACTTGCACAGCCTTAATTAATATCCAGGCAATTAAGCCACAAAATACAAGAGTAGTAGGTAACCCAGTTTCCGCAGATAGCATCAAAAATAAATTGTGGGGATGACCCAACCAAATTTGCTTTTGTGCTTCATAAAGTGGAGTAAAATTACGTAAGCCCCACCCAGTCCAAGGACGTTGCATAGTTAAAGACCAAGCAAACTCCCACTGGGTTGTACGCATTAACGCTACTGGTCTGTCAGGATAAAGTTGGTCATTAAATCGTGCCCAAAAGAATGCTGGTACAAATTTCCGAAACCAATCCGCGATAGGTGAAGGAGCAAAAGCCGCTAAAACCACACTAGTAGCTACCCCAGTCACAGCAGCTACCAAAATTCCCCAGCCTTGGTAAAGTGCGTAAGCCAAACAAGCTACTAGAGCTATTATCCAAGCATTGCGAGAATTGGTTAAAATCAAGGCAACGAAATTGAGAATTACTACTACCGTCAGGAAGAGGAAAGGGAGATTGGGAGATTGGGTGATGGGGAGATGGTGAGTCCACCCCCGTGCGCGAGTTAAGCGCGTTGTTGGGGGAACGCCTACTTGCAGAAGCCACTCCGTGTCTACCCGCAATTCCACCCCCCGTGGCGTACCTGAAGGGAGTGATTGGGAGAGTGTAGAATTCGTGTCCCCTGTGCTTCTCAATCCTCCATAAGCTTCCAGCCACAATCCTAATCCCAGGACAAACACTATCACCAGATAACCAGCCAAGATGTTAGCATACATAAATACCGAAGCCATGCGACCTGGTGGATTTCCTCCTGCTGCGATCGCCCAACCAAAAATACTTTCCCACCATTTGGGAGTAGTCCAGTTGAAAAATATTTGTCCAAACCCAAAAATGTCTACCGGAATGGAAGTTATTACCAGAATCCAAGATATTTTTCTTAGTTGGGCTGGTGTCTGAATCAGGACGCTGAATCCAGCGAAGACTAGAAAGAAGGGTAAGAAGTTAAATAACCCCAAAAATGCTTCCCTCTTATCAAAAGCGAAAACAGCACTCAGGATTAGTAAAACGCTCAAAAGGGCAAATCCCCTGTTTTCAAGGCGGCGGATAATTGTGGGATATTGTTGTAATAATGTGAGTAATAATATTAAGCCCAGAATTACAGTTCCCAAAGATGGTATAACTGGCAATATCAACAAACCCAGTTGCAGGCAATACCAACAAAATTGCAAATTTTTCATTGATTTTTTATTGATTATCTATTTTTGATTTGTATTTTAGGGTTACTCCATTCTCTTTGGGAAATAGTTAGTTAACCCATGGGTTAATTCTAAAGTTTTATGACTTTTACAAAAAAGTGCTTTCTTCCGCCAAAATCCTCAAATCTCAAAAAAATAGTTTGCGCCTGAGGCACGGAATTTCAATGGTTACAACCTGTCTTTTTGTGCTAAGATGAAAGAGACCGTTGGTTTACCCTGCCAATTTTTAGATGATGATTTCTTGACATTAGCAAAAAGTATAATGGGTTTGCTCTTAGGCAATTGACCCAAACCCTGACCAGAACAGCTTTAAGCATCATCATAGAGGAATAGGAACGAATTAGTGATAGTACAGTTTTATAACCTTGACAAAAAAAGTGCTTTCTTGCGTCAAAATCCTCAAATCTGAAAAAAATAGTTTGCGCCTAGGGCACAGAATTTCAAGGGTTACAACCTGCATTTTTGTGCTAAGATGAAAGAGACCGTGGGTTTACCCTAGCAATTTTTAGATGATGATTTCTTGACATTAGCAAAAAGTATGATGGGTTTGCTCTTAGGCAATTGACTCAAACCCTCACCAGAACAGGTTTAAGCATCATCATGGACAAATAAAATCTAATTAGTGATAGTACAGTTTTATAATCTTGACAAAAAAGTGCTTTCTTGCGTCAAAATCCTCAAATCTGAAAAAAATAGTTTGCGCCTAGGGCACGG
>JAAUYH010010909.1_pt1 | contig 29790 bp, 10 predicted proteins | sample 7278061 | NCBI WGS metagenome assembly JAAUYH01 (sample SAMN14350203, study PRJNA611818) | marine sediment metagenome | isolation source: surface marine sediment (0.6m) | place: French Polynesia: Moorea | collected 2018-08
CTCAATACATCTCGGAAAGCATCATTAGAACCTCAGCAATGAAACACGCTATGAAAATTCTCTCCTTCGAGACTATGCATCGCAAATTCTCTATTTTGGATAGCCCATCTGATTTCAACTCCGACGCAACAATCTCGTACCAGCTTTCAGATGCTTTGCATAGCCTGGACGGGCTTTTCTTCAAACCCATCACTGTTTTTCGATATTAACTGTCCGAGTGCACAAGCTTTAATTGTTCTACTTAAAATTTGCGCTCCGATTCCCGTTTACAAATACGATAACAAATTTCATACTCTTTGCGTATAGATTGCCCATAACCGTTTTACCAATGTGGGATCCATCACCAACGCGAAGCCACCGTATTTGCTTTTGGCGCAATCACTGCAACACGCGACCTGACGCGACTGGTGCTTAATTCGCCGTAGTGCTGTTATTGCGACAATAAATTTGAATATAAATCTGGTTTCCTTGTTGTGAGTTTGACTAAATCCCAAGCTCCTAGCTCATCAACAATTGTAGTTCTCTACTTCTTTTAGTCATTCAGGTGTAGATAACTGTTCAATGAGGTTTCATCATGCACCTGAATGCGTCACATTGCACGAGCCAAGAATAACTCTGGTGTGCAATGTTGTCGACGCGGAAATCTTGCTGCGGCATCCCTTTCACAATATGACTTCTCTCATCTGAAAGCAACGAATTCTGTGCTATTTATATGAACGCAAATCAAGGACTACATCGTTTCGGTAGCCCATGTCACTACTCTACCTGATAGGATACATCTTCTCTTCGAAGGTCACATGCCCTGCCTCAACAATTCGCCGAGTTTATAACATCTGAAAATTGTATATTCCATCAATATGGGGCATCGATCAGCCTACATTAGTTCTCCGGACAAATTTACCTAGTATCTGTTCTTGGTGGACGTTTACAGAACATATGCCTGACAGACTAATACACGCAAGTAGGAATTTTCTGCTATTTCTTCCAACGATCATTCGTCGTGTGAATTCCTGTGTAAGGACTTCGCTATATTCGGTTGGCGACATATGTCCAATGAAGGATAGATTTCACAATATCCAAATTTCTCAAGCACCGCCCACAAACGATTTTTGTTCCTTGATTAGGGCTCTATTATATTGCTGCACCAATCCGTTCGATCTTTGAAAAGATGCCGAAATGAAAAGCCATTTGATTACCTTTCGACTTCGGTTTGGGTACCAAAGCAGAATATTCTTTGGCATTCATTGAATTTATTCACTTTACGATAACCCCTGAATGATGCCCCGCCCATACGACAGACTCTCCAAAATGTTCACCGACTTAATTCGCGAAGAAAGCAATGGCATCAGACGAAATTTTTATTTAATTCCGAGCATACTCTTGGAAGTGTACCTTGAACATAATTTATTATATGACTTGTATTTCCTGTCCATTGATTCATTGCAATAGGAGAATTACAGCTTTTCCCATGCCATAGATCAAGTCTCCGATGTCCTACTTAAAGTATTGATAACAAATTACGATTGACTTCATTTTGAAATTTGTTTTGAAAAAATTGTGATCTTCAATGCCTCGAAAAAAACCAACATTAACTTTCTAGGCACAAGAGAGGAAATTTGATACAAACTATACCGCGAATAAATAAATTATCGTATACCCTTAAGATCGTTGACAATATTATGCTTTCCGAAGTCTACGAGTATATATAAATTCATTTCACGCATCCTCCCTACCAAAAATATGGTCACATTCTTCATTCAAGAAATTAGTGAAACTGTTTTGCGCTCGGTGTCTCGTACAGTCCATGCCGAAGTAAGCAGCTTTCTCTCTTATTGATGAAATATACACGATTCGCTATAGATATGAGGCGATCAGAAACTGCTAACAGTAGAAAATGAGATGATTTTCGATAGATTGATACGGGGATTCTAAAACTACGTGAAAAAGGTTAAATACCGATGTTTTCTTGTAAAACTAAAATTACTTGTGAATCAATCGAAATTCAGGACAATTTCAAGACTTCACTAATCTCGGATCCCTTCGGTTTCCGTTTGCTAGCAAGTGAAGTAACGATATTTAAAATGATGCATTAATTTGCGAAAAGGGCCCTATTTTTAATTTGTTCTACTCTGCAATATTTCTAAATTTCACATCCAAACTCTGTGAGGTCACCTTTCAACTGGATCTGTGATTTCTTGGCTTTTGTAGGGTGCTCAATTGATTCAGTTACGATATTGAACGCACGTTACTTTTTACATGCTTTTCCTACCTATCATAACATTGTACATTCCACAATACTTTTTTAAGGCTCCCTGTTCATGTACTGGTGGTCAATGCTACACGAGAGCTCATTAATTCATGGTTATGGGTGGAGCGGCCAATCATGATGCCTAATCATTATTTGACATTTTCCTTGGTTCCGATATTGTGCAAAATGTTGACATTTGTGTTGCTCTACATTTACGCACAGATGCAGAAGTACAGGTGCACTCAAGCAAATATTCGTCGGAAATTTGCTGAAGTTTCGGTTGAACTATTGCCCTACCACACGTTATTAGGTAGAAGTGCATGCTTTCAAAGATGCGAATACCACAATCACAGATAATAAACCAATTGTGGCACTGCGAATCTAAAATAGAATTATGAAAATCTGCCATCAGCCTTTTGTGCAACAGAGGTACCTCTGTACAACATATGAAATTCGGCTCCCGGTCCCCGAACTTCCGGCAGATTGGCGAGCATTCGCTGCGTTCGCTGACTGCTTACCTCGTTGTGGGCAGAGTGAACATGGCGTAACTTTGAAAAGTGAACTATGTATTCCAACATTCTTGAAGTCTTCATTCTAGAGTACCGCGCATTCCGTAATATCCGTCCGCACGGTTTACATATTTAATTCACCTCAAAAACTCGCTTGGTAGTCAACAAAAATAATTTGTGAGATACATACATAATCGTGGAAGCAAGTACAGTACAGTACAGTTTAGGATCTACAAAAGGTGTACAGTATTACCATCGGACGTCCAGTGCATTCAATTAAATCCGTTATTCCCTATTGCCATATTTCCCAGCGTTTTTTGGGGAGACGGGGAACATTAGATAATTTCATGATGCAAAGATGAGTGTCGTAATCTATTTCAGTGACATCGAGCGTTATTCGTGCAGGCACGCTGCTACAGGTGCTCCGGCCGAGTACGGGGTCTTATTTGTATCGCTGCCAACAATGCGAGCCACACAAGAGCTTTATCGTGGTAGGGAAGCCGATGCGCCCAGCACGAGCACAAAGATAGGGCACGCAGTGCATCCTCTGACGGCGCCCTCCAGTCGGATGCGAAAAGATACGCGATATCTATGAATTGCGTCTGGAATTCGCACGAATGCTGCCAGTTGCTTTTTGTGACGCGTTGCGGACACCCATTGTTCGGTTTCTTAATTCATTTTGCACTCAATGGACCTTGTTGCTCTCATTCTTATGAGGTTACTCCCTAACTTGTACAGTACCAGCAAATTTTTGTGTGTAACGTCAAGTTGCGCCGTTTGAATGTTCAGCAGGCATGCTATAAATTTCGGGCTTGCAGATATTTTACGCAAATGCGACTTTTCTATTGCATCAACATTAGATCTGCAATATGCACAACACGAAAGCTGCATTATTCAAAGCCGAAAGAGTCGCACGAGGTTTCAATAATGCTACCGAGAGCTGAGGCACAGACATGGATACTGCCGCTCCATCTCGGTAGACAATGGTACTCTATATTGCTCTGTACCGGAAGCATTCGTGACGGCCTAATTTCGAAATAATGATAGCGTTTCTCTAACACGGAATTGGTTTTTTCTCGACTCAGCTGTACTTACTCTACGATCGCTTCGTTGCTGTTCACCACTTGCATCACTAATGGTTATTCGAAACGTGTTTCCTTTAGCAGTTCGTGAAACATTCTGAGCTTGCACATTATAGCATTCGACCGAATCGGTTCGCATGCTGCCACTCAACCCACCTGTGCTCCTCGTGCTACAAATGCGGTGAAGCTATAGAAGCTCTAAAACTCGTTCTCAACTCTCTCGTCATCATGCAATCCTCTAAGACGCCAAGGAAACAACCGCGTCGAGCAATGCCACGACTGCCTCGCCCACAACTACTAGCTTCTTCAATCGATTCTGTTCCGGTGCTGCGATTACCCCCTGCTCAGTCCGACCATCACCTTGTTGCTGTCGGCAGGGTACACATTCGCGGTGCGAACCCAAAAGATTTGGCTGAGAGTCAGGCGTCGACCGACGCTTTGTAATTCACTTCACAAAAGATTAACCCCGGCTAGTGTTGCCCTATCACTCGAAGTCACTGGGTCAATATTGTTGCTCAAGTTTGGAATGTACAGCTCCTTGGTTTGAATTGTAAAATTGTTTTACTTCTCGTTGCGTTTGTTCCGCTTTGTCGAGCTTGGGTTTCCCCAAAAAGCGATGATTTATCTACTTGATGATTGGGTTATGTTCAGTAGCTTTCTGGCCACCATTCGTCGATTTACAAGTGTTATCGTCATATATTACGCCGTATTGTGCATTCTGGAGCTTTTTTCTGGCTCACATAACTGTGGCAAGCTCTTGATGTGCATAAATGTATTAATCGTAAGAGCGTCCTGTTCATTCGCTGTGCTGCGCTGGACTAACCTATAAAGCTTTACCCTCCATTGCACCCTTCATGCAGCGAAACAATTTTCATTGGGTCCTGAGATACAGTATCAGAGTGCTTGTTTCTTCTTACCCTCCCATTCTTAGGCTATATTGTCAGCTTTTACCTGCTAGTACAGTACAGTACACATTTGACTGTACACGAATTCACAACCCTCCAGTAGAAGTCTGATTCTGTGATCTCAGAAAACACAAAACCCTCCAGAAATTGTATGCATAGCAACTCACATACCATTTCAGCCTGAACACATATAGTAAGGACTTTATTGCCTATTGTCGTCACTTCATCCCTATGTCGACTGGTGTATGTGACGACTTCCCAACAAACATTCTCAAGATTTCTTCACGGGATGAGCTAAGAACGATCAGGAGAGGCTCGTCAGGAATCTACTAAATTTGAATGGATATTAGTGGAAGTTACTAATGTTGAATCGTAATTGGTTTTAAATTGTAAACAACCTATATATTTTTCTGCCGAGCAAGATAAGCTGCTCGGATGATGCCAGACTCACTTTGAAGAAAGGTCTAAATAGGCAATTTTGTCAGTAATGCTTCTTGTCTCATTATGCAGCAACACACCAAGTTGTGCTAATGGATTTTTCGTCATAGTCAAGTTCTGCGTTTGGGAGTGTTAGAGCAAATTGCCATAATTTCGGCCCGTTTTAATAGATTTAGAGCATAAGAGAAGAATCGTCTTAGAACGGACTGCATGCTGCCACTTCTTGATTGAACTTGGATCGTACAACTTGTCTCAGAATAGTAACTGGAGGTGAAACTGGATACAAAAAATATATTCATATTCCAATTATTACCACAATTCTTAAAATTATTCATCGTTCCTTTGTGGTCGGTGTTCCGAATTTATTACGAGAGTGATGAAAACAGTATAATGACTTGACAATATTTCAAGGCCGTCACCAACGAACGATAGAGAATGAGTATCAATTGGTCTGTGCCGCACAACCGCAACATGTATTAGACTATAAAGCAGAAACTATGAAAGGTGTATTCGATTCAGTACTTGTTCCAATGCCAAAAGTGTGGCAAAGTTTTCATGCTGCATAACAGAAAGAAGACCGACCAGATTTACAAATGTAGAAAGACATGCGGAGAAGGTCGAAGATACGTGAACCTTTTCTGCCTTATGGCAAACGGCATCATTCAGAATGAAGTGCTTTCGACGAAGATTCATCTCGAGTTCTTTTCGTTTCAGTTGTAGAGGAATAGCACCACTCATTCCTTGAAAGACGTCAAAGATACATGTCTGGCTTGATACTGTTATTTTGGCATCACAGCCGTTCAGTGTTGTTGAGACAGACGTTTAACGTCGGTTTTGAAGTTTAAATCAAACATTCCCAGCTATTAAACATATATTACGAAACCAAATAGTCTAGTCAGACAAAAAGTCATTATGATGTTGCTACAAAAAATTGTTGATAATCTTTGACGAATCGCCTTGGAATCCTACTATCCATGATGCATTAATCATATTATTTCTATTTGAAAACAATAAAGTCAACAGCACAGCCTTCCAATGGCTTTCCCAATTCAAGGATGAGACTACTCGAACTGCAGATGATCACGAACAGTTTTATTGAGTTTTGTACGCGGTTGCAAAAATTTTTCAACGTCCTTCCTCTTTTCGATGATGGCTGCAACACTAATAACCTATTCCAGTTACGTTAAATGACGGACATAATAGTATGCGCAAAATATACTAAATGAAACTTTAGATGCATTGTGAAGTTTCAGTTGCTTCATGAAATGTTTCAGCTTCTTTTTTTAGGCAGAGTTAATGTGAGAATCTTCCCTACGTGCTGCATCATTCCCGGTAGAGCCAGCTGTCTCGAACAAAGTAGGACTGCAATTTCTTAGGCCTCTCGATCCAATAACAGCATGCTCATCGTATCAATGCCGTACTATTACCGTACAGTACAGATTAGATTGTCAACGATTTCTCAGCTGGTTGCATGCGCGTGAAAAGTCATATTCTTTAATATCTTGCTGTAATGCATACAGCCATGCTAAAACTCTAAATACGGACACCCCTCTTTCAAATGCAATGAAAAAACCTTTCGAATCTAGCTCTCGAACTGCCGATGAAATAAAATCATTCATTTCATTACGATAGAACACTTTAGGAGTTCGAAAGCGAAACAGGGTAATGCAGATATTTAGATATATGGTACAATGCAGTAAAGTTGAAGAATCAAAGTATCTACTACTCTTGAAGATGGCTCCGTAAAAATTTCACACCTGAAACTGGAGCAAAAAATCGCATTGCCATTGATTATGGGCAACAGTCAACCGGAACCAGAACACCCAGCTATCAATCGACAGCAAAATGGGCTGCGGAAAAATTCAACTTAAATACGTTGCCGAATACTTCAACAATTTACCGCATTATTCGAGATTAAGTTATTTCGAAGCGAAGAGGGAAGGCTGTGAAATCGATTCAATAAGAAAAAATGTTGATGCTTGGATTTGGGGAATGTATGAAAAAGGTGTGGCAATAACTGACTCTGTAATTCAAGAAAAACCAATTAATTTGCTGCACAGTATTAATCATACTTTGCAAAGCGATAAAACAATTTTTATGACATTCAGCAGTAGATGGTCGTGGCGATTTGAAAAACGAAATAAATTCAAGCGGTTTATTTCACATCGAGAAAGTGCAGACATAAATGCTGCTAAAATGGTTCAAGAAATCGCCATTCTCCGAACGAAATTATCAAAATATCACTAAAATGATTTATGGAATGCCAACGAATTTCGTTTAATGTACAAGTCAACTCCTAAGTCGACAATTGGCTCCCGGAGAATTCCTGGAAAAAAGAAGATGAAGCTGCGTTTGACGTCTTAGGCATGCGCCAATGGTGATGATACAGAAAAATTTCCTTTACTTATTATTGGAAAGTCTCATAAGCCGCATCGCTTTAAAGGTAAAACTGGCCAAGAGCTTGGTTTCGACTATTCCAGTAATGCAAATGCTTGGACGAATCAAAAGCTTTTCAAAACCTGGCTACTAAGATTTAATTTGTATATTTGACAAACACAAGGTCGAAAAATTGCTTTCCTTCATGACAACGCCACTTGTCATACAATTGAAAATTTTTTACTCATTTGTCTAGCGTGGAAATTATTTTCTTACCGCCAAATACGACTACTTGTATGCAGTCAATGGATGCTGGAGTGATTTCATCTTTGAAATGTCGGTACAAGCGTGTTCAAGTCCAAAAACCTTGCAGAATTTAGAATTGAATTCTCAAGAAATTTACAAGATTGATCAACTAGAAGCTTTGACATGAGTTCAAGATATTTGGAATAATATGGAGTCGAGTAGCTGCAGTAAGCTCTTTGTCAGGTCCTTAGTTAATTTCTTTGTCATACATTTTACTTGGTTTATATGAACCCAATCGGTCACCGACTTCTCGATCACCGGTTTTGCCAGCTTGAGCCCCACTCTGTGGTTTCTATCAACACAATAGATGCAATCGAAATATGAGAATGATAAGTTTACATCCTTGCACCTGCTCTTGGTTGACCTATATCCACTTCACAGTAACTCCTGAATTACGTTCCGTTTAAGTATCAGACTCCTGATTATGCTCTCGGACTTAGTCCCACAGACAGCAACTGTATCACTCAAAATCTTGACATCGCAATACAAAGCATTGCAAAATATCTCTGCAAACCAATTTTCGATACCTGACAAACGAAATTCCCAGTAAAACTACACTTCTCGTGCTTGCTCGAGTCGCAATAGTTACGTTTACGATCACCCCTTTTCTGAGGCACGATTTCATTTTGATTGCCATCTACTCCTATTTCTCCCACGACAGTTGGCTAATATGTGCTGTACTTTTTTGCCAATTTGCCAAATCTCCTTCGTCAACTGGACTTGCTGACACTGCAATATGTCTTCAAACATTCTTAGCCATTATCATTGTGAAACAGAATAGTCTATTCGGTATTATCTTGTTCGCATATGCAAACAAAAAATTTCCAGTCTCTCTGTCCAGAAAATATCAAAAAGAGAAATTATTCATATCTGGAGAAGAACACGACAACTCATTGATCTTGGGCTATGAAACCTAGTACATATTTTTTACCATCAGAATAATGCCATATTCTAGCGCGAGTCAAAAGACATCTTTCAGAATCGACTGCGCGAACGAAACATTTGCTGGATCAACATTGATTGTTCTCCAAGGACAATATGCAAATGTAATTTCATATCTTAAGCAAGACGACCCGAGTATTTATAGTCAAAAAATTTACGAAGCAGGCAGATACAATCTTGATTTCCGAGTAGGCTAACCTGAACTCCGTACATTTCGAAGTTTTTGTTCAAAACTTTCTTAATTTTCCGAAAAACGCTGAATCGACGTATTTTAGATGCGAAATCAAAGAAATAGATTTTTATCATGCACATTGGTCTAGTGAGTAATTCTCGTGGCCATTGTGAGTTTGGGTAAACTATTCTTAACAATTAATGAGACTATTTCCCCGAATATATAAAGCGAAAATGTTTTCGTACAGGATATGTTTTTTCAGTGCATTATTTCATTCAATAGGTCAATTACAAAGTTTACTGTACTATTGATCCAGTCTCTGAAGTCGTAATTGAAGCACTGATAACAACTCACTTATTTTAAAATTATTTTGATGGTCGATGTCTTTGAAATAAATAATGTTCAAGTTCAGAATTTTGGATGCAAGCTATCGAAACAAAGAAATAAATTCCCAGTATAACCTGAAGAACTGGAACAGAATTTTGGTTTTCGGCATACATCATGATTCGCATTATTGGACATAAATTCGCCTGACTCATCTTCTGCTCCAAAAATATTCGCAAATTTCTGATTTAAGAAATTAGTGAAGCTATTCTTCGCTCGGAGTCAATTACAGGCCATTCCAAAGAAAGTAGCTCTCTTCTTTTCGCTCTTCCTGTTGCCTCTATGAAGCTAAGTTCCTTGAAGTAAAAATTTTCTAGTCGAGCGCGAAGCCGTTACGTAAAGTGCAGTACCTGAAAATGACTATATGATTTTGGGATGAAATAAGCACGATTATCTATAAATATGCGGTGATTGGAGATTAATGAAATTAGAAAATGTTAAGGTTTTCGATAGGTTTAAGTAAGCAGTTCAAGCTGCGTTAAACAGACTCATTTTCAATGATTTTTATCTAAAAATCAAATTTGCTAACAAATCTACCAATATGCGGGACTATTTTGAAATCTTACTAATTTTTGATCCTTTTTTCCACCGCTTAGTAACTAGAGAAGTACTGAAATTTTAATACTGGTGTATTAATTTGAAACACTGACATATTTTTAAATGCGTCACCGCTCTTCTTTTGTTCCAAAGCAATTCCAATGTTTAGACCTCCCAATGATGCGAAAATTGCTACAATTAAAATAGAAACTATTTGGAAAGCAGTCATTCTAGCATACTACATTCACTGATGGGGTGACCATTTCAATTTATTTTAACAAAGTACCTCACCCAAGGTTCTTTCACAAATAGTGAAATCGCTTATCATACATTCTCGAATAAAGAATTATGTCTCTGGGAATAGGATGTAATGGGACGAAAAGATTGAAACAGAAAACAGGTGGTGAACTGGAAGAGGGAACGTATTCATTTTCTATGATTTTTTCAAATTAGGGGTAGTGGCGGAACAGGACCTGAATTTCTAGGTTAAATATCATTTGTTTTAGACATTTTGGTACTACGCTACGTCCATTTGTGCATGACGCTCAAGACATCATTGCTAACTATTGGGTTTTGCATTCCTACAATTTTTTTCAGCAATATGCTTTTAAAAGGTTTCCGATAGGCAATATCATGATCCAGACTACCTTTATAAGCTTACATATTGAGTAATCGAGATCAGAATCGGTATCCATTTCTGTTCTCAGGCAATTGCGATTCTATTCAGCCATCCGATTTTTTTCAAATATTGCTGAATTGTTCCACTTTGCAATATTTCTAAATTTCATAGCCAAACTCTTTGACGTCACCTTTGAACTGGATCTGGTGGCCAATGTCACGCAGGCTCTCATTAATTCCTGGCTGTACCAATGAGTGTAATGGCCAATATCGATGCTTCGTCATTATTCGATATTTTCATTGGTTCTGATGTGGTGCAAAATGTTGTCATTTATTTTGATCTACATTTACGCACAGGTTAAATATCATTCGCTATCTATCAAGAGCAGTCCGGGGGTTGCAATAAGTGAGAAAATTTTTCGTCATGTAATAGAGCAACTTAAGATTTCTAACACTTGTAAGGTTCTTGCGTGCTCTACGAAACATCATTTATGGATTTTTACTAAACCGAACCCGTTTCGAACCCTTCCTCATTTCAACCGCATTTTCAGCAGATCAAGCAGCATCTGCGGCGTTCAGAAAGTGACGCGCTCAAAAGTATGTCATGTCAATACATATTAATGATCCCAAAGAATTGTTTGCAGCTTGCGGCTCCTGACTTCAGGAGCATGTTCGAAGAAAATGTTTGAATCCTTGATGGGAGAACAATATCCAGTACCGATGCTTTCGAATAAATGAACTAGTATAGCGAAATAGTTCACATATCTTAAGCGTCAAAATCGGGACTTTTCAAAGCAGTAAGTAACTGCGGCGCCATTTCTATGACTTTTGTGGCAATTTTTACCCTAATTATTCGAATATGCCCGTTATGTTCTATATTTCATCCAAAGCATCATAAAGAGTCAGTAATTTCTTTCGCAATGATACTTTAAAAGCTTATCCTGACGAAATTAATTCCTAACAGTTGGAATTTAATTTGCGCCAGTATTAGGATAGCTTAGCGCTTTACTACAATAATAATAGTATCGTACCTACTAATTAAAACCATATAAAAGCTAAAGTTGGGAACAGCTGGGGCAGGAAATTCTCTACATCTTTTATGAGGACGATTTCGAGTACCAAATTTTGCCTCGTGAAAGTACAATAACCGTAGTTTGCTTATCCTGATTATAGTATGTCCATTGTCTGAGTCGAATTACCCCAGAATAGTTTTATAAATCCTTAATATAGAGAGGTTAGCTCCATTATGGCCAGGATTATTATTCCAAGTCAGAAAGTTCACATTTTTAAATTCAGTTGAAATTGATTTGCTACGAAAAATAATGTTGGTGTTGTCAGAATCTGTGCCCTATGCATTACTTCATGACTGTCAAAATTGCAATATTGCGTATGATCCCAGGACCGGAAATACCGGTTTTGTGCCATAGTGCTTTATAAATGCAGCAGTACAAGTGCATTTCAGAAATTAATCTCCAAAACTCGCCAAATTTTCGGTCGAACAATTGCCCTACTTCCCAGTATTAGGTAGAAATGCATGGTTCTAGAGGTTGGAATACTCACATCACAGATAACAAAAAATTGTGGCTCAGCAAATCTAAGAAAGAATTACGAAAATCTGCCACCAGCCCTGTATAAAACAGTAATATCTTTGTACAACATGTGACATTCGGCTTCCAAAATCCCGAATTTGCGGCAGATTAGCGAACATTCGTTGTGTTTGCTACCTGTTTGCCTCGTTGTGGGCAGAGTGAATGTGGCGTAACTTCGAGAAGTGAACTATATCTTCCAACATTCTTGAAGTCTTTTATCTAGAGTACCGTACGTTCCGCATTATATTCAGTACTGTCAAGTTGCGCCGTTTGATTGGTACGCAGGCTTGCTATAAATTTCGGACTTGCAGATATTTTACGCAAAAGCGACTTTTCTATTGCATGATGATTAGATCTGCCAAATGAACAGCACGAAAACTGCATTATTCAAAGCCGAGGGAGTCGCCCGATGTTTCAATAAGGCTACTGGGAGCTGAGACACAGGCATAGATTTGGCCACTCCGTCTCGCCGGGCAACGGTACTCTAGTGGGATGTGAGAATTTTCTTGTACCGGAGACATTCATGATGGCCTAATTTGGAGAAAATGATTGCGTTTTTCTGGCACACAATTGTTTTTTTTCGACTCAGCTGTGCTTACTCAAGGATCAATTCGTTGTTGTTCACTGCAAGCATCACGAACGGCTTCTGAAAACGCGTTCTCAGCTTGCACATTAACCATTGGACCGAATCAGTTCGCATGCTGCCACTAAATCCAACTTTGCTCTTCGTGCTATAAATGGCGTGAAGCTGAAGAAGCGCTACATTTCTTTCGTAAATTTCTTGACATCATGCAATCATCTACGACTCCAAGGACGCAACCGTCTCGAGTTATGCCACGACTGCCTCACCCACAACCAGTAACTTCCTCAATCGACTGTGTTCCTGAGCTACGACTACCCCTTCTCAGTCCGACCATCCCCTTGTTGCTGTCGGCAGGGTACTCATTCGCGGTGCGAACCCAAAAGAGTTGGCTGAGAGCCACAAGTTGTCCGACGCTTTGAAATCCACTTCACAAAAGATTAACCCCGGCTAGTGTTGCCCTATCCTTCTAGATTACTGGGTCAATATCGTTGCACAAGTATGCAATGTACAGCTTCCTTGTTTGGATTTTAAAATTGTTTTACTTCTTGTTGCGTTTGTTCCGCTTTGTCGAGCTTGGGCTTCCCCGAAAGACGATGATTTATCTACTTGCATTTTGATTTATGTCTAATAGTTTTCTGGCTACCATTCGTTGATTAACAATTGTTATCCTCATATACTAAGGCGTATTATGCATTCTGAAACCAAAGAAAACAAAGGTTTTTCCTGGCTCGCATATCAGGCCAACATTTGATGTCCATAAATCCATCTATCCTAAGAGTGTCGTGTTCATTCGTTGTGCTACGCTGGAATAACCTTTCAAGCTTTATTCTCGATTGCACCCTTCATGCAGCGAACCAATTTTCATTGGTTACTCAGATACAGCGTCAGGGTGCTTATCCTCTTATTCCCTTCTTGCCCTCCGATTCTTAGTCTATACTATCAGCTTCTACCTGTTTATCAGTTAAGGGCCGAACTGGTACCGCACACATTTGACTGTCTACGAATTCACAAACCTCCAGAAAGAGCCAGATTTTATGATTCCACAAATACACACAACCTTCCAGAAACTAAATATATAAAGCAACTCACATACCATTTCAGCCCAGTCACATATAGTAAGGACTTTATTGCCTATTGTCGACTCTTCATCACTATGTCAATTGGAGTGTGTGACGACTTCCCAAGGAACATTTTGATGACTTCTTAATGGGATGAACTAAGAACGATCTCCAGACGCTCATAATTAGTTAAAACTGGACATAACCTTTTATATTTATATTGCGCGTAAAAACGTAAAAGAAAAAGATAAACTGTTTGGATGAAGACAGACTCACTTTGAAGAAGGTCCAGGTGTACAATATTCCCAGTAATACTTCTTGCCTTACTATTTAGCAATACACCGATTGGTGCTAAAGATTTTTCGTTATAGTCATGTTCGGGGTTTGGGAGTGCTAGGGAAACACGCTGTAATTTCGTTACAGTTATCATAAATTTAGAGCGTAAGAGAAGAATGGTTTTAGAACGGAGTGCCTACTGCCACTTCTTGATTGCATTTTTAATAGTTCCACTTATCTAAGAACGATAACTGAAGGCGAAAGCGAGCACTGCTCCGGGCCTGTGGTATGGTATGTTCCCAACAGAGATTTGAAAAATACAATAGTATTCTATTTATTAGAACAATTCTCAGAATAGATGATCCTTCCTTCGTGGTTGGAGTTGAAATTTATTTCGAAACTGATCAATACAGAATAATAATTCAATACTATGTCTAGGTTGTCAAGAACCAGCGACAGAGGATGAGTATCAATCAGTCAATGTCACAGAATCGTGGCGTGTATTAAAATACAGCGCATGTACAACTAATGGTAAATCCGATGCAGCAGTTTTTGTGACTGAACTATATGCACAACAGGGAATGGACTTTGCGTTGTTGCTAACTTTAGAAATTAAGAAGTTAATTGCTGATTCTTTGAATTTTTTTCAGTTTGTTTTTCATCCACAAGCATAAAATCTAGGATACATGACTGTTTCTCTACAGTACAGTTAATAGTACGTTAAGAATCAGCAATTACTTATGTAATTTATAACTTTAGGGAAATCGCAAAGTTGATTCTTTCCTGTGTAGTCTAGTTGAGCAAAATTACAAAATTTTCAACAAATTTGTTGATAATCTTCACGGATCGCCTTGTAGTACCGCTCAGTATGAGGCATCAATCACAAATTTCTGTTTTGAATTAATAAAGGAAAACGAAAAGGCTTACATACATTTTCATCATCGGGATATGAGACTACTGAAGAGTGCGGATGATTAGGCAATGTTCCTTTTCAGCAGAACCGTTTTTCACATCGTTGATTCCCTCGGTGAAGAATGCAAGACAATACTAATCTGGTAGTTTCGCTGAATTTGATATATATTGCAAGCATTGCACCGCACAATATGCACTCAATGAAACTTGCAGTATGTTGCGAAGGTTCAATTGTTTCAAAAAATGTCTTGGTATATTTTTCAGCTGAATTAAAATAAAAATTTGGTCTACATCTCGCAATATGTTGATTCGGGCAAATGTCACGTTTCGTCTAGAGTCTCACCAGTCATAAAACAGAAAAATTTATATCAAGGCTAACGTTACCTTTATGCAGTAATTTCTTTATATATTTCTTCACTTTATCAAATTTCCCAAAAAGTTGGCTCAAGAATAAATGCAGATATAGTCACGCCTACTTCAAGAAATAGTATGAAGGGCTAGCACGGTATCAAGATACTATTGCTGAATCTCCAGGGTTAAGATTCTTAATCAGTTCTATCTGTGGATATAGACTGAATTCTGCGTGTACCGATTATAACCTTCACTGCGCTATCGAAACACTAGTTCTGGAGAGAATCAATCTGACTCCGAGTTGAAGTAGCAGTGGGGTGCAATCACGATATTCTCTGAGCTAAAAAATGTTTTGGGTAGTGCAATACAATGATTTGGCGTTATTGTGCCGATACTACTTCAGTGCCATGATTTGTAAACCTGTCCTGAGTTTACTGGGACATTTTCGATTAAAATATTTTTCTGTTTCGCCTTCATTATTTGCTGCTAAACGACTTTTTCGTATTCTATAAAAATCAGAACAATCTTGGAAATCAGGTTCTGTGCTCTACCCTGATCCGAACTATAGGCAATAATGTACAGCATTTTATCTCTCGATATTGTTGGAAATTTTTTGATAAAAATAAATCAGAAATAAATTTAATGAAGACCTTTTTATTTTTGACGTTTTTCGAACCATTGCTCCATTAACTAGACCATTATTCGAATCTTATTATTAAAGATTACAGGAGGCATAGTGATTGCTCTTGTTTCAAAGAATTATTGGCAAGGAATAAACGACATGTTAGAGAGGTAAAGGCGAAATTAACATTTACAGATATACTAAGGTTACTCTAATCTGGATAGCCATTTGTTTCGAAAAGACTGACTATGACATTGTGCAGATAATCAGGATTCTAAAGATCGCGATACATCGGCGCTAAAACACACAGGGAGGTGTCCAGCATGGAAATGCATAACTTAAGTTCTTCTATAAATTCCCGGACGACACAGAGGTAGCGCTCGTGATTTCTGGTAAAGAAATGATCTTTCACCGCTAATTTTCGAACCATTTTTTTGGTCCCAGATGATATCAGACATGCTAATTTTTTCAAGCGAGGTTAGAATGAAGCTCTTTAAACCTTGAGATTCGTTGGGGGAAAGGTATCAATGAAGGCCGGCTTTCACGCCAGGCCTACACCCTATCCTCAAATTTACCTCTTTGACATGTTCAAGTTGTCGCCGCAGCTTGAATTCTATTTTACACTTAAATTACTCCAAATTTTTTGCTGTGCCACAGAATACACTTGATACGCCTAATGTGTTTTTTGAATTGAAATACCAGGGAATCAGTATGGCGCAATATTAGATGGCTTCACTTCGTATCAACGAATTTTTGGTCTCAAACAGGTTCAATAGTGAATCTTCTGCATCTTCAGGATTTCAGGACCCGTTCAATTCTAGCAGTTTCGACTATGTCTTACATTCTAAAATGGTTCCTCATTGATGATATGAATCAGAATAAATATTGTTCTTGAGCTTCTAAAGATTTAAAATTATTCTGAGCTTGTGAAAATCAGAATTCAAGTTCTGATTCTTTGATAAATTAAGAGCTGTAAAAATACGATCTAATGCACTTGCTCAAGCATTTTACCTAATATAGGGACTGTGCAGAACCTAAATGTTTTCAACATAAGTAATTTCACTATCTTTTGGACTGCTTCCCCTATCCGCAGAAAACCACTTTTCGTATTCGCTCTAGACAAATTTTTTATACCTTGCTTTGATTGGCATGCTTCGCAGAGATGCTCCTATAAATGCAGGTTCTTTATCATTGGTTTTGTTTCTCAAAATTCAGCAGCCGAATTGCAGATTGCACATCGTCTGCATGTCATCTCAAAATGTTACTTTATCTCTTCCGATACCTGGAACCCGTGCACGTTACTATACAAAAGTTCATGAGTGAAGCACGGATAATTAATAAATGATTCTACGTGTACATTATCAATTAATTTTAGTGAATACCCAATGATCATTCTGCAGTGAGCTCAAATAAAGTATATATTATTATTACGCAGATGCTCTTTAATACCGACATAGTGGAAATTCTAGAGAATAAGTTAATTCTTTTCAAGAAGTTTTGTAGGCCAGGTATTGTGAAAAAATAAAAGAAAACCCTAGAGAAGTGCCTCGTATTCATTCTTTATATGCTTTTCGTCGGGTTCCTTTGTCAACAGACTTCAATTCGACTAAGGTCGATATGTTTTTATTGCGAAGTCTGTTCAATACCACCTGTCAAGTAGGCTGACTTGAGAATACTGCCAGAAAAGGTAGACGAAAGCCTACAGGTAAAGGGGGACTTAATTTAGATCGCCAACTCTCAATCCCGAACCACAGCACACCACTCTCGATTGATGTGTCTCCTCTCCATGCCGCTTCAACCCCTGCGAGCGAAGAAATTCTATGGAGCTTAAAGCCGAATGGAAAGAAAGCTGGATAACCCTTTTCTAGATCTTTTCTGATCAGTTTGTTTACTTTTAATGTAATATTCTCATTTTCTACGACGACAGCGGAAGATCTATTGTAGTCTGTAAAGCTCAAAAGACCAAATAATTGCTATAAAATGAGTATTACTATCTGAATTATCTAATAAGGCAACCGATTCGATCTCCATTTAGTATCATAAAACCAAAATTCAACTCTTATGTCGTCAGTATCAACCGCACGAGAACATTCTTAGACGTAGATGTAATCCAAGCCACAAAGGTTGATGCATTCTGCAGAAATTGTGAAAAGTCTACCATGAATAAGCGAAATTGATCTATTGCTGCCTTAAAAAAGCTGAGTACGAAGAAAACAGAAAGTTAATGGCAAACCTGAATGGTAGATAAGACTAGAAAATGGAGTTAAGAATGTCGTAGAAATTCACCAGTTATCTTTCTCTTATTTGACGGAGGCTGACTTGAAGCAGATTGTGATTGGAAAGCCTTACGGCATCCTATACTTTACTTTTCCAAACTTCAGGGAAGATAGATCGCGATAGGCAACCATGATGCATCTGAAAAAAAGAAAACAAAAGCAATTTCGACTCGAAAATGTATTCGCTCGCGCCTAACATGTATCAGACAGAAAGGACTCAAAACGATTCGTGGAATTACAGCAAACTTCAATGAATTTGCAGCATTACCGGTCCGTAAATGCACAGTATAGTGCATTCAAATATGAGAAGGCAAAAGAAGGAGCACTGACTTGCATCTTTTTCTCTTTTGCCAGTCTACTACCATAAAAGTATCTATCTAGGCTGCATATTCTGAATTTGAACTGTTGCCGCTAATTCTCATTGATATGACACTCAATGTAGATAAATATCCTCACGGACTAAAATGAATTGTTAATTAATCGACTGCTAACCATTTTTAAAGCATGGGAAACATTTCATTCACTAAGAAAACTGCGGCTTGGGTAGTGCTAAATCTGTTTTACCATACAGATATCAAGTAGTATGAATGTGATGCAGTAATCTTTTCACAGCTCAGATTAGAATATATTTGAAAACGCATGCCTCCACTCAAAAAAAGCTGCAAGCAAGTTGTACGTATCATTTTGACACCACAGATTAAAAAAATATATTGTATACAAAATTGTGCGCTATTTGCCTACTTGTGTTAATCTAGCTAAGTTTAACAGAAGTAAATGTCTCAAATATTGATGAAGCTTGTACTTACTAAATTTTTAACTAAATTTCTGAACACTTTGCTGTGAAGAACTAGAATATCATGTAATCTTGTAAAATAATGTGTATAATCACCGCCGTTACAGCTACTTTTGTAATTCATAACACAATCAAAGCATTCTTCAAAAGGTAATAAAGGCAGTTCAGAGCTGCATATGAAATCAAGCTCAATCTATCGCTGAAAGAAGTGATCAAGACCGGAACTTAACATCGATGCAACAAGATACCCAGAAAGCGGCGGAAAAATTTTGTTTGAAAAAGATAGTGGAGTTAGCAACGAAGAAATTTATTTACAGGATGAATTTCGATCAAATGTTTCGACGAGTCCGCAAGAACTAGTTTTGTACAATTTGATACAATTAACAGTAATTTTTATTTTTGAAGACTGCTATATGACAATTTTTATTGTCTCAATTTCATTCTTCAATGCAATTTAGGATATGAATTATGAGATCCTTTAAATTGTCGGCCTGATTTCGGTAGGTCGCAAGCGATGAAGTTATACATATAAGGATTTTCGTACTAAATTCGAGAAGAATTTATGATTTCCTCCTCTGGAATCATAATTATATCTCAAGGAGAATATCTAAGAATAATACGAACAGTCAGAAATTGTCTCTGCACTAAGAAATGAAACGTACAATGCAAGGACTGTAATTACGAAGGCAACAGCATTTCTGCGCGGTACACTGGTATCGAAATCTGATTCTAACCAATGCCCATCTGTAAATCGAGCCATAGCTCGCGGTTCCAGACGCCGCTGCCACCGTCACCGTTACGACGGGCGTGGCTAGGCGTGTGCGCGAACGTGGGGTGATACCGCTACTAGATGGTGGTCCAATCCATCCCTGCCCTCCAGAAGAGTTAGAGACGCCCTATTTATTGTCATTCTACTGTTGATTTTTGATTATTGAGAATGTTCAAGAGCATTGAGGTGCCTGTTTCTGTAAAGTAGAATACTTGTACGATGCCTATTTGGTGAAAACGACATCGATTCAGAATGAGTTCGAATGCTGCGGTTATCTCAAACTTTGAATTGAAAATCACATCACATATGAGAATCAACACCATCACCCCTTCGATATCAGGTGTAGCGATTCCAACATATCATAAGCAGAGATGTGGAAAAATATATTGGTACTGGTCTAGTGTGTGCCTCATCGTTGCACATTCGATATTTAATACGTTACAAAATCATGGTGCATAAGGGAAGGGAAGGGAAGGAGACTCGTTGGAGATTTGATTGCGAAAGCCCAATAACCGAGCGACTTGATTGAAAATTTCTTGATGACGGAAAAGAGAAATCTGGAACTTCAAGAGATACTAGACCGAAATTCAAAGGACCTTGGGTGTTCGGTCTTTACCAAGATATGAATACTGTCCGTTAAGTTATTATTCCTGACTGCAGTGGGGCTACGCTACTTTCTAATATCAAGTAGGTTGAGATGGGAACTTTGGTAATAAGCGATGAATGGGCGGGCTACGACGGTCTATCAAATGAAGGTTTTCGCCATGAGGGGGTTTGTCACCAGCGAAACTACTTTAACCCTGAAACTGGGTCTAATACGCAAGCTATTGAAAGGTCTTGGGCTGATGCCAAGCAGTAATTAAGAGAAATGAAGGTGCACTGAAAGGTCTATCTCGTTCTGAACAGATTCGTCTTCTACAGGCACAACTGGACGAGTGCGCATGGAGTAAGAGCCGGAGTCCATGCAGCGACCTCCTAGAAGTCTTGCTAGACGATGTAAAAGAAGTATTCAACGGTCAATAAATTCAAATTTTATTTTTAAACTGCTTTGCTGCGCTGTTCTTTAAATACAGATACGCTGTTGTTACAAAGCGCATAAAGTTTGTAACGAATAAAATATCGAATGTAGCTACGATGGAGGACACACTAGACCAGTACCAATATATATACATCCGGGGTATATCTGATTATCGGATTGAATAGTTCATCTAGTTTTCAGAGATGCCATAGATTATCTATCCACGATGAAGCTGGGTTATTCAGGTAATCTATATGATGAGCACAATTTAAATAATTTTATCCTATTTGAGTCCTGGCTCACAGCAATACGTTGATGTCGTGCTAGCTGACCTTTTCTACAGTCAGTTTCGCCAGTTCTCCTTGAGGAGCTTATGTTTTCATTCTGCAATGCTGAGCTATGCGGAATCTCAGATGTGAACTATGTTGTCAATAGCAACAAGAATTACAAAGCATAAGTTGTTAAATCATCACAAACCCTGATAATCCTACCTCTAAGGGCATACAAATCCGGATGTATCTTTCGTCAGCTTTTCGACAAGATTATCTTATCTGTCTAGTATATGACAGTTAATGTACCCAAGGATAGATCATTCCACAGCTCATAATTTATGAGTACAGTTCTGTACTAGAAAAAAGAACATTTTTTTATACAAAACCAGAATGGAAGTTTCTAAGTCGTACCTGGACAAACCCACCGACATTTCTTCACCCAATTCAGCCTCCATCTGCTTGGGAATAGTGCAATCACATTGCTGAATATGCTCGACTCCCTAATCTTCGCACCCTCTCTTACACATGTAACTACATCCCCCCACAGTAAACATTTACTTCTTCACAGACTACCATTGTAATCGCAGTCTTGAAACGATTCTCTCGATGAGCCATGGCTGCCACCTGCTCGGTATCGCATTCACTATGAAGTCGTCTTCAATATAGCACCTGGCAATGCGAAACGAAATAATTATCTAGAAAGGAGGCCGATTACTGAATTCCGGTAATAGTAAATAGTATTAGATCGAGTAATGTTGCACAGAAATAAGTAATGGATGATATAACACTACCGAAAAGTTCAGCTCCTGTGTATCCATGTGTTCATCATGTGGTTGGGATGTATACAGTGCACCCGCAGGGGAGAAAGCCGGAAGATGATAGGATGTAGTTTCAACGTGCCCGGCTTCTATGAGGTAGAGCCAGAGGAATGGGATGGATTGAATGATAGAAATTAAGGAACAGATCTTTGACAACCACAACCGACCGATACGTTTTATGACCCTTGGTTTTAGTTGAATATCTTGAATTTCGTAGAAAGACCATTTCTACAGCATCCATCGTGGTTAGGTTGGCAACTAGAAAGACGTGTATGGAACCTTGCTTGGAGCAGTGCCCTACTGTTATTATGATATGTACGGTAATGAGGAAAGAAAAACAACTGTATCCAGCTTGCCATGTGAAGAGTGAAGAACGAGAGTAATAAGCGGGGGTAATTGCCAACGTATATTATTTTACTCAATCGAACTGCTTAAATCACACTACGCCCCTATTTCGATCCTGACATCATCGTGCATAATACCGCTTTTCGGCATACAGTACAAAAGTAATGTCGTTTATGCCGAGTACAGCAGTGCTGCTTGTAGGGTCACCCCATTTTCAATGTATGGGAGATAAAGCATTGCAGTGACGAAGAAGAAAAGCTATCCGATCTGCTACAGCTGGCTAGTTAACAATTAGTAAACTGCAGAATTGCGGCGATAATCTCGATAACATGAAATTAAGGGAAAGTAGTGAACACTTGTATCTCGATAGTTCGGAGCATTACTACCTGTAGGCCTACAATTAAACACACTTCCAGTAATCTTGCAGGTTGACTGAGCCAATCATACCTGCAGTAGCTCGCAGATCCCAGATTTGTCGGTATCGGAGAGCATTTTTCTTGTGGTCTTACTTCCATCCCGTTTCCTATAAATACTGTCCATTCTACTGCAGGAAGTGATATACTCCTCAACTTCAACTCGCTCTTTGCCATTTGCATTCTTCAAAGTCTAATGCCGCAAGGTTTCCCAGTATCCATTCTACTCCTCACCCTTTGCGGATACAATCATCACTTTCAATGGTTTTTATCCCTGTTATACAATTGCCCCCTGCTAGGTCCATTTACCAAATTAGAGTTGTAATAGGGGAAGCGATTCCCGGTACGAATTGTGATGATTCGTTTGTCAACCAGCAGTTGGTTGATGCTTCGAAAATTACATATTCGACGAATAATCACGAGTAGTGTTTCACTACTTTAAGCGTTGCAGTACTGGGGGCGTTGTGCAGATACGGCAAATAGATTTCTTGTTTGGTCTGTAAAGGGTATTTTCTTCTTGAATTAGTATAATTCAGGCAATTTGCCCTTTCGTAGGAGAAAAGATTGAGTAGAAACCTGGGAAACCATTTCACAGGAAATGTAGCTTCATACTTGGACCCGACCCATTAATACTCCATTGTTATGTTCATCTACTTAGCTGCTTTCTAATGCCTTATGCATTGTTGTCGAATCGTTTTCGTTTTTTCGGGCTCGTATGTCTGTCTCCACTCATTAATTTGCATGTATGCGCACTCAAACAGTAGGTGTAAAACCGAACTCATTTCCGGATTTCTACTTGGTGCTGCGAACTATGGCTCATTGGTTACCGAAATACTGTACAGCAAAGCTTTGAATTAGTGTGTCGACAAAAAAACCGGTCTACAATTCTGATAGTTACAGCTTTTCAACGAGGTGCAACTCAAAAGACTGATGTCGTCATTATTTATTAAAGTAGGTAATCTGCAGAGTTGAGATTCCAAATTGTTGTAACTCTATTGCTCAACTCTTTGGTGCAAGTAGAAAGCTCCTGCCTATTAGTTCTGAGATAACAGTATTCATTTTATATACGTCAGAGATAACCGGGAGGTTCGCAGACAACACTCTACAAGCCCGGCTGCTCCATTCTCGATGCAAGAATGGAACTTGCACAGATAACGAGCGGCCACAGGCCGTATGAACGCAGTACAACGGATTCACTAAATTTTCTTCTAAATTGTTTGAAAAAAGTTCAGGGAATCTGAGGAGGATTTTGACATTTATGCACTTAATCTATTCGACTGGGAAAAATTCCGACTTCCTTGAGTGAGTTAATAATCGACATCAGCCACAACCTAGTAGGCCTTCACTTGCTAACAGACGTTCTGATCATGATACTTACAACAAATTGAGAGAGCATCCTCATCTGCATTTTCTATTTCCATCCAATTGTTTTGGAGAATGTTGGCATAAACGCAAAAACAGCCATGTTGCAGGTCTCTCTCCTTCTATTCATTTACGTACAAGAATCACTGATGAAGGTACGGAGATCAAATTATTCATAGAAATACTGCCTTTGAAGTAACAGTTCAATAGCTACCGGTTCTACTAGATTCTGAGAATATACCAAGCCCTGACATAAACCCTAAACTGGCTCAGTTATACCAAAAATGGTTCGATAATTGTTGAATTTGAAAAACGTGAGGAAAAATGCATTCGACGAAAAAACGATTAGACATAATAATATATGCAAATAGCATGCATAAATTTGCAGTACAAGATTGTATCAAACATTTTAGAAGCGGCACTTATATTCGACCAAGAATATAACCCACCGAAAATAGAAGCCAGGCAAGGCTATTTATTGTTAGCTTTTTTAAACATGATGACAATCCGATGAAAGAAATAGGGACAAGAGACCATAATAATTAGTGAGCAGTTCAAATTTATGCTTGAGCTAGAGTCAATCTTGATTGCCTTGTAGCTTGAAATTTTATTTTATTGCACGAAATTGAAGTATTCAATTTCGAATCGACAAAAAAATATAATTGTAGTTTAATTGAATGTACTGTTTTTAAGGATAGCAGGTGAAACGAGGCTAAAATATTATAGTACTTTAATTGACCTTTAAATAACATTTTTTCGTGTGCAATCAGCTCAGTCTAGAAGAATGTGTGATGGAAACATGCAAGTTCTTTTCAAACTATCTTATTTCTTGATTCTAGATTCTTTTATAATAGAGCTCGAAAACTTTTAGTTCACGTTCCAGGTGCAACATCTATTCTCATTGAAGTCCTGGAACTCTGCTTTATTGTTACGAGGAATCTGTGAAAAATGGTTGTCTAGGAAATAGTGCTAAATAATTTCCCTTTTTGAATGCGAGTAGTTCGGGAGAGTTTCTGAACGCAATATTATTGGAGAGTCGATACTTTTCAGCACTACATGTGAGATAGCAGAAGTTTATATTAAACTCAGTGGCATGGGGACGAGCAGTAACTGTGATGCTTCGTTCTTCTCCGGCTGAAATCTAGGCGGTGCTTCGCGATATTGTGCCAGGCACAGCAATGAGCGTCGAGTAAGCATTGTTTGATGAGGAGGGTGTTTGATTTGAAGTTATGCGTAGCGAGCTTTGAAAACGATACGTATTTGATATTATGATTTGCAACAAAAGTACTTGTCCGGATGCATTTGAACGTTGGTCGGAACGTGAATATAGAAAAATGAAATAATTCAATCCTCGGAATGGCTTCATCTAGGTTTACAACAATGAGTCCATGGATCTCTGCAATAAATACAAGTTTAATAGTGATACGCCCGGTGTGAACTTTCTACTAACAGCATGAATCGTCTATTTTTTGAATTATACTTGTATTTTTTGGCATTCATCAGTCCCTCGCGAGTATTTTCTTTATCAGTTTTCATACAGGATGCATATATGAAGCATGATCTTCATGATGCATACGTAGAGCCTGCATAGAATGTACTGTTAACATATTAGAATCATAGTTTTAGAATCTTAATTCGTATGAGAACCTATATTCCAACTGATTATTTACAGGTACTGATATAAGATTATTTATTTGTGATGGAAAGAGTTTGGTACTACAGAACAATTCAAACACAATCTGGAAGTAGAAACTTGACATTGGTTGGCAGTCGTTAATTACCTTGTTGCTCTCAGTTTACTGCCTTCCAGAGGAAAAGATTGCTATCTTGTGACTTCACAACATGCAATGTTTCCCTAATCTATTTTAAACATTTTTTACTTTTCTAATTTATTCCAGGGTGACTCAGGTTATGATTTCATCGAACTGGCCTTCACAGTTCGCGAACATCTTTCCTTATCGTAAATATCATGGAATCTTTCTTTCTGCTTCATAGCCATAAATACAATCATTCATGGATCTTACTCATTATTGTGCTTTTGATATTATCCATGACAGAAAATAGTTCGAATAGGATTGCACTAGACTTAAAATTAGACATTCTCATAAAAAATCAACGTTTTAAGTTGATGGAGGGAAATAACGGTGGTTTCAACTGAAAGTAGGAGAACTTCTAGTAGAATCCCATTTTCGAAAAATTGAAGCAAGCTGGTCAAACTCGAAGAATGCCGTAAAAGACGTGTAATCAGGACAAAATCAACAAATTGAAACTTACCGTAACGAGACGATAAGCGAATACAGTTATAGGCGTCTAATTCCCATCATTTTCATATGGTTTTTTGTTTATAAATCTGTTTTATTAATTCCAGTAGACTAGCTAGAATTTATAACATTTATTCCACCCGTAGATGAGTAAAGTCATCCCAAGGGGACACCCACCAACATCTTGGAGGAATACGTTCACCAAGAAATCTGTGTAGTGTTCGGACAACTGTATTATTTTCGCTTGAATCCTGAGTCTGGAACATCATCTATTCATTCTCAGATTCAATGTCATTTTTTATTGAGAACGTGATGTTTTCTATGTGCTCAGCATTCTTTCGTTCATCATCAAAGTTTCTTTACAAAGTTTATTCAATTTTGTTATGCGAAACGAGCAGTACCCACGTAGCATGTGTATTCGTACAGGTCTGGGATACGATGATGAACAGGGGATACTCTGAGAAGAGCAATTCCAAGTACTGTTCAGAAAGCGTGTTCGCTGAAAACTATGTTTCGTAAAGATATTTGTTGGTGGGAATGGAGGGGTAATTTGCACTGTAATCCGTTAATTAAATGATCCAAGTTGCAGTTTCTAATTCCAGCAGTTCGAAACTGTTCCACATCAAGTTGTTTGTGGTAGCATTATAAGTAACAGGATTTGTATTTCCTCGCAGTAAATTCATTGCGCTCTAAATTCGGGAAGAAATCATGATTTCTTCACCACGCACCGTGATTAAATATTTAGTATGTGTGTCCTACTGCGGCTATCGTACGAGAAGTACAACCCAACGACTAGGATCGCGAAGGCAATACCGTTTCTGTTGTGCCCAGCTGTGCTGAATACAGCCTCTCCTCAGTTACAGCCACACTCGAGTAACTGCAGTGTCGACTCGAACATAAATGAGTGTACTGTTGTACTAGAAGAAAATGTGTCGCAATATTTAAAACCAGGATCGAAGCTTCGAGGTCGTACCCTGGGACAGAATCTCTGTGCATTTCATTACTCCGCAGAACTATCCTCTTCCTCGAACTACTGCCCAGTATATCAGTAACCGTGCTCGACTTTCCAATCAGAACTCTTTCTCTTGCAATTCTGCGATGGCGCGATCACTTTGCACTGCCCCTCTATTTCCGTACGAGCTTCCATTATAAACACTACTACCAACTAATTCTATCTCTGTGACACAGTTACCACGTACCCAGTCCAGTGCGCACTTTTCTGTCGTCTTCAGTGTAGCTACTTGGGATGTAGAATGTAATGATTACATAGAAATGAAACCGTCATGTACGGTAACGTACTTCTGAGTGAAATCGAATTAGTAAGAAGGTTATTTATCGTTTTGGTGAGGCCAAAGAACAACTCTCGGAACATTGCCGTCATGCATTGAACGGTAATCGAAGCCTATATCGGTAGAAACCTTTCGATCCAGGCTTGATCTGCACCAGTGCTATGACTGTTCGGCGATTAAGGTATATACGAAGCTATACGTCTTCAAAATTGCTTGCCCACTTTGTCGGAAATCCTTCTACTCACTCATCACATGTTTTTATCTCGACTCGAAATCCATGCATGCAGCAGTTGTACAATACCCGCAACGAAATGGCAGTAGTAGTGGCCACAGGTATAACTACTGGTTCCCGTTCATTCGTAATTCGGTACTAGAATGAGTACGCATCTACAGTAATGAGTAGTGCACGAGTACACACAACATAAGTGTCCCCTCCGGACAATGCCGATGAGGGTTTGCGGTAGGTCGTCAGTATCATGCACTAAGAGAGGGAAGTTTAAATATCTGGAAAATGATTTGAGGTTATTTGTTTGCGATGACAGAGGTACGTATAGCCCGAAACCATGCACAGCGTAGAGCGAGAGCACTGTAAAATACTGTACTTACGTCTGCAAGAGTATTCATCATGTGGTAAGGGTACATATGGTGCACCTGCATGTAATAGAAAATTAAGGATGACAAGGTATTGTCACAACGTGCCATGCTCATATATAGGAGAGACAGAGACACGGTATGGATTGAGTGATTGAAATTGTGGACCAGATCTTTAACCGCCACAAACTGACTGAAACTAAGTTTCATGATCCTTGGCTTTGGTACTGCATGCCTTAAGCGAAAAACGAGAGTGATAAATGAGGAATTTGTCGTTGAAAATTATTCCACTCAGTTGAACTGCTTAAATCATCCTACGCCTCTACATTTATCTCGATCCGATTATGTCTTGCGCAATAAACCCTGTGCGGCATTCAGAAGAAAAGCAGTGTCGTTTATTCGGAGTGCAGCTGTGCTAGTAGGAGCGTAACCTCGATTTCCATTAATGTGGAATACAGTATTTCAACTGACGAGTAAGACATGGTATCTGCTCCACAAAAGCTGGCTGGTAAGCAGAACAAATGAAGGAAAGTAGTGAATACCGGGATCTCAATAGATCCGAGCTTGCAAACCCTACAGGTCTGCAATTTCATTCACTTCTCATGCCAATGGAAGTTGACGGATTTGCTTGTACTCTTAGGAACTCAGGCTACTCCTTCTTGTTGGAATCGGACTGCATTTTTAACGCAGTCTAACTTCCATCTTGTTTCCTATAAATACTGCGTTCTGTGCTATTGAACGTGCTTAACTTTTCAACTTGAACTTTCTAATCGTCATGTACGCTTGCAAAACTCCAACACTGCAGCCGCTTCGCATTATGCCCTCGACTCCTCACCCACCACCTACGCTGCCACCATTTTCAATCGATTCTATGCCAGTGCTACGGTTGCCCACTGCTCTGTCCAACCGCCAAGTTGCTGCCGCCGTCGAGGGAGCCATTCGAGATGTGAACCGAGAGGATGCGGTCGTGATGCAGCCGTCTCCTGATGCTTCGAAATCTACGTAGTCGATGAAGAATCGCGAGTAATGTTTCATTATCCTTGAGCGTTATTGGATTGATATCGTCGTTGGCTGCGGTATAAACAGAATGCTTGTTTGGATTGTAAAGAGTTTGCTTTTTGTGTTTGGGTCACCGTCGACGGTTATGTTTTAGCGGAGAGGGATGGCTCGAAGAATATGGGAAAACATTTCTAGTCGAATTTCAGATTGCAACCTTGTATAGTAGTTACCCTGGATCCTCCACACCGATATTTTACTTTATCTTCATCTACGGCGCAGAATTATACGGCCCTGTACTGTATATCCTCTTTTTATAGCTCGTAAGTATAGGCCGCCGATTCATGTGCACGTGTGCGCAGTCGTACCATACCTGTAAAACCTACTGCATTTCTCCAATTCAATTTGCGCTGCGAACCAAGTCTCATTGGTTACCCAATAATGTTCCTGATTGTGTTTTTGTTGTCATTTCTATTTCTCATTCTTATCCTGTTCTGTCGGTTTACGTCATGGTTTTCGAATAAATGCGTCATTAGTATTGTACCGTACAATACTCGTTTTGATAGTGCACTATTTCGCAATTTTCACCCCCCTTGTAGGTCAGCTCTTCGTTTTACGAAATTACACGGCGTTTTTTTAAACTGCTACCCTGAACATTTTACGCAATGCCTCTTTTGTC
>JAAUYH010089681.1_pt1 | contig 29783 bp, 29 predicted proteins | sample 7278061 | NCBI WGS metagenome assembly JAAUYH01 (sample SAMN14350203, study PRJNA611818) | marine sediment metagenome | isolation source: surface marine sediment (0.6m) | place: French Polynesia: Moorea | collected 2018-08
CGGATCCTGCACAGTAACGAGATTGGCTCAAACGGCTAGGCCGCATCTTCCCCTCTTCGCCATTTTCCCTAGCCGTTTGAGTCTAAAGCGCTCAACCGTTTTCAAAAAAATCATTCATTGAGGAAATAATCATGTCTGTAGACAAACTTCAACAAAACACCCAATCCCAGGATCAACTCTCCGACGATCAACTTGAAACGGTTGCTGGCGGTGTCGACTTCGACCAACTGCGCCGTGAAAACCTGGATAAAGATGCAGTTGACTTCGACCAACTGCGCCGCGAGAATCTCGAGAAGGACGCCGTTGCGGATCCTGCACAGTAACGAGATTGGCTCAAACGGCTAGGCCGCATCTTCCCCTCTTCCCCATTTTCCCTGGCCGTTTGAGTCTTAGGCGTCTTCATAATCACCGCAGCTATCTCCATCTATTCCAGCTGGATGCACAGCACAGAGTACATAGGAGCTTCTGGCGTAATAGCGACAATGTTCACAAATCGCCAACTTCTTTATCGCGGCATTACGACTCACGATAGGGAATGCAGAGGTTATTCTCCCCCTCGGATGGTCCCATAATTCGCGTTCAGTTCTTCGTTCTTGGTGTAACTCATAGGCTGCTCGGGCTCTAGTTCTCAGGTCTTCATAGCGAGAGGAAAAAACTTGGCGATTAGCCATCAAGCGATTAGGGAAATCTGTGATCCGCCAGACGGCGTCGCCTTCGATAATACCGATACTTTCATTCGCAGCCAGGTCATGGGCGATGTGGCCTTCTCCTTCCGATAAGGGCCAGTAGTGAATCAGGCCCGCCTCTGCCCCTGTCATCAGCGTATTCATTCCAGCCCGAATATCAGACTCTCCTCTGACAACGTTCCAGATTCGGACCTCTGCGAGATAGCCTCGGAAACCCGTAGTCCTAGAAACGGGACGATCTCGACCTAAATATAGAACATTTCCCCGAGTACTACTCGTCAGACAACCATGGGATACAGACCGATAAAAATGGCCATCTAAATAGTAAGAAACGGTCATTCCTTCTCGTGTAGCGGCGAAATGACGCCAGGTCCCGTCTAGTACATGGGGAACCCGAAACGGTTCATATAAACCATTGAACGCCCCCAGCTGGATATACGGCATTTTATGGGCGCTGCCGCGCCACCTTGAATGGAATCCAAATAGGAAGCCGTTAGGACGATTGGACATTATTTGAGGATGCTCAGGTTGCTCTGCTTCAATGCCTTTAACCCAGGCTTCAAAGGTAAAATTACGAGTATCAATTGCATCTACTAGCGCTGTATCCGCAATCATTACCTGGCTGCTATACCCTCCAAAATATAAGGCGGTTGCAATTTCCATTCTGCGTTCCCCCACAATGGTCTATGTATTTGCTTGCAATCATTGGCAAGCCAGCAATATTAAAGAGCGCTCCTAGAAAACTTCTGTCACGACAACGGGGCATGAGGTAACTCGATATAAATATCGGGTTAAGCTGGGTATCTCGCACGACTACTTTGATAGTAATCTCAAGACCATTGGGCCAGTGTGATCCCATCCCCTCTCAATTGGATTAACCCCATCAAAAATTACTCACTCGTTGAGGTAGCTCATAGTCACCCCGTTATAGCCTTGGCAAAATAGGGATTAGAAAAGTTACAGAGGCTTTAACGACAATGTCCTTAAACACGAACCCCCTAGAAACTAGCTTTGCCCTTTTACGTGATTATGAAAATGAGTTCACCACATGTTTCTACAGCACTCTGTTTTCAGATTACCCCCAGGTAAAACCTTTGTTTAAAGCCGTCCGTATGGACGAACAGGCTAAAAAACTGTTTGCCTCGTTAGTCCTTGTGGTTAATAATCTAACCAAACCAGATGTCTTAACAAATGCTCTGAAAGGCCTAGGAACTCGACATGTAAAATACGGTGTTTTACCCGAGCACTACCCGATGGTTGGCGCCACGCTCCTCAAAGCCATGTCAATCACCCTCAAGGACAACTGGACCCCTGATATTGAAGAGGCTTGGGCGGGCGCTTATTCGGCGATTACTGAAATTATGTTGGAGGGGACAGAATATCCTGAAGAGATCCTGTCCCCCGACAGACAATCAACCCCGTTATCGGTATAGAGGTGCAATAGAGGCGCAACAAGGGAACTATTCACCGAGACCATCACTAGGGGAGCCCCATTATTCATCGGTTATGGATTTTAAGGCTGAAGCATCCTGTATGGTGATAACGCCGCCTCGACCATACCTGATCATGCCATTCAAGTCCTTTTTCGCAATGCGTACACATTCTTCATAGGTGATGCCGACCATTCTCGCCATTTGTTGGTGGGGGAGCCTCATATTCAATTGGGCTCCCTCTTTAGTGTGTTCCACTCCGTATCGTTCAGCCATATACTGAATTAACCGCGCTAATCGAATTGCCGCTCTCTCGGAAATTAACCCGTGGATTGTTTGATGCATTTCTTGTAGTCGCTGATTAAAGCAATGCAAAATCTGTAAAGCAATGTCTGGAGCTACCTGAATCAGGTTAAGTAGGATGGTTTTGTCAATGGTGACAATGCTCGAATCCTTTAACGCCTTGACTGTGGCAGGCGCAATACCATCCCCAAACAGGGCGGGCGCTGCAAACATTTCCCCCGCAGGTAGGCGCCGCAAGGTTGTTTCTTTACCGGATGCCGCTATCTTTTGGACAAGCAGGCTGCCTTCAAGAACAGCATGAAACTTAGGGGGAAACTGATCCCCTTCATGAATCAGAATTTCGCCCCGCTTATAAACCCGTACCTTGGCGGCTTCGGCAAGCTTAGTGAGGATCTCGGCGTCAAGATTTGAAAAGACATCTATTTTTGCCAGTTGCTGAACAGTTGCGTCCATCTGTTTCAAGCAGAAAAGGATTTAAACCATATCTATGTCAGGATCTGTAGTTTTGGCCCTCTCCCTAAATCCCTCTCCCCGGGGAGAGGGATTCTGGATCTGGCTCCCCTTCTCCCTCGGGGAGAAGGGGCTGGGGGATAAGGGCTCAGGGTAGAAAACTCCAGCTTTCAAGTTAGAGGTGGTTTATAAGGGTTACAGTCCAGGTTAATTCATATCCTAGATAGATTGTTAACTAAACCACGTTCAACTTGTAGCAGGGCAAGTGACGAAAATCCAAAAAGCAAATGGCTGATTTAATCATCTTTGACTGTGATGGGGTGCTGGTGGACAGCGAAACCATTAGCAATCGCATTTTGATGGAAATGCTCAATGATCTGGGGTGGCGGATCGGTTTTGAGGAAACGGTTGACCGATTTACCGGACTGTCCACGGCGATGTGTTTAGAGATTATTGAGGGGCGCCTGGGCGGGCCTATTCCGTCAGACTTTGAGCAGGTGATGGATGAGCGGGAAGCGGAAGCATTCAAGAGAGACTTGCAACCTGTCCCCGGAATTAAGGAAGTTCTGGACGGTCTGACATTGCCGAAGTGTGTCGCATCCAGCGGAACCCATGAAAAGATGACGGTTTCGCTGGGGGTTACAGGGCTTTACAAATTTTTTGAGGATCGTATTTTCAGCGCAACGGAGGTTGAGCGCGCCAAGCCTTATCCGGATCTGTTTCTCTATGCGGCGGAGCGGATGGGGGTCGCTCCGAGTCGGTGTGTTGTGATCGAAGATTCTGTGCCGGGGGTGCAAGGGGGAATCGCAGCGGGAATGATTGTGATGGGGTACGCCAACTTGACGTCTAGTCAAGCCCTGGCGCAAGCGGGCGCGAGGGTATTCAGCCATATGCGGGAGTTACCCGAATTGATCCAATCCCTCTAAGCAGTCTGGATAGGCTTGACATCTCCGTATTCGCTACGCAAACTATACGGATAAGGGGTTTGTAATCTATACAAGTAAGGTTTTTACGTAACACCTTGAATTAGTGGTGTTGTGAATATTGGGATGAACTGCCCTCATCCCCAACCCTTCTCCATAGGGTCTACCGTGTATACAGATCTCGGTTTGGAGGCGACAATCTTGGTTTACCCCCCTTAGTCCCCCCTTGCAAAGGAGGGAAACTTGGGTCCTCCCCTTTTACAAGGGGGAGTTAGAGGGGGTAAAGCCCGCTTGGAGACAGTACAGATAACTTATGTGTACACGTTATCCCTAGGGGAGAAGGGAGCCAGATTCAAAGTCCCTATCCCTGGGGAGACGGATTTAGGGTGAGGGCGATTAGATGGGTCAATTTTGATTGCGAAAATCGATGCCGAAGCAACATGTTTTCCTCTCCTACTGTCGGGATAATGCCGAGGAGGTTCGTCGTCTCCATGATGATCTGATATCGGCGGGAGAACAGGTGTGGTGGGACAAAGACATCCTGGCGGGGCAGGATTGGCAGATGGAAATCCGCAAGGCTATGAGAGATGCCTATGCGGTAGTTCTGTGTTTATCTGAAGAGACCGGCAAACGGACAATGTCTGGTATTTACCCAGAAGCCCTAGATGCCATCGCCGCCTACCGGAAATACGCAGCGGGGAATATCTATTTGATTCCGGTGAAACTGTCAGCCTGCGAAATTCCTCTGATCGAGATTGATGCGACTCGTACGCTAGACAGGCTACAGTGTGTTGATTTATTCCCGCCAGAAAAGTGGGTGGTGGGCTTGGGGAAATTGGTCGAGGCGCTTCAGGCTGCTCCCCTCCATCCGACTGCTGGGCAAAGTCCATCTACCCCACAGCCAACTGCAACGGCGCCATCCCCTGCTGCTTCTCTGCAAGGTGGGCCATCTAAAGCGAGTCAATCCGCCCAGGCGCAGGGGAGTCACCCCGTCGAACCGCAAATCGCAGTGTCGCGGTTGCCGAATACGGGGGAGTTTCTAATTGGCCGAGATCACCAGCTGCAACAACTGGATCAAGCCTGGGAAAACCCCAAAACCAATATTGTCCAGATTGTGGCGCCGGGAGGGGTGGGCAAAACTCAGCTGGTTACCCGGTGGCGGCAGCGGTTTGTGCAGCGCGACTTTGTCGAACCGGTGCGGGTGTATGACTGGTCATTCTACAGCCAAGGCGTCAGCAATGAAGCCGCTTCAGCTGAAGCCTTCTTTGACTCAGCATTGAGTTGGTTTGGGGAGACTGAACCAACCCGATTGAAGGATCCTTGGCAAAAAGGGGAACGACTGGCCCAGTTGGTGCGGGCGTCGCAGACCCTGTTAATTCTTGACGGCCTGGAACCCTTGCAGCATCCGCCGGGGCCGTTGGCGGGCGAATTGACTGACCCGACATTGAAGGCCCTGTTGAGAGGACTGGCGGATCGGAATAGCGGGCTGTGTCTGATCACCACTCGGGAGGCGGTGGTGGAACTGGAGAGTGTGCCTCAACCTACGCACATCAAGGTTGACCTCATGACTCTAGAGCCAGGTAGTGGAGCGAAACTGCTACGCAAGTATAAAGTTACGGGAACTCAGGAAGAGTTAGAACAGGCGTCGGCGGATTACGAGGGCCATGCGTTGGCGCTGATCCTGTTGGGGACTTATCTGCGAGATCGCTATGGGGGCGACATCTGGGCCCGCAATCGGGTGGCGTTGGGGGCGAGCGCAGCGGATGGGAATGCCCTTGATATGGCGGAGTTGCTGAAAGGCAAGGAACGGATGGCCCGACATGCCCGCAAGGTGATCCAGTCTTATGTGGTTTGGTTTGAGCGTGACGAGGATGCGGATGCGGTTTCGCGAGCGGCGGTGACCATTTTGCGATTGATGGGCTTGTTCAATCGCCCCGCAGACTCGGGCTGTCTTGAAGTGTTGCGAGCCGAACCTATTCCAGGCCTAACCGACCCCCTATTTGCCTGGAATGATCGCCATGAACTCTGGAATAAGGCGGTCCAACGCCTGCGTGAAGGCCGATTACTCGCAGGAGCCTCTTCTACGGATGCTCAAACCTCAACCCTAGAAGCCCATCCCCTGGTTCGTGAGCATTTTGCCACGCAGCTGACTGCTCAATACCCAGACGAGACCTGCGAAGCCCACCGTCGCCTCTATGACCATCTGAAACAGGTGGCTCCGGAATTGCCTGACACGTTGCAAGCAATGATACCGCTGTATCATGCAGTGGCTCATGGGGGAAAGGCAGGGTTGTGGCAGGCTACTTTGGATGATGTTTTTTGGGCTCGAATTCAGCGTCAGGCGGAGAGTTTTAGTACAAGGAAACTGGGTGCAATGGGAACCGATCTGGCAGCCTTGGCAGCTTTGTTCGAGGTGCCGTTCACCCTCCCAAACTCAACTCTCACTGAAACAGACCAAGCTTATGTGCTCAACAAGGCCAGCTTTCGTTTGCGAGCCTTAGGCAGACTGGCCGAGGCCACTCAGCCGATGCAAGCAGCGTTGGATCGATATGTTGACATTGACGAATGGAAATATTCTGCAGTCCAAGCCTCCAACCTCAGTGAACTGTACCTGACGCTGGGCGATGTGGCGGCTGCGGTGCGGGTGGGGGAGCAGAGTGTGGAGTTGAGCGATCGCAGCGGTGATCTCTTCCAGCGAATGTCCAAGCGAACAACCCTGGCTGATGCCTTGCGCCAGGCAGCTCGTCTGCAGTCCACTCAGTTGGCCTTCAGCGAGGCCGAGGCGCTTCAGGCTGAGCTGCAGCCCCAGGATCCACTCCTCTATTCCGTGCGGGGGGCTCAATACTGTGATTTGTTGCTGGAGCGGGGGCTGCTGGAGCAAGATGCTTTCATCCCCAGTCGGTCAGACCGGACAGCTGAGGTCGGAACGGTTAAGGTTGAGCCGTCAGCCTGGCTGACCCGCTGTCGTGAAGTGCGCGATCGGGCTGAGAAGGCACTGGAGATTGCAAAATCAAATAATTGGCTTCTCGATATAGGCTTAGACAACCTAACGCTAGGGCAAACCTACCTCCTAGAAGCAACCCTCAGATTCAAGGATGCAGTTGAACCCAGCACCCCAGCGGATCTCGCAGCTCTCCTGCAGCAAGCCGCCCACCATTTTGACCGAAGTGTCTCGCTGCTGCGTCAGTCTGGACAACAGCAATACTTGCCCCTTGGTCTGTTGGCTCGGGCGGCGCTGTGGAGAGTCAATTCAAAATTCAAAATCCAAAGTGCAACATTGGAAGCAGACGAGTATCTGGGAAAAGCCCGTCGCGATCTCACCGAAGTCGAACAAATTGCCGGACGCAGCGGCATGCTTATCTACCAAATCGAAGCGGCGCTGGAGCGCTGTCGCTTGGCGCTGAGTCTGGGGGACCGAGCGCAGGCCCAGGCCAAACTTGAGGAGGCTAAGGCTCTGGTGAAGCGAACTGAGCGGCCCTATGAACCGCATGTGCCTGATTGGGATGAGTGGGAGCCGCCAGTGTATGTGGGGGTGTTTAAGGCGGGGGAGATTGTGGGGTACCATCGTCGCAATGGAGAGATTGCGGAGTTGGCGGTGGAAATTGGGTTGGAGTGAGCGAGCAAAACCTGGGGTTGCAAGAAGATCCCAGGGGGGGCAGATCCCGGGGGTCTATCCGAAACTTAACGCGAAGAGTCTCGTGGCCATATCCAAGACCCCCGGGATCTCGCAACCGGATCTCAAACGGCCAAATCCAAGTCCCGGGATCTCGAAACCGGGATTACCTCACGCATTGACCAGCGATGCGCCGAAAGCCCCCTCCCTGCCGTGACTCTCAACCCAAGCCGCAAAATCCGGCGCATAGACAGGCTGCCCCACCTTCGGATGATTCTGCCGCCCCTCATAACGGTCCCAATCCGGCGCAGGCGTGAGCAGAATTTGGGCAAAATTCCAGACCGCGTGCAGTTGATTAGCAAAAGACCGCTGCGCTTCTGTCCGCTGGGCCACATAGCGCCGCACAATGGTTTCAAAGTCCTCCGGCGGGTGTCCCCCCACTTCCAGCACGGCATTGGTGGGGCCGCCCACGGCAAAAGCGTTCCGGCGATATTCTTCAACGTAGTAGCGCAGTTGTGACTGCAAGAAAGGCGACAAACCTTGCACCTGCATCGCCTTGAGAAACAGCCTGTCGGAAATATCCAGGTACTTGACGGGGCGATTGAGCACCCGCGCAAATGTGGCGGCAATTTCCTCAGGGGACAACAGGTCTGGCCCGGTCGGTCGATAGGTTTTGCCCAGGTGTCTGGCAGGATTGGTTAAAACACCGACAATCACCCGTGCAATATCTTCATTGGACGGCGGCGGATTGAGGCCCTGTCCCAGCGGCAGGGGCATGAGTCCCAGTTGGGCAATTGCGCCCAACACCCCCATATAGTTATCCGCAAACCAACCCGGATTCACCGTCGCCACCCCCACATCCGGCATCCAAGAGAGAATCGTGTCCATTAAGTTGATTGACCGGGTGGCCAGTGACGGGTGCTGGGGATGGGAGAGCCATTGGCCCATCATAACCACCGCTTCCAACTTAGCCGCCTGCGCCGCTACCGCAAAACTGACGCCATAAAACAAGGGGTTTGAGGTGGCAGGGATGCACAAGTATGCCCGTTGAATCCCCTGCATTGCTCGGTTAAGGCTGGACATATCGGCCATATCTCCGACAAATATCTCAGCGCCTGCCTGTTCAAGCTGGGACGTCAGCGGCCTGCGGTGATGGACGAAGGCGCGGACCGGATAGCCCTGCGCGAGTAGTTGTAGGGCCGCGGCAAACCCGGTTTTTCCATTCGCGTTCGTGATCAGAATTTTCGGTAAGGTCATGGGCGGGTTTTCCTAGTGTAAGTGAGTTTAGCGTTTTTACTGGGTTAAGGAGCTTTGTTGGTCTCTTGAAAAGGCTGTGGTGTAAATAGATCTTGGGGCAATTGTGAAAGATTGTTGGACCCCCTTAGGGATTGACTAAACATCAACAACCGAAATGGACTAGACCCATCCATTCCCCTCCGCCCAGTCAATAACATGAGCGGAAGCCTTCTCCCCCGCATCATCCTGCCAGAAATGGCTGGCGTTCAGAGAATGATGGCGATGATTCGGGAAATAGGCCTTAAATCGGTCCAGCTCGGGCGTCTGGAACGCCACATCGCGATCGCCCCACAGCAACAACACCGGTTTATCCGCCAACCGGCTCAGACCCGCTTCAACCGCCGCCTCAAACTTCTCCGCCTTGATCAACTGGCGCGGAAAAATCGCCGTCTGGATCCGATTCGCAGGGTCCTGAAACGGCGCTCGATACATCGCCAAAACCGTTCAAACTTAGCCTGTCCCTTTAGGGGCCAAGCCCAGGTATTCCCCAAGATCAGGCCCCGCACCCGCTCAGGAAATTGCTCCGCCGCCGCCAGACCAATCGGCCCGCACCAATCCTGCATCACCAAGAGAAAGTTTGTAAGCCCCAGCTTTTCGATCACCTCCCTCAGCGCCTGACTGTGGGAGTCGGGGTAAAAGTCATAATCAGGGGGAGCCGTGGATAGGCCAAAGCCAGGATAATCCAGGGCGATGCAGCGAAAGCGCCCTCGCAGTTTGAGGATCATCTTGCGATATAGAAAAGACCAGGTGGGATTGCCATGCAACATCAGAATAGTGGGACCTTCCCCCTCATCCACATAGTGGACCGTCGCCCCGCTGATTGTCTCTAGAAACCGGCTCTCAAAGGGAAATAGCTCCGTGTCAACCTTAAATTTCATCATCGTGTCCTCCTGGGGTGAATAAAAGTGGGGTGCGATCGCGATTAGGTATTGGGGGGGGTGCGGGAAAATAAAGTCTTAGTAGGAGGAAGTGGATGGGTGGATGGGTGGATGGGTGGATGGGTGGATGGGTGGATGGGCTTGCCCTGAGCTTACCGAAGGGTGGATGGGATGTTATTTTGCCGCAGATCCCTTGGTGGTTGGGTAGGCTGTGGCTGTAGGCTGTAGATTGTAGGTAGGGAGATTATCACGTCTACTGCCTACCGCGTCAAACGGCAACATTATTTGGCAACAGATTGAGCCGCTGTTGCTGTGAACTGGCGACCCATTCCGGACTGTCAATCGATAGATGGGGTTGTTTGAGGAGGGGGTGATTGCGATCGCGCTCCCACTGATCTAAATCGGGAACCCGACTGAACAGGGTCCGCGCCAGAAAAGCGGCCGCGCCGAACTTACCCACGTGAGCGAGTCGAGGATGGATCAAAGCGGGATTCTTGAGGTATTGCCTGGCGGTCTGCTCAAAGGACTCCGGTTTTTGTCCCGTCACTGCCTCAACGTGGTTTGTCGGTCCGCCCACGGCAAACGTCCCTCGGCGAATGTCTTCCGCATAATACCTCAGCTGGGAGATCTCAAAGTCTGGAAAGCCCATGGCTTTGGCCGCCTTAGCGAACATGGCGAACGACGTGTCTTGGTGCGTCACCGGACGATCCAGAATCTTGCCTAAGATATCAGCCATATCTTGGGTGGAGAGCAGGTCTGGTCCGGTGGGTCGGTAGCTTTTGCCGATATGGGGCGCGGGATTGGCTAAAGCGCCCACCGCGACCCGGGCAATATCTTCGTTGGAGGGGGGTGCATTGCGGCCTTCCCCAAAGGGAGCCACGAGCCGACCAAAGTGGACAATGGCGGGCAACCCCAACAAATACACAAAGGCAAAGATGCCGGGGTTGATGTGAATGACATCCACCGACGGCATCCAGCGGTACAGATGGTTGGCGATCCAGTGTTCACGACTGACGACGGAGGGATGGGTGGAATGGGGATTCCATTGACTCATCAGCGCCACCACTTCCAGATTGGCTTCTTCGGCTGCGATCGCGAATAACATCGCGCCATGCAACAGGTTAGGCGCAAAGGGTGGGCAATAATACGCCCGTTGAACCCCCATCAGGGCCTTGCGCAAATCCCGAAAGTCGAACAAATCGCCGATAAACAGCTCAGCGCCTGCTTTCTCCAGCAGGGCGGCGCGAGCATCCCGCCGACGTACAAACGCTCGCACTGGAAAGCCTTTTTCTAAGAGTTGCAGCGTTGCAGCGGATCCGGTTCGTCCGGCTGCGGAGGTGATGAGAATTTTGGGTTGATGCATGATGGATCTCCGGGTTGAGGGTGGATGGGTGGATGGGTGGAGGGTGGATGGGCTTGCCCTGAGCTTGTCGAAGGGTGGATGGGTGGATAGGCTTGCCCTGAGCTTGTCGAAGGGTGGATGGGCTTGCCCTGAGCTTGTCGAAGGGTGGATGCAGTGTTTTCGTTGAATATTTCAGACGGAAAGGTCTGGAATTGCGCAAAAAAAATTGTTGCGACGTCTGTCTTACTGTAAAGACTTTAGGGCTGCAACACCTTTAGGGCAATGGCTAAATGCCGTTCGATGTCTTCACGGGAGTGACCGCTGCGGCCCAACATCAAGGCGGTGCGAAACTCGGTGGCGAGATAGGTTGCTAGCCCAAGCATATCCTCAGGCTGCGCCAATTCTCCTCGTTCAACGGCTCGCGCCAGGCACCGCTGCATGACCTGGGCGATGTCGTCAAAGAAGTTGTGGACGAAGTCACGGATTTCCGGATCTCTTGAGCCCAGTTCAATCCCCGTGTTGCAAATCAGACAGCCGAGGGGATGCTCTGCTTGGGTGACGAGTCTGGGGGCATCGGCGAAAAACTGGTGAATCTCTGGCAGGGAGGCGTCAGGCTGGCGAATGGGAGCCTGGATGTCCTGTTGGCGATCGCGGGCGTATTGGGCGAGCACTTTCTTAAACAGTTCCTCCTTGGTTCCGAATGTGCCGTAGATGCCGTACTTGGCCACCCGCGATCGCTTGACGATTTCACCGACGGACGTGTCGGCGTAACCCTTCTCCCAGAACACTTGGATAGCGGTCTGGAGGGCGGCTTGGGGATCAAATTCTCGAGGGCGAGCCATGGTTTCAAACTATGTCGTCTGGAATGCTTTCAGACTAGCTCGTCTGGAAACAATCCGTCAAGGGGTATGATCCTATAAACCGGTGAAATTCCCGTCTGCAGCCGCTTTATTTCTCGTTACCCTAAATTGTGTTGACGTTAGCAAAACTAACAACTTGAGCGGCTGGGATCTGTCTCGTTATAAATGACACACCGACTCAGGTTAAGTTAATCAAAATAAACCCCGATCTATCTGGAATTCTTTATATAAGAGATGTATCCGAGTTCATCACCCGTTTTTTTCAGCGGCGTAGAATAACCATGTCAGAAGAAATGCTTTGGATTATAACCGATGATACAAAAGGGGCTTCCGAGCCCCAAAGAGGGTATCGGGAAGTTTCCCAAGAGCGGGGAGTCCAGGTGTCTGTCAGCGCGCTAGAACAAAAGATGTCTCGCTTTTTGCGGTCGGTCGGTCGGCTATTTCATCAAGCCGAACAGCAGGCTGCATACGCCTCCGGAATGCAATTGGATGAAATCGAACTGTCTGTAGAAATCAGTGGTGAAGGAGAAATCAAACTTATGGGCTCTGGGGGTAAAGCCGGGGGTAGCGGCGCCATCACACTCAGGTTCAAGCGGTTAGAAAATGGATCCCTGACTTGAGGTCTGAACTCATCATGTCGTAATGGAGATTCCAATGAATAGTCACTCTCCTCCAAAGTCAATCTTGTTGCTAGCAGCCAATCCAAAGGGGACGAAAGGATTGCGCTTGCAAGAGGAGGAGCGTGACATCAAGGAGCGATTACGGTTAGCGGGATACGGAAGAACCCCCATCAACTCAACTGGAGCGACTCGTGCAAGGGACATCCAGCAGGCGATGCTGGATTTTAAACCGCAGATTGTCCACTTCAGCGGGCATGGAGCTGGACAGGACGGTTTAGTGTTTGAAGACGCCGCCGGACAAGAAAAGTTAGTCAGTTCGGACGCGTTAGCAGACCTGTTCAGATTATTTTCCAATCGAGTTGAATGTGTTGTGCTAAATGCTTGCTATACCAAACCGCAAGCAGAAGCGATCGCGCGACATGTTGATTATGTGATTGGAATGAGTCAAGAGATTGGCGATCGCGCCGCAATTGAATTTGCCGTTGGCTTTTACGCTGCTTTAGGAGCTGGAGAAACCATTGAATTTGCCTACGAACTCGGGTGTAACGCCATTCGATTAGAAGGAATTTCTGAGTATTTAACACCCGTTATTTATAAAAAGAGTGAACTCATTAAATCTGAATTCAATCAGGGTGATCTGAAGAATGATCAGGCTGGGCGGGATGTTTTCAGAGGACAGTCTAAAGTGTCCGAATCTTCTCCTAAATCAATCAATCAGCCCAGACAAACATCGCCAGTAGCTCCTCAATCCATCCCACATCCAGAAAGTCAAAATTCCTCTAAAAATCAACCCTACTCTGGACAAACTGAAGTAGGATCCAAAATTGCATCTGAAATTATTGATAAATTGCTTGATGTTCTCTCTAGCCAGAATCCTGACGCGGCGATTCAGAAATTTGAAGCAATTGCCCACAAATCTCTATTTCCCAATGGAAAAGTCAACTTATCTTTCCTCAAGAATAATTTTAACGTCGCGTTTTCAAGAGTCGATTTATATAAACGGCCTGTCAAAATTGTCGATATCCAACCGACAGGACGAACAAGGCTTGGTTTCAGATCGGATAAAGAAAGTGGCGTTGAAGAGAAGTATGCCATCGCGCGTAGTGACAATTCAAAAGGTTTAGACGGTCATATTCGTATCTTTTTTCCCGCCAATGGCGGCGCCGCCAAAATATCCGGTATGAGTCTATAGTTTACCCCCCTTAATCAAGCAGAAAAGTGTCATGAAATGCCCAAAGTGCCAAACTGAAAACCAAGCTGACTCCAAATTTTGTGTGAGTTGCGGCGCAGCTTTAAATGTCGCCCCGCCGCCGCCGCCCCCTGACGAAGGCATTCGCGGCAGACCGCCTTCTGCGGGCAAAAAATACGCTCACGGTAAAGATCCCACCCTTGCCTTGATCTTGTCGTTGATTTTACCCGGACTGGCTATAGGCCAGTTTTATAATGGCGATGTGATGAAAGGCATTGTTATGTTAGTTGGAGCACTTATTCTAAGTTTTACTATTTTAGGGTCTGCTGCGATTTGGATCTGGTCAGTAATTGATGCGTATCAAGTTGCCAAAGGTAATCAGAGTTTATGGAACTAGCAACCTTAGATGGCCTTGCTCCCCGTGAGTACGAACATCATCTAGATCAGAAAGCGCTCGACGCCTTAGAGAAGACAGCTGGATTAGATGTCTTAGTGAAAAAATTCAACGACTTTGGAGTTGAAAGATTTTTAAGGCTTGAGTTTATTGGAAGCAATCTGAAGATTACCCCCAGCAGCTTACCCGATGTCTATGAAATCTTAGAAGAAGCTTGTGAGGTGCTCAATCTAAAAACAACGCCTGAAATCTATGTGCGCCCTGATGACTATTTTCGCAAATTGGAGGTCACGACCAACAATCTAGAAGGGATTACGGTCGGCGTCAATAATCCCGTGATTATTATCAGCTCTATTTGCCTTGAAACCTTCACAAATTCAGAATTGCGATTCATTTTGGGCTGCGAAATCGGTCGTCTCAAAAGTCAGCATATTCTGTATCAAAATATCGCTTGGATTTTCCCGACTTTAAGCGGCACGGTAAGCGGCTTACTCGCCTCAATACCCGGGGCGAGTCTATTAGCCAGTTCTATTTCAGGCGGACTATATCTGGCGCTGGTAAATTGGTTGAGAATGGCGGACTACACTGCGGATAGAGCTGGTTTGCTAGCCTGTCAAGATATCAACGCCGTTATGACCGCAATGGCGAAAATTGCAGGATTACCTAAGAGATACTTCGATTCATTTAATGTTGATGACTTTGTCACACAGGCCAGAGAGTTTGAAGGGTTCTCCGACAACACCTATAACAAAATTCTCAAGGGATTAAGTTTAGCAGTTAGGGATCAGGCTTTCACCATTGCAAGGGCGAATGAATTGTTGAAGTGGATAGACTCCGGAAATTATCAAGCCGTTTTAGAACGTAAAACGAAAATCCAAGCTGCGCCGCCCCCCAGTTTTTGCCGTCATTGTGGATTTAAGATTGAAGTTGCCCATGCATTCTGCCCTAATTGTGGGAATGCACTGTCTGCATAAGGTTTAAGCCAAACGGAGATTGAGTCAGTAAGAATAACTCGGAGCCATGGGGCGCTTGGAATCCTAAAAAGGGACATGGTGACTTGGTTCTGGATTGGCAGTCACGATGATTACGAGCGCTGCTTCTCGTGAGCAGCGGAAATGTTACCAATTTCCTCCCAAAATATCCGATGTACTCTGGATTTCAGTGTTGTGAGTTAGATGCTAACCATTACCTATGGCAAGGCAGATTGCCCGATGGTCTCTTACCCAATGCTCAACAGTTTGACGACCTCTGGGCATTGCATCCTGCAGGATATAACACAATCAGAATTCACGGCCGCACCACTAAAACACCACGTTGGGAGCAAGCGTATAACAAAGCCTATAGCTACTCCGGCGCGATCAATTCTCCCTTACCGGTCCCCATACAGATTGATCCCCTCTGGAGCTGGGTCAAAGACACCATTGACGCCCGTCTAAACGGCATCCTCCTCACCTGGTACGACGGGCGACTCGGCCACTACATCGGCAAACATCGCGACAGCACCCAAAACATGATTTCGGGGGCTCCCATCGTGACGATTTCTCTGGGGGGATCCAGGGTATTTCGGTTACGCCCCTGGCGAGGTAAAGGCTTCCAGGACTTTCCCACCGATCATGGCGTCGTATTCATCCTGCCCTATGAGACCAATTTGGCCTGGACCCATGAGATCCCAGCCTCCAGGAAGCAATTGGGTAGGCGAATTGCGATCGCATTTAGAGCCGTTAGGCATTAACGGCAAATAGGGAAAGATGGGATGCCAATTCATCACGGTGGCGGCGACAACAAAAGCCAACAACCAGAAAAACATCGTCCGAGCCCGAATCTGCTGATGTCGCCATAAATTGCCGAGAACAAACCAACTGACCAACCACCCAACTAACATCACAGTTTCTTTCCCCGAATAGCTGCCAATCTCGCCATAAAGGGGGTCTGCGTTCTAACATGGAGACACAAACGGTGGCGATATCTATCTGCCGAGGAAGAGAAGAGGTGTCTAATTTTGTTGAGTTTTGCATAGGGTCAATCTCTAGAGGTTCTCGAGGTTCCAGGACTGACAAAAATGACCAGCTATTCACGAGAACAAATCTCATTAAAGCCTGATACTAATGCATCTATCTTCGTCTTTCCAAGAACCTTGAGCGTGAAATATCTCTGTTTTCTCCGCACCGCACCATCAGTTTTGTATAGCTGAATAGAGATGAGAGAGCTCTTAAATTCAGGAACAGAGCTGCCAGAGCCCTATGATGAGTATTCCTGTATTTGCGCCATCAAGGGTAATTCCACATATTTTCTTCAGAAATAAACGTATCAAAAAATATTTTGTTTAATAACAACGAATGTCATTAAACTTGTGACATAATGACCTTCAATCAGGGTATCTGGAATAACAAAGGTCCATGATTCCCTATCTATGCAACCAATTCAGGCGTCCCCTTCCTGCTCCTTGACTAAAAGGATTATTTGCAGTCGGAGACGTGTCATTTAAGCCGGAACAATCCAGTAAAAAAGGAATACAGCAGAAGTCAGTCAGACGCTAGATTTTGTCTCCTCGCTTCTGCCCCTAGGAAAGTTTTCGTAAAATTTTCCGCCTTAGGATGCCCTCCCTAATGGCATTCATCCTTGTAAAAATTGATCACCTATGAACCTTGATGAGGCTTTTTAATATGCGCCCTTAACCGAATCTTAAGCCTGGATTACCTGTAAATTAACTTGAAAACTGTATTTTTTGTAATCAGTAAAGTAATATTAACTACTGAAATTCATTATTGGGTTGGCTTAGACTCATCATGTTTAGTCAATTTGAGTAGTTACAGCATTTTTTTTACTTCTGGAATACATGGGTGTTTGAGGTGTGTTGAATTGCTTATGTAATTCAGGATTACTGCTGATGTAGTTGGTTCCTATTCTTTGAATAGCGGCTTTGTCCAACGAACGGCGTCCTCCTACTGACCGAAACTGAAGACGTCCTTATCGCTCAAACGCGGAGACCCATGCCTGAAGAAAAGGGAACCTTGTTCACAACGGTGCTGGTTCTCATTGCATTCTCCTTCCTAGGGGCCCTTTTTGGCGGAATTTCCCTATTACTCCGCCCCCCCGCCCCTAAAGCAGGTAAACCTGCTCACTCTGCTTCTCAAGCATCTCGCCGACCTCAGCCTATTTCCCTTGAAATTGCTCCGGTTGGCGCGGTTGAGGCGACTCAGGTTGTGTCTACTGAACCGATTCAGATTGAGCCTATAAAGGCTGAACAACTCGAGCCCACAGAGACTGAAACATCAGCATCCGCTAGTGGCGAGGATGTGACGATTGATGTGACGATTAATGGGCCGCCAAAAGGATTATTTACCTACGGCGGCAGCACCTCCTGGGCCCCCTTGCGAAGAAAAGAAGCCCATGCGCTCCATGACGAATGGCCCGATTTTCAGCTCCAATATATTGAGCCGCTGGCTGAACCGCCTGGTTCTGGCGCTGGCATCAGTATGCTTTTAGTGGGTCAACTTGCCTTTTCCCAATCCTCCCGCCCCATCAAGACAGCAGAATATGAAGAAGCCCAGCGACGAGGTTTCAGACTTGAGCAAATCCCTGTAGCCATTGATGGTATTGCCTTCGTCATCAACCCAGCCTTAGATATTCCAGGGTTAACGCTCGACCAACTGAAAGGAATCTATACCGGGAAAATTACAAATTGGCGGGAACTCAATGGTCCAAACGTTCCAATTATTCCTTTTTCCCGACCTCCCGAAGCCGCCGGGACACCTGAATTCTTTGTCGATAACGTCCTTGGAAATGAGACCCTGGGCAATACCGTTAGGTTAATTGACCATACCACCCAAGGACTGAGAGCCGTTGCTGCGAACTTAGGCGGAATTTTTTATGCATCGTCACCTGAGGTCGTCCCTCAATGTTCCACCAAACCCCTCCCCATTGCTCGCAATTCAAATGAGGCGTTTATTCCTCCCTATCAGGCGCCTCTAGTTTCACCGGCTGCTTGTCCAGCCCAGCGAAACCAGTTAAATATGAAAGCGTTTAGAAGTGGAGATTATCCCCTCACTCGCCGCCTATTTGTCATTGTGAAAAAAGATGGCAGTCTCAATCAGCAGGCTGGCGAAGCCTATGCTCGACTTATTTTGACGTCCGAAGGCCAGCAGATAGTTCGGCAGGCGGGATTTGTAAATATTCGATAGGGAGCGCCCGTCAATAGCGCGAAGCACAAGCTCCAACTAAATGGATATGTACTACCTGTCAATTACTGGGTAAACCCTTTTCGGAACATATCGACTTTCCCCAAAGTCAGAAGGTCTTTAGAGCGTATAGCCTTGAAATAAGCTATTAATTTTTAGAGATCTTCTAGCGGATGCGGCGCCTTAATTAGATGCGAAGCCTTATATTAAATGGTTTCGTATCTTTTCGGTTAGAGATACGGGGGGTGTACAGCGTGAGTATGGTTACAGAAATATAACTTGCTTGGGCAGATAGCATAAAGCTCATGCTGACAAGTGCAAAAGTTATGTTGAGTAAGCAACGCTATCTACCGATTAAAATTTTCGTTTGTTCTTCTACCGCCGTTATTCATGCCTCAGAAACAGGAGCACTGGTTCACAGCATTTTTTGTGCTAATAATATTTCTCCTGATGGGCGGTCTATTTGGAGGACTTTGGCTGCTCATCAGGGATCCCTTTGCAAATTTAGACACAACCAATATAGATGAAGCGCCAGGCAATGCAGTCGCCTCAGATCGGGTCAATGGATTTAAAGGCGCCGCAAATAATTCTCTGCAGGTTGGTGGTTTGACCTCGGACACAGCCAGTCAGTTTGAAGATATTGTTGAAACACCAGCCGGTTTATTTAATTACGGCGGCAGCACCACTTGGGCTCCTTTACGTGATATGGAGGCGACGGCATTAGAAAGTGCTTGGCCAGATTTTCAGCTCCGCTACACGCCGCCTGTTTCAGACCTTCCCGGATCGGGGACTGGCGTCAAGATGTTGTTAGATGGGCAGCTAGCGTTTTCTCAATCCTCTCGCCCCCTAAAGTCTGAGGAATATGAAGAAGCCAAACGGCGAGGATTCAGCCTTGAGCAAATCCCGGTCGCCATTGATGACATTTCAATCGCCGTCAATCCTGATTTAGATATTGACGGCTTAACCATCCAAGACCTCAAAGGAATCTATACCGGTAGGTTTACAAATTGGCGTCAGCTAAATGGTCCAAACGTGCCAATTATTGCCTATTCTCGCTCTCCGGAAGTCGGGGGAACCCCTGAATTTTTCATCGAGCATGTCCTTGTAAACGAAGAATTAGGCAACACAATCGTGTTGGTTGACGATACGACCGATGGACTAAGCCGAGTCGCTGCTAATTTAGGCGGCGTCTATTATGCATCGTCGCCGGAAGTGGTGCCTCAGTGCTCCACCAAACCCATCCCGATCTCCCGCAGTTCAGATGAACCCTTTATCGCGCCCTATCAGGCGCCGCTCGTCTCTCCTGATGATTGTCCAAATCGGCGTAATCAATTAAACTTTGAGGCGGTTAAAAATGGAGACTATCCGCTCACGCGTCGTCTCTTTGTAATCGTTAAAAAAGATGGCAAGTTAGATCAACAAGCTGGGGAAGCCTACGCCCGGTTGATCTTGACGGATCAAGGTCAACAATTGGTTCGGGAAGCTGGATTTGTAAATATCCGATAATTGATTTCCGGTATCAATCCTATGTGAGTCTTTCCCCTTCTGCTCGCTTCTTGTCCAGGAGTGCGATGACCCTCAAAATCATTACGCTTAAAGTACCCCATGGGGTTATAGGCAAGTTAATCATATCCGTACTAGCATCAAGGAAACCCTGACCCTTCAAGGGATAAAAAATAACATTTCAGGGGAGGAGTTAGCCATGGACCGGATTACGGCAGTACAGTTTAGCCCCTTTGGCGAGGCCGATTGTGAGTCTGAGGTGAAGCTGCTCCAAGAGGATTACCGCAATTACTTTTTTTATCAGACACGTTTCAATGACGTTGCCCTGGATCCCAATGTTTTTTTGATCGTAGGTCGACGGGGGTCTGGGAAGACAGCGCTGGGGCAATTTTTTTCATTTCAAAAGCAAATCCATAATGCGATCGCAGTCGATGTGGATGAACCCGCTGCCTTTGAAAAGGTGCTTGAAGAAATTTCCACCTACACTGCCTATGCCCGAGAGGTAGCAATTCCGCGCATTGCCAAAATTTGGCAGTTTGTGATTTGGTCGGTAATTTTCCGCGAGTTGCAGGACCGCGATCCGCACATTTGGACTGCTTGCCTATTTGGTAATCGTGAAGGTAAGTTGTCAAGCTTTATCCGTCATCTACTGGGAGCCCTGCTGAACCGGCTATTAGAAACCGAGGTCGATTTGCTCGATGAACTAGAGTCAATGTTTGCTGATGCCCGCATTCAAGCTGGCATGAAAGCTGTGCTTAATTTGACCAAGCGTGAACCGGTTATCATCGCTTTTGACACTCTCGAAAATTATGCCGTGCAAGACACCACCATGATGCGGGCGACGGCGGCGCTTATCCAATGTGCATCAGATTTTAACCGCGAATATGCTCGTCAGGGGCTGCACCTAAAGGTGTTTGCTATGGCGGAAGTGTTTCCTTACCTTAAAGAGGAGGTGGTGCTTAATCCCCTCAAGTTTGTGCGTCACGAGGTTTATCTACTCTGGCGGCCCAAGGAGCTGATGCGCTTAATCAGCTGGCGATTTTATAACTACCTTGAGGCCACCGACCGGTTACTGAAGGAGTCTCGTAACATCAACTGGGATGACTACACCGATGTACTTGAGAAAATGTGGTATCCCTACTTCGGCCACACTTTACGTAATGAGTGGAATCTACCCGAAGAAACTTTTCCCTACGTACTACGCCATACCCAAATGCGTCCCCGACAGCTGATTGTTTTGTGCAATGCAATTGCAGCTCAAGCATTTCGGTCTCAGAGTTTTCCCCACTTTCGTCCCCATGATATTGTGCAAGCTATTCAGTATGGCCAAAATGCCCTTGCCGAAGAAATCGTCAACTCCTATAGCTCGGTCTACCCCAAAGTCAGTCGCATTCTCGATGCACTATCTGGGCTGCCAATGATTTTCAAAGGTAATGAATTGGATAAACGCGCCCCCATTACTGCTTCTGAATGGCCCCCTGGAGAGTATTCCCCCCTCAATTTCAGGCTACTGGCGGCTGAGCTGGGCATTGTCGGACGCGTACGCTATTGCAATCGCGAGGCAGGCTACGCTGAGGCCGATTTTGAATATAGCTTGGAAGGTCGTCTGCCGTTGATCGTAGATAACTTGTGCGCTATTCATCCGATGTTTTACCGCAAGCTCAATATCGACACCCGTGATGGCATTCGGGTGTACCCGTTCCCCGAGCACGAAGAATTTGAAGCCGTTATTCGTCCAAATGTCGCCCATAGGTGATCCGTAGGAGGTAATGGGTATCTTTATGCTGCTAAAGTTATGGCTGGAGACCTAACCCTAGATAATTAGGAAGGAGAGGGGTGATATCAAGTCAGCATTAATACCCATAATAAGGGTGGAGCCTCTACACTTAAGCTGATTTCCATGTCTAAACGCATCGCCATTTTGCTTGCTTTCAGGAACCGTTGATGGCAAAGCCATCACGGGAAAACTGATTTGAGTCTGGTTCAGTCATTAAGGACAGGCAATGACACGACTTTATCGAACGACAAAATACTTGAGTATTGCAGTTTTTTGCTATTGCTTAGTCCTGTTGCTTGCAGGTTTTTCGCAGCCATTGCTGGCCCTCTTGACGCTCCTATGCATGTCGCTGGGGGTATTGATGCAATCTCTGGATTAGCGCAATTTTACCTGCTTAAATTGGTAGCCTAAAAGGTAGATGCGTTCAGGTGACCCCAAATTTCCCAAACCCGGATTGAGTTAACTGTTGAGAGCGCTAAAGCTGAGCGACTGGATCGCGCTTTAGCTGATCAGATTTCCGATCTTTCTCGCTCCCGAATTCAGAAATTGATTGATTCGGAGCAGGTGCAGGTGAATGGTGTGGTCTGTACCGCTAAAAAAGCCGTTGTGCAGGCTGGCGATCGCATCTGCGTCACCCTCCCTGAGCCCCAACCCCTCGATCTCCAACCTGAACCCATTCCCTTAGATATCCTGTACGAAGATGACACCTTACTGATCATCAATAAACCCGCCGGCATGGTGGTGCATCCGTCGCCTGGGCACGCCAATGGAACGCTGGTTAACGCCATTTTGGCCCACTGCGGCGATGACTTGGCCGGGATCGGGGGCGTTGAACGCCCCGGCATCGTCCATCGGTTAGACAAAGACACCACCGGGGCGATAGTCATCGCCAAAACTGACTTAGCCCATCAAGATCTCCAGGCTCAAATCCAGGCCAAAACCGCCCAGCGGGAATATTTGGGAGTGGTTTACGGCGCCCCATCGTCTAACCAGGGAACGGTGGATCAGCCCATTGGCCGACATCCCGGCGACCGTAAAAAAATGGCTATTGTGCCTGAAGCCAAAGGCGGACGGCGCGCAATCACCCATTGGCGAATACGGAACCGCTTAGGCAATTGCTCTGTTATCCATTTTCAGCTTGAAACGGGTCGCACTCACCAAATCCGCGTCCATAGCGCCTTTATGGGCCATCCCATCATTGGCGATCCCGACTACAGCTCAGGCCGCTCCATCGGCGTCAATCTACCGGGCCAAGCTCTCCACGCCTGGCGGCTGCAGCTCCGCCATCCAATTTCAGGGGAAACGGTTGTGGCGATCGCCCCCCTCCCGCAGCCCTTTAAAACCCTCGTGGCGGTGTTGCAAAAACGGGCGGGGCGGGGCGGGGAGTCGGTTTTGAGCAGCTATTTGTAAGGGAGATGGGGGAGATGGGGGAGATGGGGGGAAGCAGGGGAAAATGTAGAGACGCAATATATTGCGTCTCAGGAAGCAGGGAAGGGGAGATAGGGGAGATGGGGAGGACAGGGGAGATGGGAAGGGAAGTTCAATACTATATCTAAATTTAAAATCATTGGAGGATAAGGAGAACCGGGAAAGGGGGAAATGCAGAATTCAAGAAGATGGGGGGCGTCAGCGGTTAGTTCGGAATCTGCAGATTCATAATTACCCATTCACCCATCTACCCATCTACCCATCCACCCATCCACCGCCTTTTGCTAGCACTTTATTTTGAAACAACTCCCTTACGTCTCCAATTGCTGCAAATCATCAGGCGTATTGCAGTTAAACAGCATTTTGGGATCCACATCGGAAATTTCGATGACGGTTTGTTGGCTTAGCCATGCTTGAAAAGAGCGCCCCCCAGATTGAATGAAGGGTTCTAGAGATTGTAGACAGTGATGGCGATAGAAGCCGCACAAGGGTTCCCAGCCTTTTGCGTGTTTGGGCAGGAGTGCGATCGCATCTGGGGGGATCTGATCCAACTGCTGGGCCCACTGTTGCAGGAGAGACGCCCGCAAGTAAGGCAAGTCACAAGCCAGGAGCAACACCCAGTCGGCCTGGGTGCAAGCCAGCCCCTGAGCAAACCCCACTAAAGGACCAGGTGATTTTGAACCGGTGTCTGAGACGAGTGCTTTTTCTTGAATAAACTGACACTTAGGCGGCGCTAACGTGCGATAGCGATCCGGCCAAGCAGTAATGATACGCACCCGATCAGTACACTGCAGCGCCGTTTCACACACCCGCAGCAGCAACGGAGTTCCTTCAATGGGGATTAAGGCTTTATCCCGCCCCATTCTGGAGCTTTGTCCCCCCGCCAGAATCAAAGCTGTGAGTTCCATGGTCATTGGTCATTGGTCATTGGTTACTTGTTACTTTTCCCTTTCCCTCCAAACGCAATAAATTGCGTCACTACATACCTCCCCATCTGCCCTATCTTCCTCATCCTCCCCTGCTCCCCCTGCTCCCCCTGCCTCCCCATCCTCCCCATCTCCCCCATCCTCCCCATCTCTCATCAGCCCCTTTTCCTCACCCTTTCCGCTGTCGTCCGCTTGATGAAATAGATGAAAAAAGTGGTGATGGACAGCAATATGTAGAAAATTCGAATCCCCCATCCAGCGCTGTCAAACAACCTTGAAAAAACACCGGGTTCTATGCCGCTAAATCGAGTCAACTCAGAGCGAAACCATTTTTCATCATCCCTCAGGGTCTCGATATCGTTGAACGTCGTGGGCAAAATCGGGATGCGCGTAGTTAGTCGAAAGAACCCGACAAACCCTTGACTGCCAGTCTCACGATTTAAGAAATCATTGGTTAACTGCTTGGCTTGAACATAGGAAATTTGCCCCTGGTCAGCGACTTGGCGAATCCAGAAATGTTGCCGGGTTAAGTAACTGGCGTTGAATACCAGAGGCAGAATCAAAACGAAGGTAATCAAACCAAAAGACCAACGCCTTTTTCTAGGTAGCTTGGAAATCTCCAAGCCAATGCCCATTCCTAAAATCGCAAAAACCAGGATATTGGATAGCTCAATTACCTCCAAACTCTGCAATAGGCCGCCCAAGAAAGGAATTGAATAGAGATGCCTCTCCGCAGCCCATGCCGTCAGGACTTTCAATCCCGCCGTCAAAACAGTTAAAAGCCCTCCGTACAAGATGTAGCGGGTTATCGGATTCTTAATTTTTGGTAATTGCATAGGCAGGGAGGGCGCGCCTAAGTGGATCGCCCCAAATTATTAGTATCGATACATCAGCTCCACAATCTCCCGTCAGCGGATAAAGATCTGAGGAGTTTTCTGACGTTATCTTAATTTGTTCAGGATCCTCTAGCGTCACCTTAATGTTAAAAACTTTTGCTTTTATTTCCAGAAACCGAGCATTTTCCAGGCAAACCACTCTTGTCAAACCCTGCTTACAATAATTCGCCAGCAGCATCAAAAATGGCCGAACGGAACTTGAGAAAACAAACCCAGAATAGTACAATTGAACTATAAACCTTGAGGTGAGTCTCCCATGTCCGTTCATCAGACTAGCCAGCTAATCCAGCTAATCTTAAACTCCGCTTTGATGATTACAGTTTGTGTTGGATTATTGGGCGGATTATGGCTGCGTCACGGCGCGATCGCCAATCAACTCCGGGCCCACAAAAGCCAAATTCTCAAGCTCTCCAATCCCTCCAGCGGGGCTGTCCCCGAACAACTCACCCAGCTTAGGCAGGACCGATGTCATCTGCAGCGGCGCTACCATTTAATCCACGGCAGTACACTGGTGATTCACTACACTCTGCTGGTGTTTATCGCCAGCCTATTCACCTTGGCGTTGCGAACTTTGGTGAACCTATCATGGCTGATTCCCATCGCCCTATTCCTGTTTATCGTCGGCGCTGGCGGCGTCTTAGTCAGCGTCGCCCTCGCCTTACTTGAAATCCATCAGGGGGGGCAACTGTCATTTAAGCAATCAGAGCGAACACCTAACCTAAATAGAGCCGCTCGAACCGCTCGAACCCGCAGAAGACCTAACCCACAACTCCCTTCGCCAGCCCCTAGAAGCACAATCCCCTCCGAGCCCTCCCTAAAAACACGCGCCGTTTAGCCCTCTCTCAAACTAGCCCTCTATCAAATATGTTTCCATATTCTTATATGGACATAAAAGAGGCCGCCATGGATTTTGCAACACGGATGGAACGGTTGGGGACGGAATCAGCGTTTGAGGTTCTGGCTAAGGCGAAGCGGTTGGAGGCTCAGGGGCGCAAGATTATTCATTTGGAAATTGGTCAGCCTGATTTCAAAACCGTCCCCTTTATTTGTGAAGCAGCGTATCAGGCGATGAAGGATGGATACACTGGCTATGGTCCTGCTGCAGGGTTGATGGAATTGCGGCAAGCGATCTCAGATCATATCTCCACCACTCGAGGCGTTCCGATCAATGCGGAAGAAGTGGTGGTGACGCCTGGGGGAAAGCCCATTATCTTCTTTACGTTGCTGGCGTTGATCAATGCCGGGGATGAGGTGATCTATCCCAATCCAGGCTTTCCAATTTACGAATCGGTGATTAACTTTGTCGGCGGTCAAGCGGTTCCGCTGGCGCTGCGGGAGGAGGTGGATTTTCGTTTCCGGATTGAGGACTTGCAGGCGGCTATTTCAGACCGGACCCGATTACTGATTATTAACTCGCCCCAAAATCCTACCGGTGGGCTATTGACGCTGGAGGACTTAACTGCGATCGCTCAACTCGCCCAAAAGCACGATTTCTATGTGCTTTCGGATGAGATTTATTCTCGGATTCTCTACAACCAAACCCACCACAGCATCCTCAGTCTGCCGGGAATGAAGGACCGCACGATTCTGCTAGATGGGTTTTCGAAAACCTACGCCATGACGGGATGGCGGCTGGGGTATGGGATTGCGCCTCGAGCGATGGTGGAAAAGTTGGAAAAATTAATGATCAACTCCAACTCTTGCACAGCCTCTTTTACCCAAATGGCCGGTGTTGCCGCCCTTCAAGGACCGCAAGACGTTGTCGATCAGATGGTGGGGGAATTTCAGCAACGGCGGGACGCCATTGTAGAGGGATTAAATCAGATCGAGGGTGTTTCTTGCCTCAAACCCGCTGGCGCTTTCTATGTTTTCCCTAATGTGCAGCAGATTCCATTAGCCTGCGATGCGTTTGCTGATTATCTCATGGAGGAAGCAGGTGTCGCCGTTCTATCGGGAACCTCCTTCGGCAAATTTGGCGATGGCTATCTACGCCTGTCCTACGCTAACTCAATTGAGTATATTAAAGAAGCGTTAGAGCGAATTAAGACAGCGGTTGGGAATTTGGGAAATTAAGTGCTTGAAGGAGGATAACGATGAGTGCGCTCTATGAAAACATTGATATTAATGCGTCATAACGTAAGGACGCCAATTCTCAGATGCTAATTCTCCTTAGCATCTGAGAATTCCTGAGGACGTTATCTTCAGGCGACTGTTCCGGTTGTTGGGAAGCTTTCTGTGACTGCAGATCTCAAGGCTTCGGCGCGATCGCGATAGAGATGCTCGGGCGGAATCAAACCAAAGACCTTCAGCTTTTCTAGACGGCGCTTCGTCTGTCCCGCAGCAACCACAATAAAGACGCGACGGCCTTTTTCAACCGCCTCCTTCACTGCATTTTCCAGGGCTAAAGAGGCGGTAACCCCCAAATGGCGAACCTCGCTGAGGTCAAAGACAATGGCGTCGCAGTCTTGGATAGCGTTATGTTCGCGAGAAATCGCTTTGGCGACGCCGAAGATCATAGGTCCGCTCAATTGGAACAACAAAACACGGCCATTCGCTTCATCGAGCCAGCGTTTCTCATTCGGGGTGAGTAGAACAGCATCATCAGCGTCGGTAATTGTTTTCACTGACTCTGCTTGCAGTGCGCTCATGCGCTCAATGGTTAAAATGTTGGCGATAAAGACGCCGATACCCACCGCCGCAATCAAGTCCACCAGAACCGTCAGCAGAATCACCCCATACATAATCAGGGAGCCCTTGATCGAAACCTGATGCGCCCGTTTCAAGAAATTCCAATCAATAATGTCGATCCCAACCTTGAGGGCGATACCCGACAAAACCGCCAGAGGAATTACAGCTACGTAGTTCGCCGCAACTAGAATCACCGCCAGCAATACGCCTGCGCGGGTCAAGCCCGATAGGGCGGTTCTTCCCCCCGCTTGGATATTGACAACGGTGCCCATGGTGGCCCCAGCACCCGCAATACCCCCAAACAGACCAGACATCACGTTGCCTAACCCCTGACCGATCAGTTCTTTATTGGAATTATGCTCCGTACGGGTCAAACTATCGGCAATCACCGATGTTAACAGGGCGTCAATACACCCCAACATGCCAAGCACAGCGGCGTCAACAAACATGAGTTGAAGCTGGTCGCCGCTAAACGTGGGGACTTGCAAAGCGGGGAAGCCGGCGGAAATTTCTCCTATCTGGCGAATCTCTAGACCCGGAAACAAGACTAGGGACAATACCGTGCCGATAATCAACGCCACTAACTGGGGCGGCGCGATCCGCTTGAACTTTCTCGGCATGAACCCGATGATGGCCACAGTCACAAGGGCTAACAGCGTCTCTTCTGGTCGAATGTTAGCGAGTAGATCGGGTATAGCCCGGAGCGTTCCAAGTACGCCTCCTGGCGGACTGGCCTGCCCCAGAAATGGAGCCAGCTGCAATATCACGAGAATAATGCCAATCCCGGACATAAAGCCCGAAATCACAGTGTAGGGCATCATCGTGACATACCGTCCCAACCGCAGAAGACCAAATAGTATCTGGAATACTCCAGCCAACATCACGACCGTGAAGGCCATGGCGAGGCCGTTTTCAGGGCTAGCGGCGGTTAAGTTGGCGATTACAGCCGTCATCACCACCGTCATGGGACCTGTGGGTTCAGAGATCAAGGTGGGTGTGCCGCCAAATAAGGCGGCGAAGAAGCCGACCAAAACGGCTCCCCACAAGCCCGCCGCCGCTCCAGCACCGGAAGCGACGCCGAAGGCCAAGGCCATAGGCAAGGCGATGATGGCGGCGGTAACCCCGCCAAAGAGGTCGCCGCGGAGATTTCGAAAATGGATCTGATTCGTTAGCTGCATAGCGGAATCACCAAGGGTGTTGGCATAAAAAATAAAAGTTCTGGAGAGAAAAGGTAGATGGGGAGATGAGCAGACATCTAACTGGAGAAACCTGACTAAGCGAATTGAGTTAGGGGCTTACAGAGGGGCTTTGCCAATCTATTGGATGCTTATCGCCCACTAAGGCGAAGAAAACGCTCAGCGTAAGTTCTGTTGAGTTTAGGAATAATCCAGCCTGTAGATAGGCCTTTTTTATTCATAGATAAAATACCATGCATAATTGCTTATGCATTGATTAAAATCAAATCATAAAACTAGCCAAGTTTGGTTAACTACTGAGTAGCAATTTTTGATGCCGACCAAAAGAAAAACTTATACCTTAAGGTATTTGAGTCAGTTAGTCTTATCCCCATAACATTTGCGCCCAGTCAGTCTCGTAGAGGGTCACCAACTGAAAGCGGGACAATCCAGTAGAGAAGGAAGGCAGAAATCAGAAATTAGCAATAGTAGGCGAAGGCGCCCCAGACACCACTCACCCCAATGATTTCTTCACCATATGTCGCCGTTACTGCTTTGGTCACGCTAGCAGCGCGAAATGCATCATTGGCCCGCAATGGTCGCGAACCATTGCGGGCATAGAGTTACTGTCCCTATAGTCTGTAACCTCGTTTTGAATTCATACAAGCATTGCCTTTTACTTGACTCGCTTTAAAGTTACAGGCACAGGTCGGCAAACAGTGTTACATACTGGAGAATGATCTTTGGCGAATGACAATAGCTCGTCCAACTCTTCATCACTGCAGTCAGCCTTGATATCCATGTCGATCTGAATGCTCTCGTAACCTACTGGCACAGAATCATCGAGCCCTAAAAAGCCCTGCAAATCCATCTGGCCAACAAGCTTGGTGGAAATACTTTCGATCCGAATTCCCCTGGCAGCGGCGTGAACCACAGTTGAGCTTGTGACGCATCCCGCCAAAGCATGTAATAAGAACTCGACTGGATTCGCCCCTTCATTGTCCCCCAATAGTACTGGAGGCTCGCCGTTTGTAAACACAAAGGCTTCTGTGCGAGAATCGTCCTCTTTACCGGCGCCATAAAATTCCTTGATTCTCGACCGATTTTCGCCTCCGTTAACCCATTGATTGGCGGCGCGAAATTCAAACTGAGCCAGCGAAGGCGTTTGTTTGATGGCGGCGACAGTTCCCACAAGGGCGTCTAAATTCAGTCCGTTCAGGGTTTGATC